>Ga0189275_100429_pt1 | contig 17278 bp, 16 predicted proteins | sample N19A6minimetaG_FD_130329 | JGI IMG/M metagenome (GOLD analysis project Ga0189275, IMG submission 130329) | Marine microbial communities from the Costa Rica Dome - N19 A6 mini metaG | ecosystem: Environmental > Aquatic > Marine > Oceanic > Photic zone | place: Costa Rica: the Eastern Pacific...
ACAGGTTCTGAGCGTCGATCACCTGCGTGGGTTTGTGGCGGATCATGGGCTGATGGGGCGAATTGCGGCGGTGCATGCGCTTGGGGATGTCTGGGCCATGGGCGCCAAGCCGCAATCTGCGTTGTTGTCGGTGACGTTGCCGCGTATGAGCACAGCGTTGCAGGCGCGGGCGATGCGCGAAATCCTGAATGGGGTTGGCGACGTTGTGCGCGGCGCGGGCGCAGAAATTGTCGGGGGGCATTCCACTATGGGGGCGGAGCTGACCATTGGGTTGACTGTCACAGGTTTGCTTGCAGGCCAGCCCATCACTTTGGCAGGGGCGAAGGCAGGTGATGTGTTGATCCTGACGCGGCCGATCGGGTCCGGTACATTGCTAGCCGCCGAAATGCCGGGCAAAACCTATGGCCGAGACGTTGCCGCGCTGTATGACATCTTGGCACAGCCGCAGGGTGACGCGGCAGAGATTTTGCGCGATGCCCATGCGATGACGGATGTCACCGGCTTTGGATTGGCCGGGCATCTGATGGCCATGTGTCGCGCGTCTGAAGTGGCAGCGGAAATTTGTCTGGAGGATGTGCCAACCTATGCAGGGGCAGAAGTGCTGGCAGAGGCTGGGCACCGCAGCACGATATTTGAGGACAATAAGCTGGCCGCGCCGGTGTTTGGACCAGAGTCTGCGAAGACGGCTTTGTTACACGATCCTCAAACGTCTGGTGGGTTTTTGGCCGCGGTTGCAATGGGAGGGGCTGACGGTCTCGTCGGAGAGTTACATAAAGCAGGGCACATGGCTGCGATTATCGGGCGCGTGACCGAGGGGGCGCCTTCAATCACTCTGACATGATCAACCGAGCGGCGCAGGTGGCGAGAGTTTCGTCACTGAGGCCAGGCAATTGAATCTCCTCTGCCTCGGGCGCGTGAGCTTTTGAAATCCTGGCGTAGCGCGGGTCATAGTGCGTTTCGATCAGCGCACGAGTCAGGGCGGCATACTCCTGTGCGGTGGCTAGGGCTTTCCATTGGGCCACTTTCTCGTGCCCGTGGTAGCGGATGAGCATGTCCAGTACTGAATGCAACTTGGTATCGTCCACGCGCATGTCTGGATAGGTGGAGATCAGGTGACCGACGCGGGCTTCGAGCGGTGCCTTGAGGCGCAGGTTCGGCGCGGCGATCATCGCGTGCCACAACACCGGCGGGATAATCAGACGACCGATTTTGGAGCTTTCTGCCTCGACATAGACAGGACGGTTCGGCTGCAGTTTGGCGAGGCCCATGGCGAGACGACTTTCAAAGGCCTTTTGGCTGGGTTGGTCGTTCCCCATGGGCCCAAACAGGCTTCCGCGATGTTCGGCCATTGCTTCCAGGTCCAGGGTTTGAGCGCCTTGATCGGCGAGGTGTTGCAGGAGGCGTGTTTTGGCCGTCCCAGTGCCGCCGTCGATCACCACAACCGGGCAGGGCATAGCGCCCTCGTAGAGCGCTTTGGAGACAAGGCGGCGGTAGGCTTGATAGCCGCCTTCGATGGTGTCGGCGCGCCAGCCAATTTGTTTGAGGATTATCGCCACAGAGCCAGAGCGCTGGCCGCCGCGCCAGCAATAGACCAAGGGTTTATAGCTGCCTTCTTTCTCCGACAGCGGACCTTCGAGGTGGACTGCAACGTTGCGCGCCACTAAGGCTGCGCCGATTTTGCGGGCTTTGAACGGGTCTTCTTGTACGTAGATTGTGCCGACACGGGCGCGCTCTTCATTGGATATGGCCGGAAGGTTGATGGCGCCGGGGACATGGTCCAAGGCGAATTCCGCCGGGGAACGCACGTCGATGATCTGATCAAAGGGCAATGAGGCGAGATCAGAGAGTTGGGTCAGTTTTAGCGGCATGGGTTGTCCAAAAGAGGGGTCCCGTGTGCATAGAGGCAAAGGCCGCGGCGCGCCAGTGGGCAGGCCGCGGCCATTCGGCGCTTAATAGGCCACCATAGTCAGCAGTTCGTATTCCGCGACCATCTCGTCGTCTTGATTGCTGGCGGTGACGTGCCAGCGGACTTCGCCGTATTCGTCGTTGCGCTTGGTCTTTTTCTTGACGGACAGGCGCACTTTCAGGCTGTCGCCCGCGACCACGGGCTTCATGAAGCGCAGGGTGTTCAGACCGGTGTTGGCCAGCACGGGGCCTTCGTTTGGCTCCACAAAGAGGCCAGCGGCGAAAGACAGGAGCAGGTAGCCGTGGGCGACGCGGCCCGGGAAGAAAGGGTTTCGCGCGGCGGCGTCCTCGTCCATGTGGGCATAGAAGGTGTCACCGGTGAAATTGGCGAAGCGCTCGATGTCCTCCAGCGTGATTTCGCGTGGCTTGGTGTAGAGGGTTTCACCCACGGCCAACTCGCCAAAGCGGCGAGTGAAGGGGTGCGCGCCGGCGTCGATTTCCTTTGCACCGGGCACCCATTGCTGGCCGATGCCGGTGAGGATGTCAGGGCTGCCTTGGATGGCGGTGCGCTGCATGTAGTGTTTCACCGCGCGAATGCCGCCAAGTTCTTCGCCACCGCCTGCGCGACCGGGGCCGCCGTGCACCATATGGGGCAGGGGCGAGCCGTGGCCGGTGCTTTCGCCCATGCTGTCGCGGTTGTTGAAGTAGAGCCGGCCATGGAAGGCGCCTGCGCCCATGGCGACTTCGCGAGCCACATCGGCGTCATGGGTGATGACGGAGGCCACAAGCGAGCCTTGGCCCTTGTTGGCGAGTGCGATGGCGTGGTCGAGATCGCGGTAGCCCATGAGGGTGGAGACCGGGCCAAAGGCTTCTGAGGCGTGTACATGTTCTGCGGTGTCAGGCGACGCGCAGTGGAACAGCATCGGTGGGACAAAGGCGCCTTTCTCGGCGTCCGCACCTTCGACCTTGAAATCGTCTGGGTTGCCGAAGACGCGCTCAGCTTCGGTGCCCAGCAGGGCGGCTTTTTCGAGCACGTCGCGTTTTTGACCTGCAGAGACCAGCGCCCCCATTCGGGTGGTTTCTAGGCGAGGGTCGCCGATCACGGTTTTGGCCAGCCGCGCGGAAAGCGCTTCGATCACGGCCTCAGTTGTGTTTTCTGGCGCAATGATGCGGCGGATGGCGGTACATTTCTGTCCCGCTTTGGTGGTCATCTCGCGGCTGACTTCTTTGATGAAGAGGTCAAATTCTGGCGTTCCCGGCGTGGCATCCGGGCCAAGAATAGACGCGTTGAGGCTGTCTGCCTCCGATGTGAAGCGCACAGAGTTTCCCAAAATCAGTGGGTTGGAGCGCAGCTTTAAGGCCGTGTCGGCGGAGCCGGTGAAGGCCACCGCATCCTGACAGGTCAGATGGTCAAGCATGTCGCCAAGGCCGCCGGACAGCAGCTGCACTGCCCCGTCAGGCAGTATGCCGCTGTCGACCATGAGACGCACACAGAGTTCGGTGACGTAACAGGTAGAGGTGGCGGGTTTCACAATTGCTGGCACACCGGCAAGCAGGGTAGGTGCCAGCTTTTCCAGCATACCCCAGACAGGGAAGTTGAAGGCGTTGATGTGTACCGCAACGCCTTGCAGCGGAGTGCAGATGTGTTGGCCTATGAAGGTGCCGTTGCGGGAGAGTTGCTCCACGTCGCCATCCAGATAGACGGTGCTGTCGGGCATTTCGCGCCGGCCTTTTGAGGCAAACACCAGCATGGTGCCAATGCCGCCGTCGATGTCGATCATGTGATCGGCTTGCGTCGCCCCGGTGTTGAAGGAGAGCTCGTACATGGCCTTGCGGTGCTCGCGCAGGTGCAGCGCGAGGGCTTTCAGCATGCGGGCGCGGTCATGGAGGGTCATCTTGCGCAAGGCCGGGCCTCCCACGGTGCGAGCGTAGTCCAACATGGCTTGCACATCGAGGGCATCGTTGCCAGCTGTGGCAATGACGTCGCCAGTGATGGCTGAGGCGATGTTGCGCGCACCGGCGCCGGGCGCGATCCATTGACCTGCAGAAAAGCTTGAAACGTTTTGGATGGACATGGCTCTCTCCCCGATATGTCTCCGTGAATCATTTATTGACCAACCGTTCGGTTTATGCAAGCTGGAGTGTGAGGAGATTGTGTTGGGAGGCACAGATGACGCCAAAAGAGCGGGCCGAGAAAAGCGCGGCTGCGATGTGGTCAACAGACCGCGCAAGCCAGCACATGGGCATGCAGATTGTGGACGTGGATGAAGGGCGGGCGACGCTTAACATGACGGTGGAGCCAGAGCATTGTAACGGCCATGGAATTTGCCATGGTGGGTTCACGTTCACGCTGGCGGACAGCGCTTTTGCCTTTGCTTGTAACAGCCGCAATCAGGCGACGGTGGCGCAGCACAACAACATTTCTTACATCGCGCCGGGACGTGAAGGGGATGTGCTCACCGCAGAGGCGCGGGAAGTCAGCCTGACCGGGCGCAGCGGGATTTATGATGTGACCGTGTCCAATCAGGACGGTCAGGTGATTGCCGAATTTCGTGGCGCGTCGCGCGCGATCAAAGGCACGCTGTTTGAAGAATAATCGACGTTGGGGAGGACGTTATGAAAGATTTGTCACCACGCAAGGAAGAGCTGGAACCCATTGAAATCGCGTCGATTGATGAAATCCGCGCGGTACAGTTGGAGCGATTGAAGTGGTCGTTGAACCACGCCTACACCAACGTGCCAATGTACAAGCAGCGCTTTGATGAGGCTGGCGTGCATCCGGACGATTTGCAGTCGTTGAGCGATCTGGCGAAGTTCCCGTTTTCCTACAAAAACGATCTGCGCGACAATTACCCTTTTGGCCTTTTGGCGGTGCCGCGACAGCAAGTTGCACGGCTGCATGCCTCGTCTGGCACCACGGGCAAGCCGACCGTGGTCGGCTATACCGCTAAGGACATCGACAACTGGGCCGACCTGATGACGCGCAGCCTGCGGGCGTCGGGTCTTCGGGCTGGAGATTTGGTGCACAACGCCTATGGTTATGGGCTGTTCACCGGTGGTCTGGGCGCGCATTATGGGATCGAGCGTCTTGGCGCGACTGTGGTGCCGATGAGTGGCGGGCAGACGGAGAAGCAGGTTGGGTTGATCACAGACTTTCAGCCTGACGGGATCATGGTCACGCCAAGCTATATGCTCAACATTTTGGAGCAGTATCATAAGCTTGATATGGATCCACGCGAAAGTTCTCTGTCTGTTGGTGTGTTCGGGGCGGAGCCTTGGACCGATGCGATGCGAAAAGAGGTCGAAGCCGCTTTCGACATGCATGCCGTCGACATTTACGGGCTCAGCGAAATCATGGGGCCGGGAGTGGCCAATGAATGCGTGGAAACCAAAGACGGTCCGGTGATTTGGGAAGATCACTTCTATCCGGAGATCATTGACCCGGAAACCGGTGAAGTCCTGCAAGATGGGGAAATGGGCGAACTGGTGTTCACCACCCTCACCAAAGAGGGGTTGCCGATGATCCGTTATCGCACGCGCGATCTGACGCGGCTTTTGCCAGGAACGGCACGGTCGATGCGGCGGATGGAGAAGATCACCGGTCGGTCCGATGACATGATCATCCTGCGGGGCGTGAACGTCTTCCCGTCTCAGGTCGAGGAGCAGGTGCTTGCGACTGGGGGGCTTGCGCCATACTACCAGATCGAACTGATTAAATCCGGTCGCATGGACGCGATGCGGGTGTTTGTTGAGGCGATGCCGAGTGCGGCAGACAACCTGTCCAAAACCGCGGCGGGACGCATGTTGACCAAGCATATCAAGGACATGATCGGCGTGTCAGTGGAAGTGATCGTGGGCGATCCCGGTGAAGTGGAGCGCAGCCAGGGCAAGGCGAAACGGGTCGTAGACAATCGGGGTGCTGGATAATGGCGCGCACAATTGCCAAGGATTATGAGCAAAAGCGGGCGCATATCCTTAAATCGGCGGCACGGGTGTTTGCCGAACAAGGGTACGATCGCGCTTCCATGTCGGTATTGGCCAAGGAGTGCGGTATCTCAAAGGCCAACATCTATCACTACTACAACAGCAAAGATGCGCTGTTATTTGATGTGCTGGACACCTATCTGAAAACCCTGCGGGATCGAATTTGTGAACTTTATTTGAGTGACTTAGATGGTAAAGCTCAATTAAGAACCACTGTACGTGAAGTGCTGCTGGCTTATCAAGGTGCAGATGATGAGCACCGCGTGCAAAGCACTGGGATGCGCGCTTTGCCGGAGGAGCAGCAACAAATTCTGCGCGGGTATCAGCGCGATCTGGTGAACCACATGAGTGGGGTCATAGCCGCCAGCGCGGAGGGCGTGTTTGACAACGACCCTGTACGTCTGCGCGAGATCACGATGTCGGTGTTTGGCATGCTGAATTGGTATTACATGTGGCAGCACGGCGCGGACACGCAGGCCAGGGAACGCTATGCGGATCTTGCGACAGATTTGGTGCTGGGCGGCGTGCGCGGTCTGACTTGAGGCGCTTAACTACCTAGCTCGGTGCAGATAATTTTTAGATCATTTGGTTAATTTGTGTTAAGGAGCGCCCATTATTGTTGTTTTTGTAAAGGGTAGAGTTTTGAAAAACACATTTCTAGCTTTGTTGTCGCCGCGTTTTCGTTCGGCGGCGGTACGTCGCAAGCTGAACCTTCCTTTGGATTTGGTCTAACCTATGTTTTTGGTAGAGATTGGGCCGTTGGGGTGCGCGTGTTCCATGACGATGAGCCAGAGAGCGCGGTCTTGGCGCTTGGAGCGGATTATAAGTTTGGCTCCGGCTCTTTTCGCCCGACGGTGGGGCGGCCTATTTGGACGAAGACTTTTACGTCGATTTCAGTCTGGGCTATGACATCAAGGCGCAAGCTCTTGACTACGGTTTAGGTTTGGGCGCTGCCTTTGAAACTGAAACGCCAAGCACAGTGGCGGATCCAACGCCGGACCCAACTGGAGACGGGGACACCGGATGTGTGCTGACAGGCGGAATCGCGGCTGTATGTGACTAAGCGAACCGTCGCCACATTTTCCGGCGCGACCAGTGCAGAACAAACACAGTTATCCACAGAACGGCTCCGTGCTGTGGATACTTTTTGCGTCTTTCTTTAGAGTCTTAGCTGAATTCCAACCAAATATGGGAAAAGTGAAATGAGACGGATTCTACAGGCTGTTGTGGCAAGTGCTGCGTTGTTTGGGGCAGGCACAGTGCAGGCTGACCCTTCTTTTGGGCTCGGCTTGACGTATGTGTTTGGCGGTGACTGGGCGGCTGGTGTACGTGTGTTCCATGACGACGAGCCAGATAGCGTCGTTTTGGCGCTTGGCGTCGATTATAAGTTTGGTGCAGGCTCTTTGCGGCCTACCGTAGGGGCGGCCTATCTGGATGACGACTATTATCTCGACTTCAGCCTTGGCTATGACACGCAGCTGCAGGCCCTCGACTATGGTGTCGGTGTCGGTGCAGCCTTCGAAACGCAAGAGTAATTCACCCTCGTTTCGATTGTCTTGGCTATGAGCCAAAGTGAAGTGCGAAAATTTTGAAAACGGCCCGGCGGAGTCTGGGCCGTTTCTCTTCGGGGTAAACGACTACTGGTCGTAGTCGACGACCACTTTGTCTGTCATCGGATAAGACTGACAGCTGAGGATGAAGCCTTTTTCAACCTCATAGTCCTCTAGTGCGTGGTTGGTCATCATCTCTACTTCGCCTTCGATCACGCGGCATTTGCAGGTCGAACAAACCCCAGCTTTGCAGGCGTAAGGCGCGTCCATTGTGTTGGCGCGTGCGGCGTCCAAGATTGTGGTGTCGCGGTCCATTTCGATGGTCTGCGTTGCGCCGTCCAGCGTGATCCGCGCTGTAACGGCCTTGCCTGCATCCGTGGTGCTGGCAGCCTTGCGTTTACCGCGGCCGGGTTGGCCGGAAGCGAAGAGCTCAAACTTGATCTGGTCTTCGGACAGGCCATGATCTTTGAGCGCTTTGGCGATGCCCAGCATCATTGGCTCCGGGCCGCAGATGAAGGCGGTGTCCACGGAGTTGATGTCGATCCAGCCGGTTTGGAACAGCTGCGCGCATTTCTCCTCGGTAACCATGCCGGTGAAGAGATCAATTTCTTGCGCGTCGGTTTCCAGCACGTGTATCACATTGAAGCGGCCCATGTAGGTGTTTTTCAGATCTTCCAGTTCTTCACGGAACATGATCGTGGTCACACTTTTGTTGGCGTAGATCAGGGTGAAGGAAGACTTTGGTTCGCGTGCCAGCGTGGTTTTGATCAGCGACAACACAGGTGTGATGCCGGAGCCGCCTGCAAAGCCGAGGTAGATCTTGTCCGCTGTTGCATTGAGTTCGGTGAAAAAGCCGCCCATTGGGGGCATGGCTTGCACGGTGTCGCCGACTTTCAGCTCGGTATTGGCCCAAGTGGAGAAAGCGCCACCCTCCACGCGCTTGATGCCAACCTGTAGCATGCCGTCGTCTTTGCCTGCGCAGATCGAATAGCTGCGGCGCAGTTCTTCGCCATCAAAGTCGCGCTTGAAGGTCAGGTATTGGCCTTGGGTGAAGTCAAACTCCGCTGCCGCGCCATTTACAGGCGCGAGGGTGACCACCACAGCGTCGCGGATGGTTTTGCGGATGTCGGTGACTTCGAGGTCATGAAAGCGCGCGGATTGGGCCATTCGGGTCTCTCCTCAGATGCACTTGAAATAGTCAAAAGGCTCCAGACAGGCGGTGCAGCGCCATTGGGCCTTACAGGGAGTAGAGCCAAATTGGCTCATTTTCTCAACGTGTTGACTGCCGCAACGCGGGCATTTGTCGGGGCCGCCAGCGGGCTGGGGCGGGGTGATGCCATAAGCCTCCAGCTTGTCGCGGCCAGATTGGGTCATCCAATCGGTGGTCCAAGCGGGGCTGAGTTGGCGGCGCAGTTCCAGCTTCTCAACTCCGTGACCGTGTAGAGCGGTTTCAATGTCTAGGTTGATGATGCTGGTCGCAGGGCAGCCGGAGTAGGTTGGCGTGACAGTGACAATCAGCGTGTCATCCTCATAGGTCACGTCGCGGATGATGCCGAGTTCGGTGAGGGAAATCACCGGAATCTCGGGATCGGGAACGGCGTGCAACCAGTTCCAGACCTGCGCCACGTCGGGCAGGGTGGGCTCCGCAGTGATATGTTCGCGATCGCTTACCACGTTGCGCCTGGATACGCGCGTTGCAGCCACTGCATTTGGGTCAGTAGGTGGCCGAGGTGCTCGGTGTGGGTTGCGCCAGTACGACCGCCTTTGTGGGCAAAATCGCTGTCAGGAATGGTCAGCGTGGCTTCCGCAAATACCTTGCCAATCAGCGCATCATATTCCTCGCGCAAGCTTGCTGGATCGGGCGCCACACCTGCCGCAGCCATGGCGGCGTCAACCTCATCAGAGATAAACATCTCGCCCACGTAGGGCCAAAGCCGGTCCAATGCGGCTTGCATATGTTTGTGGCTTTCCTCTGTGCCATCGCCCAAACCCACCACGGTGTCGGCGGAGCGTTCGACGTGATACGCGGCCTCTTTGCTGGCCTTTTCTGCAATCTCTGCAATGGTTTGGTCAGTAGACTTCATCAAGCGTGGCAGTAGGATCGACTGATAGGCGTCAAACAGGAACTGGCGCATCAAAGTCTGGCCGAAGTCGCCATTTGGCAGCTCCACCAGCAGAAGATTGCGGAAATCCCAAGCGTCACGCAGGAACGCAATGTCGTCGGCGGTTTTGCCGTCTTTCATGACTTCAGCGGCGTAGCCGAGCCAAAGCTGGGTTTGTCCAATCAGGTCCAAAGCTGTGTTGGCGAGCGCAATGTCCTCTTCGAGCACGGGCGCGTGGCCACACCATTCAGAGACGCGGTGGCCGAGAATGAGAGTGTTGTCGCCCATACGCAGCAGGAACTGCGTGAGCATCTCCTTATCGACGCTCATCACATGTGCCCCACTTCGTCAGGGATGTCGAAGAAAGTCGGGTGGCGGTAGATCTTGGACTCGGAGGGCTCAAACAGCGGGCCCTTTTCTGACGGGCTGGAGGCCGAAATGTTGTTGGCTTCGACAACCCAGATCGACACGCCTTCGTTGCGACGGGTGTAGACGTCGCGGGCGTTTTTGATCGCCATTTCCGCGTCCGGCGCGTGCAGGCTGCCGACGTGACGGTGGCTTAGGCCGTGTTGGCCGCGAATGAAGATTTCCCAGAGGGGCCATTCTTTGCTCATGATCTAAGTCCTTATTCTGCCGCTGTTTTGGCGGCGCGTTTCTTTTCGGCATGGGCCATCAGGCCGTCACGCACCCAGGCGCCGTCGTCCCAGGCTTTGTTGCGGGCTTCCATGCGGTCGGCGTTGCAGGGGCCGTTGCCTTTGAGCACGTCAAAGAATTCGGTCCAGTCCGGGTCGGAAAAGTCGTAGCCGCCTTTGTCTTCGTTCCATGTCAGGTTTTCGTCCGGAATGGTCAGGCCGAGGTATTCGGCTTGTGGCACGGTCTGGTCGACAAACTTCTGACGCAGCTCGTCGTTGGTGTTCATCTTGATTTTCCACGCCATGTTTTGGGTGGAGTGCACGGAGTCTTTGTCGGACGGGCCGAACATCATCAGGGACGGGTACCAGAGACGGTTGAGCGCGTCCTGCGCCATTTTCTTCTGCGCCTCGGTGCCTTGGGCCATCTTCATCATGATGTCGTAGCCCTGACGCTGGTGAAAGCTTTCTTCCTTGCAGATGCGGATCATTGCGCGGGAATAGGGGCCATAGGACGTTCGTTGCAGCGGCACCTGGTTCATAATAGCCGCGCCATCGACCAGCCAGCCGACCGCGCCGATGTCAGCCCAGTTCAGCGTGGGGTAATTGAAGATGGAGGAGTACTTCATCCGGCCATCCAGCAGCATCTCGGTCAGCTCATCGCGGCTGACACCCAGAGTTTCGGCGGCGGCGTATAGGTAGAGGCCGTGGCCCGCTTCGTCCTGCACTTTGGCGAGCAGGATCATCTTGCGCTCCAGCGTGGGTGCGCGGGTGATCCAGTTGCCTTCGGGCAGTTGGCCGACAATTTCGCTATGGGCGTGTTGGCCGATCTGCCGGATCAGGGTTTTGCGGTAGCCTTCTGGCATCCAGTCACGCGGCTCTACCTTGATGCCGTCGTCGATCTTCTTCTGAAACTCGGCGAGCTTTTCAGGATCGTCCTGTGTCGCCTCGGATTTGATCATCTGTGCATACATGACTGGGTTCCTCCTCAGGCTTGGGGTGCCTTAGACCCGTTCGAGAATGATGGCTGTGCCTTGGCCGACGCCAACGCACATGGTGCAAAGTGCGTAGCGTCCGCCGGAGCGTTTGAGCTGGTAGGCAGCGGACATCACGATGCGCGCGCCGGACATGCCGAGCGGATGGCCCAACGCGATGGCGCCGCCTTGGGCATTTACATGGGGTGCGTCATCGGCAACGCCAAGTTCGCGCAGGGTGGCGAGACCTTGGGATGCGAACGCTTCGTTCAATTCTATCACATCCATCTGTTCGATGGTGAGGCCGGTGCGGGCGAGCACTTTACGGGTGGCCGGGACCGGGCCAATGCCCATCACGCGGGGCTCTACACCGGCTGCGGCCATGCCCACGATGCGCGCCATTGGGGTCAAACCGTTTTGGGCTACGGCGGCTTCGGTGGCCATCAGAATGGCCGCAGCGCCGTCGTTTACACCCGACGCGTTGCCTGCGGTGACCGATAGGTCAGGGCCGTTTACACCACGCAGCTTTGCCAGCTTGTCGACGCCGGTGCCGGGGCGGGGATGTTCGTCGGTGTCCACTACTAGGTCGTCACCCTTGCGCTGTGGAATGGTCACAGGGATGATTTCCTCGGTGAAGTATCCAGCCTCATGCGCGGCTTCCCAGCGCGCTTGGGAACGGGCGGCAAAGGCGTCCTGGTCTTGGCGACTGATATTGTAGTCGGCGGCCACGTTGTCGGCTGTCTGCGGCATGCTGTCGATGCCGTATTGCGCTTTCATTTTGGGATTCACAAAGCGCCAGCCAATGGTGGTGTCAAAGACTTCGTTGGCACGGGAGAAGGCGCTGGTGGCCTTTGGCATTACAAAAGGCGCGCGGGACATGCTTTCGACGCCGCCAGCAATGGCGAGGTCATAGTCGCCAGCCCGCAGACCACGTGAGGCCATGCCAACCGCATCCATGCCGGAGGCGCAGAGACGGTTGATGGTGGTGCCGGGAACATCTGTTGGGAGACCCGCGAGCAGAGCGGCCATGCGGGCCACGTTGCGGTTGTCTTCGCCGGCCTGATTGGCAGAACCATAGATCACGTCATCCAGAGACGCCCAGTCAACCTGTGGATTTCGTTCCATCAGTGCGGCAATGGGCAGAGCCGCGAGATCGTCGGTACGGACCGAAGAGAGCGCGCCACCGTAGCGGCCAATAGGGGTGCGCGTCGCGTCACAGATGAAAGCTTCGGTCATGTCGTCTCCGTAGTAGTGTGTTCGGTCCTGTTCGCATTCGCCGACCGTATGGTTGGGATATCGGGAAGTTCGATTCGAGGCAATAATAATGTTACTGAATTTTGGCATTACAATATACACTGTAACGCAAGTAGCTGTCCCAATGGCCCCTCCAAGCAGAGAGCAAAAATTCAATGAACTATGGGAAGGCTCAAGATTTTTAAGTCAAATTTTTGGATTGCTGCAGCCTAAGTAAAAATGTCGAAAAAAAACTGATTCAATCTCAGCCGCCAATTTCCAAAGGGCATTTTGAAGAAGGTGATTTTCTGCGTCCGCCGGGAGCGCTGGAACTTGCTTCTTTTGTCGAAACTTGCACCCGATGCGGCGATTGCGCGGCGAACTGCCCTCGGGCGATCATAACAGCAGATAACGACGGTTTCCCAATGGTAGACCTGACCGCGAGGGAGTGTACTTTCTGCGGAGCTTGCACTGACGCTTGTCAGGTTGGCGCCATTCAATCAGCGAACGAATGGGACTATCGCGCACTGATCGATGACAGTTGTTTGTCTCTTCAAGGTATTACCTGTCGAACCTGTGAAGACCATTGCGACGAGAGCTCGATCCGCTTCCGGTTGATGAACGGTGGCCGATCAGAACCTCTAATTGACTTTGAAACATGTACCGGATGTGGCGCCTGCATAGCGCCTTGCCCGGCAGATGCCATCACCGTTGAGCGCCCAGCGCTTCAGCAAACCGCCAGCCTATCAACAGCCAGCGAGATCAACGAATGTACAATATCTGCGGATGCCTAGTCCACGCGATGCCTGAAAAAGCGCCGGCTGTTGTGTCGGCGATCAATGCACCAGATCCCCGTCGTGATCACGGTCACGCTGACTTATCACCATTTTGAACCTAGCGGCGCAGATGCGACCGCATCCCAAGCGCTCTAAGGAGGACCAGCCATGACATTGCCAACGTCCCGTCGCACATTTTTGAAAGCCTCTGCCGCCGCCGCCACGGCGTCTGCAGCAGGCATCACTCTGCCGAAAGAGGCCCAAGCGCAGGTTGGGGACACCAGACATCCGCTGGGACAAGGCGCCGTGTCGTTTCTGCGGTACCGGTCGTTCTGTGCTGGTTGGAACAAAAGAGGGCAGGGTGGTTGCGACCCAAGGCGACCCGAAGGCGCCGGTGAACCGGGGCCTGAACTGTATCAAAGGCTACTTCCTGTCCAAGATCATGTACGGCGAGGATCGACTGACAACGCCGCTGCTGCGCAAGACGGGGGGCGTCTATGACAAAGAGGGCGAGTTCACCCCTGTTAGCTGGGAAGAAGCCTTCGACATTATGGCGGAGAAGTGGAAAGCGGCACTGGCTGACAAAGGTCCAACCGGGATTGGCATGTTTGGGTCCGGTCAGTGGACCGTTTGGGAAGGTTATGCTGCGGCCAAACTTATGAAAGCGGGCTTCCTGTCCAACAACATCGACCCGAATGCCCGCCACTGTATGGCGTCTGCCGTGGTCGGCTTCATGCGCGCCTTTGGCATCGACGAGCCAATGGGCTGTTATGATGACTTCGAGCACGCCGACACCTTTGTGCTCTGGGGCTCCAACATGGCGGAGATGCACCCGATCCTATGGTCTCGCCTCACCGATACCCGCCTGACCAAGCCGGGTGCGCAGGTGCATGTGCTCTTCACTTTTGAGCATCGTTCGTTTGAGCTTGCCGACAATGGCATGATCTTCACGCCGCAAACCGATCTGGCGATCATGAACTTCATTGCCAACTACATCATCCAAAACGATGCGGTGAACTGGGACTTCGTGAATGAGCATGTGACCTTCAACAAGGCGATAACCGACATCGGCTATGGCTTGCGCGATGAACACCCACTTCAGGAGGCTGCGGCCAATCCGAACAGTGGCGCCATGGAGGCCATCGATTTTGAGGCCTACAAAGAGTATGTCAGCGAGTATACGGTTGAAAAAGTCAGCGAGCTGTCTTGCGTACCGGAAAACGCCTTGCCTCGGTTGGCACAGCAATATGCTGATCCGAACCGCAAAGTCATGTCTCTTTGGACCATGGGCTTTAACCAGCATACACGCGGCAGCTGGGTGAACGGCCTGTGCTACAATGTTCACCTCTTGACCGGCAAAATCTCCGAGCCAGGCAACGCGCCGTTCTCGTTGACTGGTCAGCCATCTGCCTGAAGGACAGCACGTGAAGTGGGCACATTTGCACATCGGCTGCCAGCGGAAATGGTTGTCGCGAATGATGAACACCGTGCGATTTCTGAGAAGAAATGGAAGCTGCCAGCAGGTGTCCTGAACGCCAAAGTGGGCTCCCACGCGGTGCAACAGAACCGCGACCTGAAAGACGGCAAAATCAACGCTTATTGGGTGCAGTGTAACAACAACATGCAAGCTGCTCCCAACATGAACGAGGAAGGCTACCCGGGTTATCGCAACCCTGACAACTTTGTTGTGGTGTCGGATCCTTATCCAACTGTGACCACTTTGGCCGCGGACTTGATCCTGCCAACAGCGATGTGGGTGGAGAAAGACGGGGCCTATAGCAACGCAGAACGCCGCACCCAATTCTGGCGTCAGCAAGTGGATGCGCCGGGTGACGCAAAGTCCGACGTGTGGCAGCTGATGGAGTTCTCCAAACGCTTCATGACCGACGAGGTATGGCCTGCTGGCATTCTGGACGCCAATCCGGAGTACAAAGGAAAAACCCTGTTTGAAGTGCTGTTTGCCAATGGTCAGGTTGACAAATACGGGCTGGACGAGCTGCAGGAAGGCTTCGCCAACGATGAATCCAACCACTTTGGGTTCTACGTGCAGAAAGGCCTGTCTGAGGAGTATGCCTCCTTTGGGCGCGGGAAGGCGCACGATCTGGCGAAGTTTGACACTTACCACAAAGCGCGCGGTCTGCGTTGGCCGGTCGTGGACGGCAAAGAAACTCTGTATCGCTTCCGCGAGGGCTATGACCCCTATGTGCCGGAAGGCAAAGGCGTGAAGTTCTACGGCCACAAGGACGGTAAAGCCAAAATCACCTTTGCTCCATATGAGCCGCCAGCAGAGAGCCCTGATGAAGATTTCAACCTGTGGCTCGTGACAGGTCGTGTACTGGAACACTGGCACTCCGGATCGATGACACGTCGCGTGCCGGAGCTGCACCGGTCTTATCCTTATGCGCAGGTGTTCATGCACCCGGAAGATGCGCGCGAGCGTGGTCTGCGCCGTGGTCAAGAGATCGTGATCTCCACCCGTCGAGGCGACATGCACAGTCGTGTTGAAACCCGTGGGCGGAACAAAATGCCAAAAGGCGTGGTGTTTGTGTCGTGGTTTGATGAAGGCCAGCTGATCAATAAGCTGACTTTGGACGCCACTTGCCCGCTCTCGAAAGAGACCGACTTCAAGAAATGTGCCTGTAAGGTTGAGCGCGTTTAAGCGCTCCTCCCAAAGGATCGAAAGCTAGAGCCATGTCCGCTACGTCGACACAGCCAAAGAATCCCGCCCGGCGCCGCTTCCTTCAGGATGCTGCGCGCGGAACGGCGGGCTGTGCGGTGGCGGGCATGACGTTGGCCTGGTTTGTGCAGGATGCGCGGGCCTTGCCAGATCGGGCCATCCGCCCACCGGGCGCGTTGCCCGAAGACGATTTTTTGGCCGCCTGTATTCGCTGCGGTTTGTGTGTGCGGGATTGTCCCTATGACACGCTGGTGCTGGCCGAACTGGGCGTGGATGGCGCTGCGACAGGCACGCCGTTTTTCACCGCTCGCGACTTTCCGTGCGAGATGTGTGAAGACATTCCTTGTGTCGCAGCCTGCCCAACAGGCGCGCTGGACAAAGGCTTGACCGTCATTGACGACAGCCGCATGGGGCTGGCGGTACTTATCGATCAGGAGAACTGTCTGAACGCACTCGGTTTGCGTTGTGACGTTTGTTACCGCGTTTGTCCAGTGATTGATGAAGCCATCACTCTGGAGCGGCGCCACAATGAACGCTCTGGCCACCATGCGATCTTTATGCCGGTCGTGCATTCGGATCACTGCACCGGCTGCGGCAAATGTGAGCAGTCATGCGTTTTGCCTGGAGAAGCCGCAATCAAAGTCTTGCCCATTCGAGTGGCGTAAGCTGACCAAGCTGAGCACTACAAACGCAGCTTGGAACAGCGCCCAGACATCGTGGATGAGATCATCGATCTGCCGGACCGATTGCCAGGCGCGCGAACAGATAATCTATCTGCATCAGGTGGTTTCGAGCCGACCTTCAAGTTGCCGGAAAGCGCTACTACGGGAGGTGCTGGACAATGAGCGACAAGACCGCACTGCCGGTTGGCGCTGAAGCCATTCGCGACAAGGGCTATTGGTTGGCGTATCGGTTTTTGATCCTGCGACGGCTGAGGCAAGCGTTTTTTTGAGCCTGTTTTTGCTCGGGCCTTGGTTTGGCATCTGGTGGGTGAAAGGCAATCTCAGCGGCTCGCTGACCTTTGATTTTCTGCCTCTCACCGACCCGTTTATCGCGCTTCAGGGCATGGTGGCGGGACATTGGCCGGAGCTGACTGCCCTAATTGGCGCGGTGATTGTTGGCGTGACATACGCCCTTATTGGCGGCCGCGTGTATTGCAGTTGGGTATGCCCGATCAATCCGGTGACGGATGCTGCGAGCTGGCTTCATCGTAAGCTGGACCTGCCGAAAGGTTGGCAGCCGAAGCGCGGCACCAAGTATTTCATGCTGGCGATGGTCCTCGGCGTGAGCGTTCTGACCGGCACTGTCGCCTGGGAATTTGTGAACCCGATTTCCATGCTACACCGCGGACTGATTTTTGGCGCCGGGTTTGCTTGGGCCTTGGTCCTTGGCGTGTTCCTGTTTGACCTGCTGCTGGCTCGTCGGGGCTGGTGCGGGCACCTGTGCCC
>Ga0189275_100431_pt1 | contig 17132 bp, 17 predicted proteins | sample N19A6minimetaG_FD_130329 | JGI IMG/M metagenome (GOLD analysis project Ga0189275, IMG submission 130329) | Marine microbial communities from the Costa Rica Dome - N19 A6 mini metaG | ecosystem: Environmental > Aquatic > Marine > Oceanic > Photic zone | place: Costa Rica: the Eastern Pacific...
GCCGAACAGAACACCAACGTCGCCCTGCGTTTTGCGCACTACGGCTACATTCTGGAAAGCGGGCGCGTCGTGATGGACGGCCCAGCAGACGAACTGCGCGAGAACCCGGACGTAAAAGAATTCTACCTCGGTATGAGCGATGAGGGCCGCAAATCCTTCCGCGACGTGCGCTCTTATCGCCGCCGTAAGCGTTGGCTGAGCTAAGGCACAGCCGAACCTGAACCGCCCAGATTGCTCGGGCAAACTGACCCAGCGCGTGTCCGCAAAAATCGCGGGCGCACAGGAAGACTTTGGCCGCAAGACGCGGCTTTGGACCACAAAGGATGGCATCACATGAGCCGCTTTTTTGACGATTTGGAAACCCGCAGCGCCGATCAACGCGCCGCTGATCTGGCTGCTGCTTTGTCGGCACAGATCGCACGGGCCAAACAATTACCGGGTTTTGCGGCCTCTCTGGCAGACACTGCACCAGCCAAAGTGACCTCGATGGAAGACCTCGCCGGTCTGCCTGTTCTGCGCAAATCCGAATTGGGTGCGGCGCAGAAGGCCAGCGGTCCGCTGGGTGGCTTTGCCGACCTGAGCAATCCCAACGTCGCCCATGTCTTTCAATCGCCCGGCCCGATCTATGAACCCGGCGGCCACACTTCCGATTGGTTCCGCTTTGGCCGTGTGCTGCACGCGGTAGGCATTGGCTCAGATGATATCGTGCAAAACTGCTTCAGCTACCATCTGACCCCGGCGGGCATGATGTTTGAAAGTGGCGCGCGCGCTGTGGGTGCCACGGTGCTGCCAGCGGGTGTTGGTCAAACTGAGATGCAAGTCCGAGCGGCGGCTGACATTGGCACCACTGCCTACGCAGGTACGCCGGATTACCTCAAAATCATCCTCGATAAGGCCGAGGAGATGGGCGAGACACTCAAGATTACCAAAGCCACCGTGGGCGGCGGCGCACTGTTCCCAAGCTTGCGTCAGGAATACGCCGATCGCGGCATTACCTGTCTTCAAGGCTATGGCACAGCCGATTTGGGTTCCATCGCTTACGAATCTGAAGCGATGGAAGGCATGATCATCGATGAAGGTGTGATTGTGGAAATCGTCACCCCAGGCACCGGCACCCCGGTGGCTCCCGGTGAGGTGGGCGAAGTGGTGGTGACCACGCTCAACCCTGATTATCCGCTTATTCGTTTTGCCACTGGCGACCTCTCCGCCATCCTCCCTGGGCAAAGCCCGTGCGGGCGGACCAACATGCGCATCAAAGGTTGGATGGGCCGTGCCGATCAAACCGCCAAGATCAAAGGCATGTTTGTCCGCCCCGAGCAGGTGGCAGCGCTTGTGGCGAAACACGATGAGGTCACCAAGGCGCGCGTTATTGCAACCCGCGCAGGCGAGATGGATGTGATGACCGTACAAATCGAAAGCCCTGGTGGTGACGAGGCCGCTTACGGCGCCTCCGTGGCAGACGCGCTGAAGCTCAAAGGCAAGATCGAGATTGTTGCGCCCGGCAGCCTGCCCAAAGACGGCATCGTGATCGAAGATCAGCGCAAATACGATTGACCCCGTCTTCCCCTGAGCCCGGCGCCAGACATGGCGCTTCGGCCACGCCCGTCGCTTGCGGCGGGCTTTTTCTTTTGGGGTGCCTTTCTTCGCGGGAGGCGCCTGCGGTCGGCTGTCCTCAGGTCTGATCGTTCTCGCCCTTAAAATATCCAATCAACAGCCGCCCCATCATGCGCTCCAGCGTCTCCTGGGCGGCCTCTTCTCCGACAATCTCCGCCACGGCCGCATGGTGCGCCGCGATCGACACCTGTATTGTTTCGTCCTGGGCAATCTCTGCTGCCGATTTGCCGCGCAAGTAGTCAAACAACAGCGCCATTTCGCTGCCGAACCCCGGTGCCATAGCTTGGGTCAGCGCCTGTATCTGCGTTTCCTGTGAGGTCCCGCGTGTCTGCGGCACGGCGACAGATTTCATCACCTCTTTGGTGCTTGCCAGAAACAGCGCCTCCTTGGTGGGGAAATAGTGATACAGCGCCGATTTGGATACGCCCAGATGCGTGGCCGCCTTGCGCATGCTCACTCCGCCATAGCCATGCTCTGAAAAATAGGAGGCTGCGCGTAGCGCCAAATCGGCGCGGTGGGCATCATGGTCTACAATCTTCGGCATTTATTTCGTCCATTTGGTCTAAAAAGTATTTGACACGACTCCCCTCTGAGGTCTAGGAGGAAATTGTTTTCGTCCAAGTGGTCCAAAAAGATGTTTACTACGCGCAACCCTCCTCTCTTCCGCCTTGAAGTCGTGCTGGCCTGCGCCGTGTCTGCTGGGGTTCTCTGCAAGATCGCGGACGGATGTCGCGCATTTGTCTGTCTTTTCTGAAAGGTCTCGGAATGTCGTCAACAGAAACCACTGGCGGTGTGGACCGCGCCCATGATCGCTCCTTCACACCCAAGCTGATTTTTGCCACCCTGCATGCCAGCATCGTTGGCTTCTGCCTTTGGCTGGCTTTTGCGCTGGAGTGGACCGATCCGGCCCGCGCCAAACTATTGGCCGCCTGCGCCGTGCTCTATTTCCTGCGGCAACTGATCACGCTGTTTATCTTACTCAAACGCAAGGTAGATCTTTCGGAATCCCTCGGACTGTCCGCCTTTATGGCCGTATTCGAAATCGGCTTCCTGCTTGTGGGCGCGGGTATTCTGCGTGACAAAGCCGTGCCCTTTGGTGGAACGGACATGCTGGCACTTGGGCTGATTGCATTTGGCTCTTACCTCAATACCGGTTCGGAGTTGCAACGCATGATCTGGAAGAAGCGCCCGGAGAGTAAAGGCCGCTGCTACACCGGCGGTTTGTTCAAGCATTCCATGCATATCAACTACTTTGGCGACATGGTGCTGTTCACTGGCTGGGCTTTGCTCACTACTTCCTGGTTGGCCTTTGTGATCCCGTTGTTCATGACCGTTGGCTTCGTCTTCTTCCACATTCCGGGCTTGGACGCTTACCTGTCCCAACGCTACGGTGCCGAGTTTGACACCTACGCTGCCAAAACTGCCAAACTGATCCCCTTCGTCTACTAATCCCCTCGCAAACCTTGGGCCATGCACTATCTTGGCGGGAACACGATACGTGAGGACCCGCCATGGACGCAGAAACCATCAAAACCCGCGAGATGCGCGCGCTTTCCATCGCCATGGCAGGCAGTCTGTTTATGGGCGGGGCTGGGGTGCTGGCCGCAATCCTGTCGAACTCCACTGCCATTATGATGGATGGGCTATTCTCATTGATCGGTTTCACTTCGGCCTTCATCGGTCGCAGAATCAGCAAGAATGTTGACGCAGCCCCGGACCGCTTCCGTCCGTTGGGCTATGCTGCGGATGAAGCGGTGTTTGTCACCTTCCGTTCGCTGTCGCTGATTGGCCTGATCCTCTTTGCCTGTGGCTCTGCGGTGATGAACATCCTGAACTACATCCAGGGCGAGGCGACCCCGACGCTCAACTACGAGCCCATGTTGATTTACTTCGTGGTAATCAGTGCCACCTGCTTTGGTCTTTGGGCGATCCACCGCCGCACCTGGAAGAAAACCGGGGAGGTCAGCGAAATTCTTAAGCTCGAAAGCAAAGCCGCCGCCATTGACGGTTTCATGACGGTCGCCACTGCCTTGGGCCTCGGTGTGATCTATGCCTTTGGTGACAGCTTTCTCGCGCCTGTTGCCCCGATTGGCGACAGCATTGTGGTGTTCTTCCTCTGTCTGGTCGCGGTTCGTCAGGTTCTGCGCGATCTGGGCGGCGGCATGGGCGAACTGCTCGGTGTCACCGCCCAGCCGGAAATCATCGCGAAAGCCCGCCGCGCTCTGCGCGCCTCCGTCGCCGATCTGCCAGGTGAGTTCACCGATATGTCCGTGGTCAAACTCGGCCGCACCTACACCGTCAGCGTCTACTACAACCCCAAGCAAGCGGTCACGCCAGAACAGGTCGATGATCTCAACCTCACCATGATTGCCGACGTGCGCAAAGTGCTGCCCGGTGCCGATGTGCTGCTCTGTATTTCGCAATACCCCCGCAGCTGGCCTGAGGGTATGGACTAACGCATCGCCCGACCTTTGAGGATCGCGTCAGCGCCAAAGCGTTCTCGAATGGCATCCGTGGCGCGCTCCGCCTTGGCCCGCTGCACCGCTTGCGGGTCGAGCAAATCGCCCGACAGGTCCGCCTGTGTCGCAGGCACCAAATCCGCAAGCCCAACGCCAATCAACCGATACGGCCCTTCATCCCCCACCTGATCAAACAGCCCCCGCGCGGTTCGATAAAGCGTATCCGCCATCTGCGTCGCATCGCGCAGGCCCACTCGGCGGCTGATCGTGGAGAAATTCGCCCGCTTCAGTTTTAACGTCACCACACGCCCCGCTAAATCCTTGGCCTTGGCGCGGTCGCTGACCTTCTCTGTCAAGCGCCACAGATGCCCGTCCAGGATATCCATACGAGCCGTGTTCTCAAAAAACGTGGTTTCGTTACTAATGCTCTTCATCGGCGCGTTGTTTGACACTTTGCGCCGATCCTGCCCGCGCGCCAAATGCCATAGCCGGTAGCCCGTGTTGCCAAACCGCGCGATCAGGTCTTCCTGATCCCAGCGCAGCAGGTGGGTGAACGTGCGAATGCCTGCGCGCTCCAAACTCTCCTGCGCCACAGGCCCAATGCCCCAGATCATTCGCACCGGTTTGTCCGCCAAAAACGCATCCGTTTCCGCCTTGCCAATCACCGAAAACCCGCGCGGCTTGTCCAGATCACTGGCCACCTTGGCCAGGAACTTGTTGTGCGACAGCCCCACTGAACCGGTCACGCCCAGCTCATCCTTCATGCGTTTGGTCAGCCGCGCCAGCATCACCGCTGGCGGCGCACCATGCAGCTTGGTAGTGCCGGTCATGTCCAAAAACGCCTCATCCAGCGACAGAGGCTCAATCACCGGGGTCAGCTCATCCATCATCTTGCGGATCGCGCGGCTTACCTCGACATAGACCTCCATACGCGGCTTGATCACCATCGCATCCGGACAGAGCTTGAGCGCCTGAAACATCGGCATGGCCGAGCGCACCCCGCGAATACGCGCCACATAGCAGGCCGTGGACACCACTCCGCGTTTACCTCCGCCAATAATCACCGGTTTGTCGATCAACTCCGGGTGATCGCGCTTCTCAACACTTGCATAAAACGCATCGCAATCCATATGCGCGATAGAAAGCTCAAAAAGCTCTGGATGAGCGGTCACACGCAGGCTGCCACAATGTGGACACCTTTTTGTGGTTTCCAATTCGTTAAGACAATCGCGGCATACTGCTGGCATTGGATTACTTTGTATCGGACGACGTTATGAGTATAGCATTCTCAGATTTCCCTGACAGGGCTTATCGCGGCAGCAAGCTAATCGTGTTTGTCGGAGATTAATTGGTGTCTGTGCTACGTGATTACATCGCCACCATTCCTTGGCCGGATTATTGGGATTTCCCTGGTGGTGGCAGCGAAGGGGACGAAGCTGCGCTGACTTGCGCCCTGCGTGAAACCGAAGAAGAGATTGGCCTGACCCTGTCAGAACATGACGTGATCTGGGCCCGTCGCTATCAGCGCCATGACCACTTCACTTAGTTTTTTGTGGCGCAACTGCCTGCGGAAATGGAAGAGCTCATTGTGCTCGGGGACGAAGGCCAGCGGGTGAAACTCATGTCTCCGCACGAGTATCTCACCCATCCCAAAGGCATCCCGCATTTTCAGACGCGCCTCACCGATTTCCTCGCCGACACGCATCCGGACAATCCTGACGGCACCTACAGGTTTGAACTGCCAATGGCCGCCTGCGCTTAAAGCGCGGCCAATTCGCTCACAATCGCTTGCGCCGCTTGGCGCGGATTGTCAGCTGTCCAGACCGGACGTCCCACCACAATGTGGTCTGCGCCGTCTTTGATGGCGCTGGCTGGGGTCGCCACCCGTTTTTGGTCGCCAAGCGCCGCGCCGGTTGGACGTACGCCGGGCGTCACAATCAAACGGCCTTCGGATTCCGGTAGCGCGCGGATCATTGCGGCTTCTTGTGGGGAGGCAATCACGCCATCCGCGCCGGCTTCAAAGGCCTTGCCCGCGCGTTCGGTCACCAGATCCGGAATAGCGCCGTCTTTGATCAGACAGTTGTCCAGATCACCGCGATCCAGAGAAGTCAGCACGGTCACCCCCAAAATCTTCAGATTGCTGCCCGCCGCGCCTTCTTTGGCTGCCGCAACCACATGTGGGTCGCCATGCACAGTCAGGAAATCGAGATCAAACTGCGCCAAGCCACGCACCGCTGCTTCAACGGTGGCGCCAATGTCAAACAGCTTCATGTCGAGGAAGATGCGCTTGCCACGCTCTTGCTTCAGCTCATTGGCCAACGCCAAACCGCCACCGGTCAACATGCCAAGGCCAATCTTATAAAAGCTCACCGCATCGCCAATCTGATCCACAAGCTCCTGACCTTGCAGCAGGTTTGGAATATCAAGGGCAACAATCAGACGGTCATCAGCGGTCATCGCAGTATCTCCGGGCTATCTAGGGGCAAAGCAAACGTCTGCCTTCTAGCGCCACGCGCCCTGTGCCGCAAGGCGTAGCGCGCAAGGGGGAGGGCTGCAAAAACACAAACAGCCCCGCGTAGGGGCTGATGTCTCTTTAGGTCAATGGAAGCGTAGGGGGCTTAGCCCTCGCTGGGATAGACACCCGGCGCAAAAGATAGCTCTTCGCGGCCGGCGCGGATTTCCGGCATGCGGCTCAGTTGGCGCAGCGCCTCTTTGATCAAAGCCAAACGGCCTGCGCCTTGCGGGCGGTCCTCTTCGGCAGCCACAGCGCAATGCAGTCGCACGTCACGGGACTCGTCGCTTAAGCTGACCACGGCGGACAGCTCGCCAAGGGTCTGGCGGTACGTTGGATTAGAAATCTGAATATCGGTCACATGCATTGTGCGGCCCTTTCTTGTCTGCTCTCCTGAGCAATGTGATTCAGAATTAGGGCGAAATTTGTCTCAAATTAGGGGAATTTTCGCACCATTTTCGCACTGACCTGTGCAACCCTCCAAAAGCACTCGATTTTCACGGGCGAACACCTTGATCTGTTTTGGTCTGTTCCCCACATCTCAGATGAGGCCCACACAGGGGCGTGCCGCAAAGCGGGCGCCAATACCGACGAGGGGCGCTTACAAGAAGGAGAGATACCCATGGACTTGAGCAAGTTCACGGAGCGGTCCCGCGGTTTCATTCAGGCTGCGCAGACCATTGCGATGCGGGAAAACCACCAGCGTTTGGTGCCCGAACACATTCTAAAAGCATTGATGGATGATGATCAGGGGCTGGCTGCCAATCTGATTACCCGTGCCGGTGGCGCGCCACAAATGGTGCGCACGGCAGTCGACGCTGCGGTTGTTAAACTGCCGCAAGTGTCTGGCGACACTGGTCAGCCTTACATGGACAACGCCACAGCAAAAGTGCTGGGCGAAGCCGAGGCGCTTGCCAAGAAGGCTGGTGATAGCTTTGTGCCGGTGGAGCGCATTCTGATGGCGCTGGTGATGGTGAAATCCAAAGCCAAAGACGCGCTGGATGGGGCCAATGTTACCGCACAGGCGCTGAACGCAGCCATCAACGACATCCGCAAAGGCCGCACTGCTGACAGTGCATCGGCTGAAGATGGTTATGATGCGCTCAAGAAATACGCCCAGGACCTCACTGAACGCGCCAGCGAAGGCAAAATTGACCCGATCATTGGCCGGGACGATGAAATCCGCCGCGCGATGCAGGTGCTGAGCCGTCGTACCAAAAACAACCCTGTTCTGATCGGGGAGCCGGGCGTGGGTAAAACCGCGATTGCAGAAGGCATGGCCCTGCGCATCGTGAACGGCGATGTGCCGGAATCCTTGCGCAACAAGAAACTGCTGGCGCTCGACATGGGGGCGCTGATTGCGGGTGCAAAATACCGCGGAGAGTTTGAGGAGCGTCTGAAGGCGGTTCTGACCGAAGTCACTGAGGCTGCTGGCGAAATCATCCTTTTCATCGACGAGATGCATACGCTGGTCGGCGCCGGTAAAACTGATGGCGCAATGGATGCCGCCAACCTGATCAAGCCTGCGCTTGCCCGGGGGGAGCTGCACTGTATTGGTGCCACCACGCTCGATGAGTACCGCAAATACGTGGAGAAAGACGCCGCCTTGGCGCGTCGCTTCCAGCCGGTTCAGGTGGAAGAACCCACCGTGGAAGACACCATCTCCATCCTGCGCGGCATCAAGGAAAAGTATGAGTTGCACCACGGCGTGCGCATCTCTGACGCGGCGCTGGTTGCGGCCTCTACGCTAAGCCACCGCTACATCACCGATCGCTTCCTGCCGGACAAAGCCATCGACCTTGTGGACGAGGCCGCCTCGCGTTTGCGCATGGAAGTGGACAGTAAACCCGAAGAGCTCGACGCGCTCGACCGTCAGATCCTGCAATTGCAGATCGAGGAAGAAGCGCTGAAGCTTGAAGATGATGCGGCCTCCAAGGACCGTCTGGAAACCTTGCAAAAGGATCTGGCGGACCTGCAAGAGAAGTCGTCCGAGATGACTGCCAAATGGCAGGCCGGTCGGGACAAGCTGGCGTCTGCGCAGAACATCAAGGAAGCGCTGGATCAGGCGCGCGCGGACCTCGACATCGCCAAACGCGAAGGCAACCTCGCCCGCGCGGGGGAGCTGTCCTATGGCGTGATCCCGGACTTGGAGAAAAAGCTCGAAGAGGCGGAAAGCGCCGAAGACGAGGTGACTGTCGAAGAGGCCGTGCGCCCAGAACAGATCGCGCAGGTGGTCGAGCGTTGGACCGGTATCCCGACCTCCAAAATGCTCGAAGGTGAGCGCGAAAAACTCCTGCGCATGGAAGATGATCTGCACCGTCGCGTGATTGGCCAACACTCCGCCGTGACCGCGCTCAGTAATGCCGTGCGCCGTGCACGCGCTGGGCTCAATGATGAGAACCGCCCGCTTGGGTCCTTCCTCTTCCTCGGGCCAACCGGTGTGGGCAAAACCGAGCTGACCAAGGCTGTGGCCGAATTCCTGTTCGACGACGACAACGCCATGGTGCGTATCGATATGTCCGAGTTTATGGAGAAACACGCAGTGGCCCGTCTGATCGGCGCCCCTCCCGGCTATGTCGGCTATGACGAAGGTGGTGTGCTCACCGAGGCCGTGCGCCGCCGCCCCTATCAGGTGGTGCTGTTTGACGAGGTCGAAAAGGCGCATCCGGATGTCTTCAACGTGCTCCTGCAGGTGCTCGACGACGGCGTGCTGACCGACGGTCAGGGCCGCACGGTGGACTTCAAGCAGACGCTGATCATCCTGACGTCGAACCTCGGCGCACAGGCGCTCAGCCAACTGCCCGAAGGCGCGGATGCCTCTGATGCACGTCGCGATGTGATGGACGCCGTGCGCGCCCACTTCCGGCCAGAGTTCCTCAACCGTCTGGATGAGACCATCATCTTTGACCGTCTGGGACGCGGCGACATGGACGGCATCGTCGACATCCAACTCGCGCGCCTGAAAAAGCGCCTCGCCGGTCGCAAAATCGGCCTGGAGCTGGACGAGGGCGCCAAAAAGTGGCTCGCCGATGAGGGCTACGACCCTGTCTTTGGTGCGCGGCCTCTGAAGCGTGTGATGCAACGCGCGCTGCAAAACCCGCTGGCCGAAGCTCTGCTGGCTGGGGACATCAAGGACGGCGACACCGTGCCCGTCACAGCAGGGGCCGAAGGTCTCTTGATTGGCGATCGGGTGGGCAGCAGCGACAATCCAAAACCGGATGACGCCGTCGTGCATTAACTCTAAACTGCTTGCAAAGCCCGCCATACCGGCGGGCTTTCTTCTATGCGTACAACAGACGGACCAAAGACTTTGGATTGGCACACCCTGATCAACACAGACCGCGCCGCAGACACGGGCCGCGAAGAAGACCCGCTGCGCCAGAACTTCGTGCAGGACGCCGACCGGATCACCTTCTCCGCTCCGTTTCGGCGGCTCGCCAACAAGACACAGGTGCATCCGCTTTATGATCATGACCACTTGCGCCACCGGCTGATCCACTCGGTCGAGGTTGCCAGCGTGGGCCGCACATTGGGCATGAAGGTGGGCAGCTGGCTCGAAGCCAAGGGGCACATTGCCAAAGGCGAAGCGGCCAAAGTTGCAGGGATTGTCCATACTGCCTGTCTTGCACACGACATTGGCAACCCACCGTTTGGTCATTCAGGCGAAGAGGCCATTGGCGGCTGGTTCAAAGAAAAATTTGCCCTGAACGAGGGGATTTTTGCTCAGGTCGCCCCAGAACACCGCCATGAGTTCACACCTCTGGAAGGCAATGCCCAGGGCTTTCGCATTGTCACCCGTCTTGAAATTTACCGCAACGAAGGTGGCATGCGCCTATCAAATGCAGTGCTTGGGGCCTTCAACAAATACCCGATGACTGCCAGAATCTCTGCGGCTCTGAAAGCAGCCAACGGTGGCAAAGCGCCCTATGTCGGCGCCAAGAAATTTGGTGCCTTTCATTCCGAGTATGACACGCTCAGAGAGGTTGCGCAGGCGCTGGGCCTACCGGAAGAGACCGCACCCGATGGCAGCCTGTGGTGGCGGCGTCATCCGCTGGTCTATCTGGTGGAGGCCGCGGACGACATTTGCTACAACATCGTGGATCTCGAAGACGGGTTTTCGGCCGGTGATCTCAGCCTTGAACGCGTCGAAGCCCTCTTGTCCCCTCTTTGCCGGCTCACCAACCGCGATCTATCCGCTTACACTGCCTATGAACGCATCAGCTACATGCGTGCCCGCGCAATCGGTGGCGCCATAAACGTCTGCGTGCAGGCCTTCATCGACAACCACGCGCCCATTCTGTCCGGCCAGTTCTCTGGTGAGCTCATCGCCGTGTCCGACAAAGGCGCGGCTTTTGAGAAAATCAAACGGACCGCCCAAGAACGCTTGTTCACCGCGCCGCGCAAAACCAAGCTGGAAATTCAAGGTCGCAACGCCATTCGCACCGTTCTGGACGGCGTGTTGCCGGTCTACGCCGCTTTGGCCGAGACCGGCTGGACCAGCGAAGGATTGCCGGACTACGAGGCCCAACTGATGCGCGCTCTGTCGCTTGACCTGCGTGATATCACCGACGGCTACACGGCACTGCATGCTATGAGCGACTTTATCACCGGCATGACAGACCGCTACGCCCTTGAGGCGGCCCGCATGGTGTCGGGGATTGCCTAGCACCAAGCTCCCGAAATTGTTGCACTTGCCTCACGCGGCTGTTGCTCAATCGTGACTTGCTCTCGCCCTAAACGGGCGGCACTTTAGGTATTACGCGCCAGAAGGGAGCCAGTCATGGAAAGCACAATGGAAACAGCCTTTGATGTGGTGGAATTTCTCGGCCTGACCTTTGTGCTGATCTTCGCGCTTCTGGTTGTGGCGGCGATTATCCTCTTCATCATTGACCGTAACCAGACCGGCGATGCGATCCGGCGCAACTATCCAGTCATTGGCCGCTTCCGTCATATCTTCTCCGAGTTGGGTGAGTTCTTTCGGTAGTATTTCTTTGCTATGGACCGTGAGGAACTCCCTTTTAACCGCGCCCAACGCGAGTGGGTTGGCCGGGCAGGGGAGGGCAAATCCAACACCATCGCCTTTGGTTCCGCCCGAAATCTCAACGTGCCCGGCACGCCGATTTTCGTGAACGATCCCTTCCCACCACTGGACGATGAGTACGCCAAATCCGAGCCGCTTCTGATTGGCCCCACCGCGCGCACGCCTTATCTCGCGCCGTCTTTCTTTAACATCTCCGGCATGAGCTACGGGGCACTGTCCAAACCCGCGGTGCAGGCGCTGAGCCATGGCGCGGCGGAGGCAGGCATCTGGCTCAACACCGGCGAGGGCGACGTCAGCTCGTTCCACTACGAAGGCGGCTGTGATCTGGTCTACCAAATTGGCACCGCCAAATTTGGCGTGCGCAATGCTGAAGGTGGGTTGGACGATGCCAAGCTGCGCGAGATCGCCAGCCACGAAAGCATTCGCATGTTCGAAGTGAAAATGGCGCAAGGCGCCAAACCCGGCAAAGGCGGCATCCTTCCCGGCGAAAAGGTCACCGAAGAGATCGCCAAAATTCGTGGTTTGGAAGTTGGCCAGGACGGTATTTCCCCCAACCGCCACCGCGAAATCGACAACTTTGACCACCTTCTGGATTTCCTCGCCCACATCCGTGAGATCACCGGTAAGTCGGTGGGCATCAAGACGGTGGTCGGCGCTGAAAGCGCCATGCGGGATCTGTTCGAAACCATCGATCGTCGCGGCGCGGATATGGCTCCGGATTGCATCACCATCGATGGCGGCGAAGGCGGCACGGGAGCAGCCCCGATGCCATTGATGGATTTGGTGGGCATGCCCGTACGCGAGGCGCTGCCACTTGTGGTTGATCTGCGCGACGAGTTCGAATTGCATGACCGTATCCCTCTGATTGCTTCGGGTAAGCTGGTCAATCCCGGCGACATCGCCTGGGCGCTCGCGGAAGGGGCAGACTTCGTGGTCTCCGCCCGTGACTTCATGTTTGCGCTGGGCTGTATCCAGGCACTCAAGTACAACAAAAACACCTGCCCCACCGGCATCACCACCCATGACCCGTGCTTCCAGAAGGGCCTGGTTGTGGACCGCAAAGCCCCCCCGCGTGGCGCGTTATGCCCAGGCCTTGGTGAAGGAGGTCGAGGTCATCGCCCATTCCGTCGGCGTGTCCGAGCCGCGCAAACTGCGCCGCCGCCACGTGCGTCTGGTGCAGGCCAATGGCCGCTCCGTGCCCATGAATGAGGTCTTCCCCCGCCCCGGTGCCATGTAGCCCCTCTGCTTTCACAGTCTACAAATATCACGGGGGTGTGGGGGCTGGCCCCCACTTCCAACACATCGCAAACGCGACAAACGTTACAATCGCCCCACACCATCGTGACCATGCTTGTGTGGCCTGACGCTCACCGCCTGCGCTATCACAGTCTCAACGCAATAGGAGAAACCCCACATGGCGCACCGCTGGACCAATGACCTCACACATGACGACGTGACCCCGAAGTCCGCCTATCTGAACCGCCGCCAGGTCATGGCCGGCATGGCAGGTCTTGGTCTTGCCGCCCTTGCACCCAAAGCAAACGCAGCCGCCGATCTCACACCGACCGATTTCGACGTGATCACGCAGTACAACAACTTCTATGAGTTCGGCACAGGCAAGGATGACCCCGCCAGATACGCCCACCGACTGACCACCAAGCCTTGGAGCATCAAGATCGACGGTTTGGTCGACCGCCCCGGCGACTATGCGCTCGAAGACATTCTCTCCAAAATGACCATTGAGGAGCGCATCTATCGCTTCCGCTGTGTTGAAGCCTGGTCGATGGTGGTGCCGTGGAACGGCTTTGAGCTGAAAGACCTCTTGGATCTCGCCGGCGTGCAATCCTCCGCCAAATACGTGGCCTTCGAAACGCTCTACCGCCCCAAAGAGATGATCGGCCAGAACTCGCCTTTCCTGGATTGGCCCTACGTCGAAGGCCTACGTCTGGACGAAGCCAACCATCCGCTCACGCTGATGGCGACAGGCATCTACGGCAAAGACATGCCCAAACAAAACGGCGCCCCGATCCGCTTGGTGGTGCCGTGGAAGTACGGTTTCAAATCGATCAAATCCATCGTGCGCATCACGCTGACGGACAAAGAGCCCCCCACCAGTTGGAACAAGTCCATCCCCGGTGAGTATGGCTTCTACTCCAACGTAAATCCGGAAGCGGATCACCCGCGCTGGTCCCAAGCTTCCGAGCGTCCCATTGGTGGTGGCTTCTTTGCCAAGCGTATTCCGACCTTGATGTTCAACGGATATGAGAAAGAGGTCGCCAGCCTTTACGAAGGCATGGACTTGCGCAAAAACTACTAAGACCATGCGCGCAGCCATTCTCACCTCCACTCTGACTTGCCCCACCTGTGGGCATGTTCAGGCGTTTGAGATGCCCACCGACGCCTGTCAGTTCTTTCTGGAGTGCCCGGGCTGCAGTACAGTGCTGCGCCCCAAGGCTGGGGATTGCTGCGTCTTTTGTTCCTATGGCGACGTGCCCTGTCCGCCAATTCAACATGGCGAAAGCTGCTGCAAAGGCTGATGATGATCGACACCCTAAACACTCTCGTGCGCAAAACGCCCAGCTGGCTGCTCTACCTGATTGGGGCGGCTTATCCGGCATGGCTGCTTTATGCCGGTTTCACTGGCGGCCTAGGCGTTGATCCTGTGAAAGCCATGGAGCACGCGCTGGGCAAGGTTGGGCTGCAGGTGTTGATCGCGGTTCTTCTAGTCACCCCGCTCCGCCGGTTCACAAAGCTCAACTTTCTGAGCTGGCGTCGGGCGCTGGGCGTGATTGCCTTTTTCTATATCCTGCTGCACTTCTTTGTCTGGATGTTGCTGGATTTGCAAATCCTCAGCCAGGTCTGGGCGGACATCGTCAAACGCCCCTACATCATTGTCGGCATGATTTCCCTAGTGATCCTGCTGCCTCTGGCGATCACATCCAACAACCTGTCGATCCGCAAGCTTGGCCCGCGCTGGCGCAAGCTGCACAAAATGACATACCTCGCCGTGGCGCTAGGCGGTGTGCACTACATCATGCAGACCAAGGGCTTTGAATATGAGCCCTACATCTATCTCGCGGTGGTCATCGGCCTGATCGCACTCCGCAAGCTGCCGAAGAAACGCGCCACGCCGCCGGCCAACCGTCAGGCGGCGTGAGTCCACGTTCGCGCCGCCCTCTAAATTCAGCCGTGCACAAACCGCACCGTGTCAAAGCTCTGCCGCCAAGCGCTGACTTCGGCGGCCACATCTTCTCCAGCCAAACCCGCAGCAATCAATCCGGCCAACCGGTCCGCATCACCCGCTGTCATACCCCAGCGCACCAATTCTGGCGTGCCAATGCGCAGTCCGTTCATTTCGCCTGTCACTTCGGCCACGGGCAGTCCAATGCCACAGGCCAGGAATCCTGCCTTGCGCAAAACTTTGGAGGCCGCCTGACCACCGCCATAGCTTTCCGCCAGAACCGCAAACTGATGGGACTGCGTGTGGCCGCCCCGTCCCGCAAACACCGGCACACCCTTGGCTTCCAACGCTTCCGCCAAAGCCTGCGCCATGGCAATCATCTCTTGCACATATGCCTCCCCAAAACTGCGCCAGTCCAGCATGGTCACTGCCAGCGCCGCGGACTTGGCCGCATCAAAATTGGCCGTCATGCCGGGGAAGGCAATGGCATCCAGCGCTTTAGCGATCTCCGCATCATTGCTGACAATCAAACCGCCTGCCGGGCCGCCAAGGCTTTTGTAGGTGCTCATGGTCATGAAATGCGCCCCCTCGGTCAGTGGGTTCTGCCACGCCTTGCCCGCAATGATCCCGCATTGGTGGGCCGCATCAAACATCACTTTGGCACCCACTTCATCGGCAATCGCGCGCACTTCTTTCACCGGATGCTCGAATAGGTTCAGGCTGCCGCCAATGGTGATCAGCTTCGGCTGCTCCTTCAACACAAGCGCCCGCAACGCGTCCAAATCCACGGTGTAACCATCCGCATCCGTCGGGGCCATCACCGTGCGCAGCCCAAACAGCCCGGCGCAGCCCGCCACATGATGGGTCACATGCCCGCCGATGGCGGCGGGCGGTGCAATGATGGTGTCTCCAGGTTTGCAGGTCGCCATAAACCCATAAAGGTTTGCAATTGCGCCTGACGGCACCCGGATCTCGGCGAACTTGGCGTCAAACACTTCGGCGGCCAGTTCGGCGGCGATCACCTCGATCTCTTCGATGGCCTCCAGCCCCATCTCATATTTGTCACCCGGATAGCCCAACGACGGGCGTGACCCGATGCCGGAGGCCAAAAGTACCTCGGCCCGCGGGTTCATCACATTGGTTGCGGGATTGAGGTTGAAACTCTCCCGCTCATGAATGTCGCGGTTCTTGGCCGCGAGGCCTTCAATCCGGTTCAGGATGTCGGCGGCCGAGGCCTCTGCCGTTCGGGCGGCAATGGAACTCACCAAGGTTTCGCTCGCCGCTGGCACCCAGTCTCTAAAATCCAATGTCATGTCTCATCACTCCAAGTTTGGTCCCAAAGTGACAGGCTCCCATGACAACGCAAATCAGATTTGCTATTTCTTGGCGTAGAAAAACTAAGGCTAGCTGATGTCCGTTCTGCCCAACCGTCCCAAAAGTCCGCCTTTGAACGCCCTGCGTGCGTTTGAGGCTGCCGCCCGTCTGCAGAGTTTTGTCGCGGCAGGCGAAGAACTGGGCGTGACGCCGGGGGCGGTGTCGCAACACATCAAGGCGGTGGAGGCCTGGGCGCAAGTTTCTCTATTTCGTCGGCAGGCACATGGCGTGTCTCTCACGGCCGAGGGACGAGATGTGGCCAAAGGTTTCACGCGGGCCTTTGACGCGATGGCAGAGGCCACCCAAGCCCTACGCAATCTCAGACCCACCACTGAAATCCACATTGCTGCATTGCCGTCTGTGGCCCAGCTCTGGTTGCCCCCGCGCTTGGGTCGCCTGCGTGCCCAACGCCCGGATTTGAAGATTTCTGTGACCGCGATGGAAACTCCGCCGAGTTTGACGCGGGACCTGTTTGATCTCGCGCTGTTCATTGACACGCCAACCGGGGTACCTGAAGAGCGGGTGCTGGCAGAGGACGTCCTGTTCCCTGTCTGCTCGCCAACCTTGATGGAAACTTGCGCGTTCATCGATACGCCGCTCCTGCATGATCAAACATGGTCCGAGGATTGGCGCCTCTGGTCCGAGGCCACCGGCACAGATGTTGGGGATCCAACGATGGGTCCCAAATACTCTCTCTATGGTCTGGCCGTGGAAGAAGCCAAATCCGGTGCGGGTCTGTTGATGGCCCACGGCTGCCTGATCGCGCCCTTGATCGAGACCGGCGCCCTGTGCCGCGTGTCGGAGACTGAGGTCGCAACCGGTAAAGCTCTGGTGATGACCCTGCCGCACACTTCCCGGCGCAGGGCAGGTCTGGAGGAGGTCGCCGATCTGCTGTCGCCCCCCCTGTTGCGGTGAGTCTTTCTTGCCCGCCCTCTCTGTTTAGCTTTGGAA
>Ga0189275_100432_pt1 | contig 16992 bp, 19 predicted proteins | sample N19A6minimetaG_FD_130329 | JGI IMG/M metagenome (GOLD analysis project Ga0189275, IMG submission 130329) | Marine microbial communities from the Costa Rica Dome - N19 A6 mini metaG | ecosystem: Environmental > Aquatic > Marine > Oceanic > Photic zone | place: Costa Rica: the Eastern Pacific...
CTGACCATCTGGGGCTGGTTTGTGGCGGCCTTGCCCCTGCCGGTGCTGCTTTGCACGGGCTTTCTGGCGCTGCATCTGGAAGGGACGGTGATCCATGACGCCTGCCACAACGCAGCCCATCCCAATCGATGGATCAACCAGGCCATGGGCCATGGCTCGGCGCTGTTGCTCGGGTTCAGCTTTCCCGTGTTCACGCGGGTGCATCTTGAGCATCACGCCCATGTGAATGACCCGAAGAACGACCCGGACCACATTGTCAGCACGTTCGGGCCGCTCTGGCTGATCGCCCCGAGATTTTTCTATCACGAGTGGTTTTTCTTTCGACGTTGCCTCTGGCGCCGATGGGAGTTGATGCAGTGGGGGCTGGAGCGCAGCATTTTTGTGGTGATTGTGCTGGCGGCGGCACGCTTTGACTTCCTGCCGTTCATCTTCAACTGTTGGTTTGCCCCTGCCCTGATGGTGGGCGTGACGCTGGGTTTGTTCTTCGACTACCTCCCGCATCGGCCGTTCACCTCCCGTAACCGCTGGACGAACGCCCGTATCTATCCAGGCAGGCTGATGAACTGGCTGATCATGGGGCAGAACTATCACCTGGTTCATCACCTCTGGCCATCCATTCCCTGGTTCGAATACAAACCGGCCTATGAGGCCACCAAGCCTCTCCTCGACGCCAAGGGATCGCCTCAGCGGTTGGGCATTTTTGAGACCCGCCGGGATGGGTACAACTTTCTGTACGACATCCTTGTGGGCGTGCGCAGCCACAAGCGCCGCAGCGGAAAGATGAGGCGCGCAGCCCGTTTCATGCCCGGTCGGGGGCTGCGTCGCCACTGGCTCGGTTTTGTTGACAGCATCGCGATCAAAACCGAGCCCAAGCGTTGGGTGTCCCGCTGAGTCGATCAGTCGGCCAGGATTTTCGGAACCCGGAAGAAGTCACCCTCTCTCTGGGGTGCCTGGTTGAGAATGTCGTCCCGAACGGGGGTCGGCTGCACGCCATCGGCCCGGGTGACGTTGGTCACCTCCACGGCTCGCGTGGTTTCCGGAACGCCTTCGGTGTCCACCTGCTGGAGCTGACCCACGTACTCGAGGATCGACTCGAGCTGACCGGTGTAGGTCGCAATCTTGTCCTCGGGCAGATCAAGGCGGGCGAGCTGGGCCACTTTGCGGACGTCGTCGCTGGAAATCTGGCTCATGACTCGCCGAGGAACGTGCGCAGATCCTCGCTCAACGCGGTGGCGGCTGTCTCGAGCAAGGCCTCACCGTGCTGGGCGGTGGCCAAGGAGGGATGGGACCCCATGCGTCCATCGGGGTGACGGCGCCGGAAGTCGTCCGGTCCATGGATGGGGCCTGCTGGCGCGGGGTCGGGCAGCGGTCGTTGCTTGCTCAGCAGGCTCGGCTCCATGGCGAGGGTGATAGCGATTTCGCTGGGCGTGGCGTGATGGCCTTCTTTGTCGCCATACAGATCGCGCGCCTGGCGCATCACGGGGCCGGCCATGAACCAGTTGGCCAGCCGACAACGCAGCTGAGGGGCAACGGGGAGATTGCGGGTGGCGGCGGTGCCGTGGGCCTGGGCAAAGGCGGCTTTGGCCGTTGCAATGTTGCCGCCATGGCCATTGATCACGAACACCCGTTCGAAGCCATGCCTGCCCAGGGACAACACCAGGTCGTGCAGAACGGCCAGAAGCGTTGCTGGCTGCAGGCTCATCGTTCCCGCGAAACCAAGGTGGTGTTCCGCCATGCCAAAGGCTTGAGCTGGGGTGACCAAAACGCCTGTGCGACGACCCACCTCAAGGGCCACCGCTTCAGCGGTGAGGGCGTCTGTGCCGATGGCGCCAGTGGGACCGTGCTGCTCGGTGGATCCCAGGGGGATGATCACCCCGTTGCAGCCTTGGAGGTAGCTCTCCACTTCAGGCCAACTGCGCAGGGCGAGGCGAATGGCGTCCGTGCTGTCGACAGGACCGGGAGTTGCAGCGGTCATTCAGGCTGAACCAGTGACCCGATGATCGCTCAACTCCCGCCGATCAGTGGGCGGTGCCGTTGCCGTCGTACTGATCGGTGTTGTAGTAGCCGCCGCGCGTTCCGAAGAACAGGCAGGCCAAGGGGAACAGCACGATGCTGGCGAGAAGCACAGTGGCGAGGTTGAAGCTGGAGGTGGCTGCGTCCATCACCTGGCCTGAACTCATCTCATTTTGGAGTGGATGCGCCCTTCATGCATCGATGACGGGGCTTCTGTTGTGAGTTCGCCTTCCTCTTCAGGAATGTCCAGCCACTCCCGCAGCCATCCCGTGAGCCAGATGAAGGGAAGCGTGTCGGTCAACGCCGCCAGCACTTTGAACAGGTACCCGCTGCAAATAAAACTGATCAGCTGGGGCAGCACGGACCGTTCCGGCTGCACAGGCAGCACATGGGCGCCGTAATGGCTGATCAGCACCACTGCACTGGTGTCCACCAACTGGCTCACCAGGGTGGAGCCGTTGTTGCGCAGCCAGAGCGCCTTGCCTTTGGTGAGCTGTTTCCAGAAATGGAACAGCCGCACGTCCACGAACTGCGCCGTGAGGTAAGCCACCATCGAGGCGCCAACCGAACCGAAACTGAGCTGCTGAATGGTGCGAAAGGTGGTGTCATCGCTGCCGCTCATGCCCGGCAGCACGCCCCCCAGCCAGAGGATCAGCAGCACCCAGCCGTTGAGCAGCAGCCCGACCCACACCACTTGATTGGCTTTCTGTTCTCCCCAGAGTTCGCTGATCAGATCAGTGCAGAGGAACGTGATCGGGTAAGGCAGTGCGCCAACGGCCACCACGATCGGCCAGCCGCCGATGCTGCCCAGTTGCAGGAAGCGCGTCAGGCCCAGGATGTTGAGCATGCCGAGGGTTCCGAGGAACAAACCCGCCAGCACCAGAAACACCCCATCACGCCGTGCCTGGAGGTTGCTGTCCACAGCCTGCAACGTTCAAGCTGAAACAAGCGTGGCCGCCAGCCGGCAGCCTGTCATCGATTTCGTTTCGCTTCCGCTCAATTTTTTTGCCCGTCCGGCTCAGATCGTGGGCCCCGATCTGGTGGGCTGCAGGTTGGTGAAACGCCAAGCGGATGGAGGTTTGCTGTGGGGCGTGATTGTGGAAACAGAGGCCTATTCCCAGGACGATCCCGCCTGTCATGGCTACCGCCGCCGTTCACCGCAAAACGAAACCCTGTTCGGTGAGCCAGGGCGGTTCTATGTGTATGTCAGCTATGGCATCCACCACTGCGTGAACGTGGTCACCGATCGGGCCGATTGGGCCAACGGCGTGTTGCTGCGTGCCGTGGCACTTCCCGATGAACCGGAGCGGATTGCTGCAGGGCCCGGCCTGCTGGCACGACGTTTCGGGCTTGATCGCTGTGATGACAGCCGTCCGGTGACGGGCGAACATGACGTGTGGATGGCCCCAAGGTCAGACACATTTGCCAGCCAGGATCTTGTGACAACCACCCGGATCGGCATTTCCCAGGGCGCTGCAACCCCATGGCGCTGGTACCTGCGCAGCAGTCGCAGTGTCAGCAGACGAGCTCGGGGCGATCGCATGCCAGCCAAGGCACAGTGCTGGGCGCCATCGCTGGAGTCGTCGTCATGAGTGGCTGGCCGCATCGACACGTGCTGGATCTCGCCTCGTTTTCGCGGGAAGACTTTGCAGCTGTGCTTGAGCTGGCCCAGCGGTTTCGTTCACTGCCCGTCACTGGTGCCCGCAAACTGCCCGCCTTGCAGGGCCGTCTGGTGGCAACGCTGTTCTTCGAGCCCAGCACCCGAACTCGCAGCAGTTTTGAGTTGGCGGCCAAGCGTCTGTCGGCAGACGTGATGAGCTTTTCACCCTCCAGCAGCTCACTCAGCAAAGGGGAAAGCGTTCTCGACACAGCGCGCACCTACGTGGCCATGGGCGCCGACGTTTTGGTGGTGCGCCACCGTTCCACCGGTGTTCCGCAGCAACTGGCGCTGGATCTGCAGCAGATGGGTGAGCGCACCGTGGTGCTCAATGGGGGCGATGGACTTCACAGTCATCCCAGTCAGGGACTGCTGGATCTGCTCACTCTTGCTCGGCATTTCTCGCCCCAGTACCCCATGCCGGAAGCGCTGCAAGGTCGCCGGATTGTGATTGTCGGAGACATCCTTCACTCGCGGGTGGCCCGTTCCAATCTCTGGGCTTTGACGGCCTGTGGCGCGGATGTGGTGTTGTGCGGTCCTCCCAGCCTTGTTCCCGAGGATTTTTTGGCCTTCGTGGATGCTCCGCCCCCGGGTCTGCTGAAGGATCCGGTGCCGCAACGGGGCAAGGTCAGCGTGGTGCGGCGCCTGGAGCATGCGCTGCCGGGCGCCGATGCCGTGATGACCCTGCGGCTTCAGAAGGAACGGATGGGCCAGCAGTTGCTCACCAGCTTGGAGCGCTATCACCGGGACTTCGGGCTGAGCCATGAGCGCATGCAGCTCTGCGGAGAGAACGTTCCCGTACTGCACCCCGGCCCGGTCAATCGCGGCGTCGAATTGAGTGGCTCGCTTCTGGATGACCCGCGCGTCAGCCTTGTGGAAGAGCAGGTCAGGAATGGCGTGCCCACCCGGATGGCCTTGCTCTATTTGATGGCAGCTTCCGAATCCGCAACTGAGGCCTCCTTGGTGTCGAGCAGCTCCTGAGTTTGGGGGAGGCCACTGAGCTGATGGGCGTAGTAATCCATCGCTGCCTTGAGGGCGGCATCGGGTTCTGCGATGGAGGGACCTTTGCCGCTGGCCATCGGGAAGTGGGCATCCTCAGCATCAAGCGCCAGATGCTGGCTGGGCATTCCGGTTAGCAGAATCGAGGCCCGTTGCCGGGTCGCCAGGGCGTACAGCCATTTGATGCTCAAGGTGATTCGGTTCTCTCGGTTGGGGATCAAGGCCAGGTGAACGATGGCCCACAGCAGCAGGCCCAGGCGTCCGGAAAATTTGAAGCCATGCAGGTCGGCCACTGCACTGGCGTGCACCACAGCCATGCTGCCGAAATCGACGTAGCGGAAGGTGGGGCGTGAACCTCCGGAGACGATTGCAGCGATGTCTTTGCCGATGAATGTGCCGGCCTGTTTGGCGGGAGCCGCCATGCCCGGCAGCGGCCTGCCATTCACGGTGTGGCTGTAGCTGCAGAGATCACCAGCGATGCGGATCTCGGGATGGCTGGGAATCGAGAAATCGGGGTTGACGATGACCCTTCCACCGCGATCGACGTCGCAACCGGTGGCTTCCGTGAGCTTCTGTCCCAGATGGGATGGCTTCACACCAGCGGTCCAGATCACCGTTGCCGCCTGGACCCGGACATCACCATCGGGGCTTTTGATCACCACCTCTCCGGGCCGCATTGTTTGGACGCGGCCTTGGGGCAAAAACTCGATCCCGTCGCGTTCGAGAGCCGCAAGGGCCGCTTCGGAGAGCTCCTCTGGCATCGCTCTCAGCACTCTGTCGCCGGGGTCCACCAACACGATCCGTGTTTTCTGGGGATCCAGCTGTTTGAAGGCATTGTTCAGGGCCCAACGCATCAGCTCAGAAACGTCACCAGCCATCTCGCAGCCGCTGGGGCCGGCACCAACGATCACCACCGTCTGCAGAAACTGGCGTGCCTCGGGGTTCGGTGTCTGCTCCGCCTGCTCCATCGCCATCAGCAGACGGCGGCGTATTTCCTCGGCGTGTTCGAGGATTTTCATTGGGGGCGCAAAGGTACGCCAGTCTTCGTGGCCGAAATAAGTGCTGCCTGATCCTGTGGCCAGGATCAGATGGTCATAGCTGTAGGCCTTGCCGTTGAAAACGATCTTTTTGCCTTCGGGGTTCACGGTGGTGACCTCCCCCAGCAGCACCTGCACGTTGTCTTGCTTGCCCACCAGTTCGCGCAGAGGTGTGGCCACATCACTTCTTGAGACCAAACCTGTGGCCACTTGATAGAGCAGTGGCTGGAACAGGTTGAAGTTGCGCTTGTCAATCAGGGTGATGCGCACATCGGCCTTGGCCAGGGCCTTGCAGGCGTGCACCCCTGCAAAGCCTCCGCCGACGATGACCACATGCGGTGCATGACGTAACCGCTCCGCTGGCGGTTCAAGCTCCAGGAAGTAATGGTTGCTCGCCATTTGCATCCCATCGGATTCTTTCCGAAGGGTATGAATCGCAATCTTGGTTGGCCTTTTGAACGGTTCTGCTTCAGATCAGCTTGAACCCTTCGAGAAAGAGGCCGTAGAGAAAGCCAATACGACCAAGGTCCAGGAGCTGTTGGGGCAGCTTCAGTGATGGTTCGGAGCTGCGTCGGCGCCGGATCGTGAGTTCAGTGCCAAGAACCACCACAAGCGCAGCCACGGGGTCCATCTGCCCGAGAACGCCTGCCACTGATGTGATGGCGCTACCGATCAAAAACCCGATGAGTCCGGCAAGGGCCAGCAAGGAAAATCGCCTCCAAGGATTGCGCGCCCATTGATCAAGCCTTTGAAATGCTGCTCCAACGTTGGTTTGCAGCCGGGTGGATTGAAGCCGTCGCACGGCACTGGTTTCAGGGGAAGAGGCAGGGTCGAAACCAGTGATCCCCATCACCCGGCCATGCCCCTGCCAGCCCCTGTTTACACCACCCCTAGGCAACCTGCAGGCATCAGACACTACGGATAGGAGATTTCAATAAAAAAACCCGGGGCAAGCCCGGGCCAGGTGATGGGGATTGGCGCAGCAAAGCCAGAGCTGAGGGCTTTGACAACGGCTTGCGTTGAAAGTTATTTGGACTCAGCCTTCGCTTTTCTGGAGGCTTTGCCTTCGAGAAGCTCCAGCAGAGCTTCCATTTGTGCCATCACACCCCGAACTTCGCCCGCTTCGGGAAGAAGGCCGTCTTCCATGACTCCTTGGTGCATCTCGCGCAGCTCTTGGCGGATGTAGCGCAGGTGGCTCACGACCTGCTCGCGCTTCGATTGCGACATCGGCTACGGGGGAGTTCAACACCCCTTTTACCTCATGGGGGGTCAGGTGCGGCGTGATGGGGCGCGACTTATCGCACCGGCTGCAGCCAGGAGTGTGAAGGTGAGCAGGGCTGAAGGTCGTGCCACGGTGCTGAACACCACCAGGAGAAACAGGCCAATGTGTGGCAGGCGACGCTGCAAAAGCGCAGTGGAGAATAGGGGATTCGAACCCCTGACCTCTGCGGTGCGATCGCAGCGCTCTACCAACTGAGCTAATTCCCCGTTCAGCCAACGCTAGCCGGTACGGCCTGCGTCAAACTGCCATGAATGGGGTCTGAGGACGGCTCGATGCTTACGCAGGAACGGCTCGAAGCTTTTGACGAGGCCTCGACGGCCGAACTCGCCCGCCGGCTTGAAGAGGACGATTACCCCTCTCCTTTCGACAGCCTTTCGGATTGGCACCTGCTTCGGGCGCTGGCCATTCACCGGCCCGAGCTGATCCTTCCGTACCACCATTTGGTGGACCAAGAGCCTTTTGATGAAGACTGAGCAGGCGTCGCCACTGTGCGGGCGGCGTGTTCTGGTGGCCGTCAGCGGCAGCATCGCTGCTGTTAAGACGCCCTTGCTCGTCAGCGCGCTGATTAAGGCCGGCGCTGAGGTGCGCTGTCTTGTGACCACCAGTGGTGCTGCCTTGGTGAGTCCCGTGGCGCTCGCCAGCCTCAGTCGCCATCGCTGCTACCTCGAGGCCGACCAGTGGGACTCCGCCTCATCCAGGCCATTGCACATCGAGTTGGCGGAGTGGGCGGAGTTGGCCATCGTTGCGCCCCTTAGTGCCAGCAGCCTGTCCCGCTGGAGCCAGGGTTCAGCCGACGGTCTGCTCGCCAGTGTTCTGCTGGCCATGGAAGCTCCTGTCATCGCGGCTCCGGCGATGAACACGGCCATGTGGCGTCACCCTGCGGTGCAACGCAACTGGCAGCAGGTTCAATCCTTCCCTGGGGTGATCCCCCTCGTGCCGGCGTCCGGTCTCTTGGCCTGTGATCGCGTCGGCGATGGGCGCATGGCCGATCCGCTGTTGATTGAGTTGGCGGCTGCGTCTGTGTTCAGCCGCGGTTCGGGAATTCCTGACGTGACCCTTGATTGCTCGGGGATGACTGTTCTTGTTTCGGCTGGACCGACGCAAGAGTCGATTGATCCGGCCCGTTTCCTGAGCAACCGCAGCAGCGGCCGCATGGGTGTGTTGCTGGCGCAGGCGGCACGCTTCCGGGGTGCCACCGTTCATCTGGTGCATGGTCCATTGGATCTCCCCGACGCCTGGCTTGAAGGCCTGCAGTGCACTGCGGTGGAGAGTGCCGCCGAACTCGGTTCAGCTCTGCAGTTGGCTCAGCCCGGATCCGATGTGCTCGTCATGGCTGCTGCCGTCGCTGACCTGCGGCGCGATGCCACTCCCTCAAGCAAACTGGCCAAGCAGGATCTTCAGCAGGCACTTGTTTCCGGTTGGGCCGAAGTGCCTGATTTGCTGTCGAATCTGACCCGCCAACGCCGTCCCGGACAGTTGGTTCTCGGTTTCTCAGCGCTCACAGGCAGCGATGCCCATTTGCTGGAGCGGGCTGAAAGCAAGCGGCAGGCGAAGGGCTGCGATCTGATGATGGTGAATCCCGTGGACCGCGATGGTCAGGGTTTCGGGGACCAACCCAATGGAGGCTGGTTGCTTGGAGATGGCTGGAGACGAGAGCTGCCTGTGACAGCAAAGCTCTCTCTGGCCCATCAATTGCTAGATGCTCTGGTTGAGGCTCGGGATCAGGCCGCGGCGTCGATGGAGTCCTGACCGAGCAGGTCGATGAAGGTGCGCAGCTGAAGACGAGGGATGTAGGGCCAGCCTCCGTTTTTCTCCATTCCCTGCAGAAGTGTGAACAATTTCTGGCGGTTTTCTGGAAGGCTTTGACGAAACGGCCCGTCCTGAACGTCGCGATGCAGGGCCTCCAGCTCACGCAGCAGGGTGAGCAGTGCTTCGGGATTTCCCCTCAACTCCTCTGCCAGCTCGCCTAGGGCGGCCAGTGCCGGAGCCATCCGTGTCTGGGTCGAATCGGGATCGTTGGATGTCACGCGCTTTCGACAAGTTGTTGAGAGCTGCAAAAGGCTAGCCCTGACGTCATTTTTCGCCCTGTAAGATCCAGATCTGACGGCATTCCGTCCCCATTAGCGTTCAGCCGATCGGCTCCTTCCATGCGCATTCGTCCTCTGCTGGCCGTCGTGCTGGCGCTCTGCCTCGCGTTCTTCACCACGGCCTGCAGTGGCGACAGTGATGCAGTCCAGCGTGGTGGATCCAACGTCACCTACGACGACATCCACAACACCGGCAAAGCCAACGATTGCCCCACGATCGGGGATTCAGCCCGGGGCTCGATTCCTCTGACGGCCGGTGGCAGCTACGAGCTGCGTGAGATCTGCATGCACCCCGTGCAGGTCTATGCCAAGGAGGAGCCCAAGAACATTCGTCAGCAAGCCGAGTTTGTTGAGGGCAAGATCCTCACCCGTTACACCTCCAGCCTCGACTCCGTTTTTGGCGATCTCAAGGTGACGGAATCAGGCCTGCAATTCCAGGAGAAAGGTGGCATCGACTTCCAGCCGATCACCGTTCTGGTGCCCGGTGGCGAAGAGTTCCCCTTCACGTTCTCCAGCAAGTCCCTCAATGCCACTGCTGATGGCTCGGCTCTGACCACCAGCACTGACTTTGAAGGCACCTATCGCACCCCCAGCTACCGCACCAGCAACTTCATTGATCCCAAGGGTCGGGCTCTGACGACTGGTGTTCAGTACGCCCAGGGTCTTGTGGCACTTGGTGGTGATGACGAGCAGCTCGAGAAGGACAACAACAAGCGCTACATCGATGGTGTGGGAACCATGAGCCTCTCCATCACCAAGGTTGATCCTGAAACCGGAGAATTCGCTGGTGTGTTCAGCGCCATCCAGCCCTCCGACTCCGACATGGGTGGTCGTGAAGTGGTCGACATCAAGATCACTGGCGATCTCTACGGCCGTCTTGAAGAGGCCTGATTCAAGTCATCACAACAGGTTGCAAGGGGGCTTAGGCCCCCTTTTTTGTGGCCCATTACAATCCTCCGGCGATCTGGGAGAATCGCCCGATCTTTCCATGCAGCCATGACCGCCAGTGCTTCAGCTCCTGCCCAGCGATCCGGTGTGATTGCTCCCTACGGCGGAACGCTGGTTGATCTGATGGTGGCCGAGGCGGATCGTGCCGCTGTGAAAGCCAAGGCGACCAAAACGATCGAGTGTTCTGATCGCAACGCCTGTGATGTGGAGCTGCTGTGTGTTGGTGGTTTCTCTCCCCTGCGTGGCTTCATGCACCAAGAGGACTACGACGCCGTGGTCAGTGGCCATCGTTTGGCTGCTGGCCAGCTGTTCGGCCTGCCGATCGTGATGGACACCGACCGCGAGGACGTGGTAGTGGGCGACAAGCTGCTGCTCACCTACAAGGGTCAGGACCTGGCCGTCCTCGAGGTGGAGGACAAGTGGGAACCCAACAAAGTGGCTGAAGCCAAGGGCTGCTACGGCACCACCTCCATTGAGCACCCTGCGGTTCGGATGATCACGATGGAGCGCAAGCGCTTCTATCTGGGTGGAAGCCTCCAGGGTCTTGCTCTGCCCGAGCGGGTGTTCCCCTGCAAGACCCCTGCTGAGGTGCGTGCAGGCCTGCCCGAAGGTGAGGACGTGGTGGCGTTCCAGTGCCGTAACCCCATTCACCGCGCGCACTACGAACTGTTCACCCGTGCCCTGCATGCACAGAACGTCAGTGACAACGCTGTGGTGCTCGTTCATCCCACCTGCGGTCCCACTCAGCAGGACGACATCCCTGGTGCCGTTCGCTTCCAGACCTATGAACGTCTGGCGGCCGAAGTGAACAACGACAGCATTCGCTGGGCCTACTTGCCCTACGCCATGCACATGGCCGGTCCGCGTGAAGCGCTGCAGCACATGATCATCCGCCGCAACTACGGATGCACCCACTTCATCATTGGCCGGGATATGGCCGGCTGCAAATCGTCTCTCACCGGTGACGATTTCTATGGCCCTTACGACGCTCAGAACTTCGCGAAGGAGTGTGCCCCCGAGCTCACGATGGAAACCGTTCCCTCCCTGAACCTCGTTTACACCCAGGAAGAGGGTTATGTTACGGCCGAGCATGCTGAAGCGCGTGGCCTGCACGTGAAGAAGCTGAGCGGCACCCAGTTCCGCAAGATGCTGCGCGGTGGTGAGGAGATTCCCGAGTGGTTCGCCTTCAAGAGCGTGGTTGAGGTGCTCCGCGCCGCCTGAAGACTGAGAACCCGTTTAACATTCCTTCATCTACGAGACGACCTGTGAACAAGCGTTGGCGAAATATCGGTCTCGGGGCCCTCTTGGTTCTGGCGATCGTTGTGATTGCACCAGCGTTCTTTGGTGGCGGCGGTGGCAGCCAGCCCCAGGTGAACACCATCCGCTACAGCGAGTTCGTTGAGGCGGTGAAGGATGACCAAATCAGCCGTGTGCTGATTTCTCCTGATCAAGGCACCGCCCAGGTGGTTGAAAACGACGGCCGTCGTGCCCAGGTCAACCTGGCCCCCGATCGTGAGCTGCTCGGTTTGCTGACCGAACACAGCGTCGATATCGCCGTGCAGCCCTCCCGTCAGACCCCTGGCTGGCAGCAGGCTGCTGGAAGTCTGATCTTCCCTCTGCTGCTGCTTGGTGGTCTGTTCTTCCTCTTCCGGCGCGCCCAGGGTGGAGGTGGCGGCAACCCAGCCATGCAGTTCGGCAAGAGCAAAGCGCGGGTTCAGATGGAGCCCTCCACCCAGGTGACCTTCACCGATGTGGCCGGCATTGAAGGGGCGAAGCTTGAGCTGACCGAGGTGGTCGACTTCCTCAAGAACCCCGATCGCTTCACGGCCGTCGGCGCCAAGATCCCCAAGGGTGTTCTGCTTGTGGGGCCTCCTGGCACCGGTAAGACCCTTCTAGCCAAGGCTGTTGCTGGTGAAGCAGGTGTTCCCTTCTTCTCGATCTCTGGTTCTGAGTTCGTTGAGATGTTTGTTGGCGTTGGTGCCAGCCGCGTTCGCGACCTCTTCGAGCAAGCCAAGAAAAACGCTCCCTGCATCGTCTTCATCGACGAGATCGATGCCGTTGGCCGTCAGCGGGGCGCAGGCCTCGGCGGTGGTAACGACGAGCGTGAGCAAACGCTGAACCAGCTCCTGACGGAGATGGATGGTTTCGAGGGCAACACCGGGATCATCATCGTGGCGGCCACCAACCGCCCGGACGTGCTCGATGCCGCTCTGATGCGCCCCGGACGTTTCGATCGTCAGGTCACCGTTGATCGGCCTGACTATTCCGGACGTCTACAAATTCTTGGCGTTCACGCTCGCGGCAAGACCCTCGCCAAGGACGTCGATCTCGACAAGGTTGCACGCCGGACACCTGGTTACACCGGTGCCGATCTCGCCAACCTTCTCAACGAAGCCGCCATCCTTGCGGCCCGTCGCGAGCTCACCGAAGTGAGCAACGACGAGATCAGCGATGCCATTGAACGGGTGATGGCGGGCCCGGAGAAGAAGGACCGTGTGATGAGCGAGCGCCGCGCTCGCTTGGTGGCTTATCACGAGGCTGGTCATGCACTTGTGGGCGCTCTGATGCCGGACTATGACCCGGTTCAGAAGATCTCGATCATTCCCCGCGGTAATGCTGGCGGTCTGACCTTCTTCACCCCCAGTGAAGAGCGAATGGAATCAGGTCTCTACTCCCGGGCCTACCTCCAGAACCAGATGGCTGTTGCCCTTGGCGGTCGGGTGGCTGAAGAGATTGTCTACGGCGAAGATGAGGTCACCACTGGTGCATCCAACGACCTCCAGCAGGTTGCGTCCACCGCGCGTCAGATGATCACCCGCTTCGGCATGAGCGATGAGCTGGGTCCTGTTGCCTTGGGGCGCGCGCAGGGTGGCATGTTCCTTGGCCGCGACATCGCTGCGGAGCGTGACTTCTCTGAGGAAACCGCCGCCATGATCGATAAAGAGGTCTCTGAGCTGGTTGATGTGGCCTACAAGCGCGCCACCAAGGTTCTGGTTGACAATCGAGCCGTTCTGGATGAATTGGCTGAGATGCTCGTTGAGCAGGAGACTGTTGATGCTGAAGAGCTTCAGGAGCTGCTGATTAAACGTGACGTCCGGGTCGCCGAATACGTCTGATTTCGATTCGTCTTCCAACCCTTGGCTGGTGCGGCAGGAGCTCTTGGTGGCATCCCTGCAGCATCAGCCTCTTTTGTTGGTGATTCGGCCTGAGCCCGACGACCTCGCGGCTTCAGGCTCTGGTTTGTTGGACCAGGTGAAGCAGCTTCACGCCGCAGGACTTCGACATCTCGAAGTGGCCTGGGTTGACCAGCCAGGCTGGATGGGGTTCATGCAACGGGTGCAAGACCATTGCCCTGGTCTGAATCTTGGGGCTGCTTCGGTGACGGTCTCCAAGGCGCTCAACGATCTATCGCGGCTTGATCTCAGCTACGCCATGGCACCGTGCTGGTGCCCTGAGCTCGTGGAGCAGGCCAGAGAGCTTGGTGTCTTGCTGGTGCCTGGGGTCTTCAGCCCCACGGAGGTTCACCAGGCCATGCGGTTCGGCTGTCGTGTCGTCAAGCTGTTTCCCGCTGCCAATCTGGGGCCTGGTTACTGGAGCCGCTTGCAGGCGCCCCTTGGCCCCCTGCCCTTCGTGATTGCCGCTGGTGGTCTCGAGGTAAGCGACCTCCCCGTATGGCTGGAGGCTGGGCATGGTGCTGTGGCTCTGGGCCGCAGGGTGGTGGGATCGCCGCCTGCCTTCCAGGCACTTCTCGACTGGTTGCGTCAATCGACAAGCCAGCGTTGACGCCAACGACTGGTCGACATGCGTCCAAAATGCTACAGATGAGATAGCTATCCAACTGCGTCATGTCGCAGCTCACGATCAAGCTCAGCGACAAGGCCGATGCCCTGATCGCTCAGCTTCAGAAGGAGATTTTCAATCGTCGGCGCAAGAAGGTTTCGGCTGCTGGAGTCGTGGAGACCCTGGTGGAGAGCGGAGCAAAATCGCAGTCTGACAAGCGTTTTGCCACGTCCTGGACGAACCTGATCAAGGACATTGAAAAGGCGGCCAAGCTCTCCTACGCCCATGGCAGCAAGCCATCCACCCTCAGTGATGAGGAGTGGGCCCTGGTGTTGAGTCATCGCAGCCGTGGGAGCACCGATCGTGCACGCCGGACGGTGAAGAAAACGTTGGCTGCCAAGAAACCAGCTTCAGCCAAGGCTCAGGCCAGCAAAAAGCCCGCCCGCCGCACCCGGACCCGCAGCGTGGCAAAGACGAAAACGGCCGCAGCGGCGGTGAGCTCTAGCTCAGCGGTGAGTTCCGTCTGAACTGATTAAAGGGTGGTGCTCACCAAAGGCTGCATTGCCCCTGCTGCCTCAGCAGGTGATCAGCCAGAACGAGTGCCACCATCGCTTCCACCATCGGTACGGCCCGCGGCAGAACGCAGGGGTCGTGCCGTCCTTTCCCAGCGAGTGTGGTGGCCTTGCCATCGGAATCGATGGTCTGCTGCTCTTTGCGGATCGTGGCCGTTGGCTTGAAGGCCACTCGGATCACAATCGGCTCACCATTGCTGATTCCTCCCTGGATGCCCCCGGAGTTGTTGGTGGCGGTCTTCAGCCGTCCATCGTCGGTTGGCACAAAGGCGTCGTTGTGCTCGCTGCCTTTCAACAGCGTTCCATCGAAACCAGACCCAATTTCAAATCCTTTGGTGGCCGGCAACGACATCACAGCTTTGGCGAGGTCGGCTTCGAGTTTGTCGAACACTGGCATGCCCAGACCAATGGCGGGATGACGCACCACGCATTCGATCACCCCGCCGCAGGAATCACCCTCGCGGCCAATGGCTTCGATGCGCTCAATCATCCGCTCGGCGATCGCTGGCTCGGGGCACCGAACAATGTTGGCCTCCACATCACTCAGCTGAACCTGCTGTGGGTCGATGCCGGAGGCTTCGATGGTGTGGATCCGCTTCACCCAGGCCAGGATTTCAGTTCCGGCTGCTTGTTTCAACAGTTGTTTGGCGATCGCACCTGCAGCGACACGGCCGATGGTTTCCCGCGCTGATGCACGTCCACCACCGCTGCGGGCCTGGATTCCATACTTCGCCTGGTAGGTGGCATCGGCATGGGAGGGCCGAAAGGCGACCGCCATGTCCTTGTAATCCCCGGGCCGTTGGTCCTTGTTCCGCACGACCATGGCAATCGGGGTGCCAAGGGTGGTTTCGCCATCCAGCAGCCCACTGAGAATTTCCACCTGGTCCGCTTCCTTGCGCGGTGTGGTGATGTGGCTTTGGCCTGGCTTGCGTCGGTCCAGTTCGGCCTGAATCGACTCGACGCTGAGGTTGAGCCGTGGTGGACAGCCCTCAACGATGACACCCACCCCTCCGCCGTGGGATTCACCGAAGGTGCTGATCCGGAAGAGGTCGCCGAAGCTGCTGCCCATGGCCATTGATCGATGCGGTGAGGCTACGAAGCCATCGGTTCAGATCAACTCCGGATGGGGCAATTTCGGACGTTCTGTCGCGGGATGCTGCCGGGCCATCTCGAAATCGCAGAAGTCAAACCCCGGCCCCACACAACAGCTCATCAATGAGTAGTCACCAAGACTCCGCGCCGCCTGCCAGGTGTTGGCGGGAACCACCTGGATGGGGTTGGACGCATGCAAAGCATCACGTTTCAGCCCTGTGCCATCGCCCTGGCATTGAAAGAGCTCCAGCGTTGCCCCATCAATGTGCGTCCAGATTTCGTCTCCACCGATCACCCGATGCCAGCAACTGACGGCACCGGCGGGCAGCAAAAACAGAATGGCCGTCAAGGCAGATCGCTCGGCACCGTCCTGTCGTTGAACTTGGTCTGGACTGCGATGCAGCTCTCGGTACCAGCCCCCTTCTGGATGGGGCTTTAAGCCGAGCTGCTGGATCAGGGTTTGCGTCTGATTCATTGCAGTCCTGCACGCCCGCGCATGTTCTGCACTTGCTGCCAGATATGAGCCACCCAAAGAAAGATCCAGCTCATGCCGATCAGCCAAAACGGTTGGTCTTTGCGAAAGACGTCGAACAGCAACACCACCCTTGGTTGGTTGGAGCGATTGATGGCGGAGTGCAGGAAGGTGTCATCCCACAGAAATCCCTCACCTTCCTGCAGGTAATACCTCCATACCGCTTTGAACGGACCTTTGTGGGGCCGTAGAACCTTCCCAGGGGGGAACAGACTCACGAACAGACTCACGGCAGCTGAAACAACGTCAGGGTGATGCTTGAGAAAGCTCCGCAAGGACGGGATCAGCGCCTGATTGGCGGGGTAGTTGTAGCCATAGCCCCGTAAGGGCAGCATCCCCCAGATCTTGCGGTCGAATTCATACAGCGTGCGCTGTTGCTGCATGATGTCGTGGTTGGCGGGCAAGCGCCCCGAGAGGGCCACTTCCAGCGTTTCCTGACGGATCTGCTGGTACGACTCCAACAGCTGCCGGTGGGCGGGGAAGCCGTCGTCCGCTGGAACGACCGCAGGGTTGTGCAGCGATTGCTCGTAGCACCAGCGTGCGATCTCACGCCAGAAGCGGTAATGCCATGGCCCCTAGCGGATCACGCGTTGGATGGGGGTGCGTTGTTTCCGCTTCGCCTTTGGGCTGCTCACGCTAATAGGGCTCTTTTGACCGAGGAGCTTTGCATGCTGATTCCCTACTGGGATTGTTTCGTTCTGAGCAGGCCAGTTGGCTGATGAAGCCGTGGATCGTTTGCGACCACGACCTCTCGGTTTCCAAACCTCAGTTGGTGATGGGTGGTTGCTTCTGCTGCTTCCGTCACGGCAATTGCCGATGCAGAACTGACCGTCTCCTCAGTTGAAAGATCCGAACGACAGGAGCTTCAGCCACAACAAAAAGCCCCCTCCGAGGAGGGGGCTTTCCGATTCAGTTGATCTGAATCGTTTTTGCTGTTCCAAAGGGAACAGGTTGATTCCAGATCAACCGATGGCAGGAGCCTGCAGAGCCACA
>Ga0189275_100433_pt1 | contig 16974 bp, 16 predicted proteins | sample N19A6minimetaG_FD_130329 | JGI IMG/M metagenome (GOLD analysis project Ga0189275, IMG submission 130329) | Marine microbial communities from the Costa Rica Dome - N19 A6 mini metaG | ecosystem: Environmental > Aquatic > Marine > Oceanic > Photic zone | place: Costa Rica: the Eastern Pacific...
TCGTTGTGGATGATGTGCGCGGGCTGACTCACTTCCTGACCATGTCCTCCGCAGACGGTGGCCGCCGCGTGGTGATTGTCGACAGCGCGGATGAGATGAACGTGAACGCCGCCAACGCGCTCCTCAAAATGCTCGAGGAGCCGCCAGAGCGCACCACCATGCTGCTGATCTCGCATCAGCCCTCGCGCCTGCTACCAACCATCCGGTCGCGCTGCCGGGAACTGCGTTTGCACCCGTTGTCGCCCGAGGACATGCACAACGCGCTTACCCAAGCAGGCTTTGAAGCCGCCGAGTCCCCTGCCCTTGCCGAACTGGCCGCAGGTTCGGTGGGTGAAGCCCTGCGCATCCTGCAAAGCGAAGGCCTGGCGCTTTATGCAGAACTGATCTCCCTCTTCGCCTCCGAGCAGGGCTTTGACCGGCAACGCGCCATCGCGCTCTCCAACGCGGCCGTTGGCCCCGCAAATGCCGAACGGTATGAGTTGCTGCTGACGCTGATTGACCTCTTCTTGATACGCCTGGCGCGCACCGGCGCTTTGGGCCAGCCCCCTGCCACCGAAGTTACCCCCAACGAGGCGCAAGTGCTCAGCCGCCTGGCTCCCAATGCCTACAAAGCGCGCACCTGGGCTGCTGCGGCACAGGAAATCTCTGATCGCACCCACCACGGCAAGGCGGTGAACCTTGACCCTGCCGCGCTTGTGCTGGATACGGTTTTCAAGATCCATCAAACCGCAACCGCCTGAGCGCATCATGACTGACTATCCCCAGATCACCGACAGCCACTGCCACCTCGATTTCCCAGACTTCGACGGCAAGCTGGATGAGTTCATCGCCCGCGCGGCCGACGTGGGCGTGACCCGCATGGTGACCATCTGCACCCGCCTGCGCAACGAACCCACCGTACGTGCGATTGCCGAGGCCCACGCACCGGTATTCTACGCCGCAGGCACCCACCCGATGAGCGCCGCCGAGGAGCCGCTGGCCACCGTGGACGAGCTGGTCGCGCTGGCGCAGCACCCCAAGTTTGTGGGTATTGGCGAAACCGGGCTGGATTACCACTACACCGCCGACAGCAAAGAGGTGCAGCAAACCTCGCTGCGCATCCACTGCGAAGCGGCCCGCGAAACCGGCCTGCCGCTGATCATCCACAGCCGCGACGCGGATGAAGACATGGCGCAGATCCTGACCGAAGAGTTTAACAAGGGCGCCTATGGCTGCGTCATGCATTGTTATAGCTCTGGGCCGGAACTGGCGAAAAAGATGCTCGACCTTGGCTTCTACCTGTCTATGTCCGGCATCGCAGCCTTCCCACGGTCTCAAGAAGTGCGCGACATCTTTGCCGCCGCACCGGTGGGCCGCGTGCTGGTGGAAACCGACGCGCCTTACCTTGCTCCCCCGCCCTATCGCGGCAAACGCAATGAGCCGTCTTACGTGGAGAAAACAGCTCGTGTTGGCGCCGAGGTCTTTGGGATGGACTACGCCGACTTCGCCGCAAAGACGCAGGCCAATTTTGAACGCCTGTTCTCCAAAGTCACCAGCACGGCGGCCGCTGCATGAGCGCAACGCTGACCTTCACCATTTTGGGCTGCGGCAGCTCCGGCGGCGTGCCGCGTATCGGCGGCCATTGGGGGGATTGTGACCCGACCAACCCCAAAAACCGCCGCCGCCGCTGCTCGTTGCTGATCGAGCGTGAAACAACAAAGGGCAAGACAACAGTACTGGTCGACACGTCCCCCGATATGCGCGATCAACTTCTATCCGAAGATGTCGGCGCATTGGACGCCGTGGTCTATACGCACAGCCACGCTGACCACGTGCATGGCATCGATGACCTGCGCATGGTGGTGTTCAACATGCGAAAACGCATTCCAGTTTGGGCGGACGGCGCCACGCAAAACGATCTGCTCAGCCGTTTTGGCTATGCCTTTGTGCAACCCAAAGACAGCCCCTACCCGCCGATCCTTGACTTGCACACCATCGAAGAGGCTGACTTCACCATCCCCGGTGCTGGCGGTGACATCACCCTCAAGCCAATCAAAGTAGATCACGGTAGCATCGACGCCTTGGCCTTCCGGGTGAATGACGTTGTTTACATGCCGGATGTGGCCGAAATCTACGACGCCGCCTGGCCGCAGCTGGCCGATATGAAGTGCTTCATCATCGACGCCCTGCGCCGCTCTCCGCACCCGACCCATGCCCATCTGGACAAAGCGCTGGAATGGATTGCAAAACTTGCCCCGGAACGCGCGGTGCTGACCAATATGCATATAGATCTCGACCACACTGTGGTGGATGGCGAAACGCCTGATCACATCACCCCCGCCTTTGACGGCATGAAGATCACCTACGAGCTGTAAACACAGCACCGAAGACAGGACACAGGCCAGATGCAAACTCTAATCTCTGTGATCCTGCCCGTCTTTTTCATCATCGGGTTTGGCTACCTGGCAGCATGGCGTGGCCTGTTCAGCCAGCAAAACGTCGATGGCTTAATGCGGTTTGCCACCAGCTTTGCCGTGCCAGTGCTGTTGTTTGGCGCCATTTCACAGCTGGATCTCGCTGCTGAATACAATCTGAGCCTTTTGGGCAGCTTCTATGGTGCGGCGGCCCTGTGCTTCCTAACCGGTATGCTTGGGGCAAAGTTCCTATTTGGACGAGATTGGGAGGATGCCGTGGCCATTGGCTTTATTTGCTTGTTCTCAAACTCGCTCCTATTGGGGCTCGCCATCATGGAACGGGCCTATGGGGCGGACAGCCTCACAGGCAATTACGCGATCATCTCAGTGCATGCGCCTTTCTGCTACGGGCTTGGCATTGCCACCATGGAGATCATACGGGCGCGTCATAGTTCCAAGGCCCAGATCGTGCCAACTGTGCTCAAGGCGATGTTCTCCAACGCATTGATCATCGGTATTGGGCTTGGGTTTGTGGTGAACCTTGGAAACATCCCTGTGCCTGAACCGGTGATGCATGCGGTCAACCTGCTGGCAGCCGCCGCCCTACCAGCCGCGCTGTTCGGTGTGGGCGGCGTGCTCTACCGCTACCGCCCTGAAGGCGACATGAGGACCATCCTCTTTTGCTGCGCGGTCTCCCTCGGCCTGCACCCTGCTCTTACCTTTGCCTTTGGCACGGTGAGCGGCATTTCAGTGGAGAATATGCGCTCCGCCATTGTCACGGCATCCATGGCGCCAGGCATCAACGCCTATCTCTTCGCCAATATGTACGGCCGCGCCATGCGGGTGGCCGCCTCCACCGTGCTGATTGGCACCGCACTCTCCGTGCTCACGGTTTGGCTCTGGCTGGGCACATTGCCGTGACCTCACGGCACAGTGGCTTGCGTCCACCGCAACCGCACCCCATTTTGGCGACCTGACCCACCACAAGAGCGCTCCAATGACCCAAAATCCAATACGCGTGGATATCGTCTCCGATGTCGTCTGGCCCTGGTGCATCGTTGGTTACTGCTAGCTCATGCAAGCCTCCGAGGCCGCCGGCATTCCGGTGGAAACCTATTGGCACCCGTTTGAACTCAATCCGGGTATGGAAGCCGAAGGCGAAAACCTGCGCGAGCACATCATGCGAAAATACGGCAGCTCGGCTGAACAGTCCCAATCCGCACGCGACCATTTGACCTCTGTGGGCAAAGACCACCGCTTTGACTTTCAGTGGAATGAGGACAGCCGCATCTACAACAAGTTTGCTGCCCACCAACTTTTGCACTGGGCGTCCGAAAGCGGGCAGGCTCAGGCGCTCAAACTGGCGCTGTTTGACGCGTATTTCACGCAAGGCCGCGATGTGAGTGATCCAGAGGTGCTAATCGAGGTTGCAGCTTCCATTGGATTGGACGCTGAAGAGGCCAAGGTTATGCTGCAAGACCAACGCTATGCAGAAACAGTTCGCCAGAAGGAGCAGTTCTGGACCTCACGGGGCGTTTCAGGCGTGCCGACTATGGTGTTTGACGCGAAACAAGCCACCTCAGGCGCCCAAGGTGTCGACACCTTTGCGCGGCTGCTCCAACAAATGGCTGCATCTTAGAAAAACACACAACTCAAAACACTTCCTAGCTTGTTGCGAATTGCCCCTTGGAATCGCCGATTCCGAGGGGCAATTCGTATTTCCACCCCCAAAGTCACCAAGAATTATAATCTGAGCAATTTTAGGCTTACTCCAATATCGAGAGCCGTTCCCTCTCGGTCCGACACCCGACAAACCCCCTAATAAATCCATTATTTTCAGCTTGCTAAACCCCGCCTTACTCAAAGGGGCAGCCTCACTCAGTTGCCGCAAACTTCTTCGAATGGCGTGCCGTCAGACGAGATCACACCGAGTAACCGGGTGTTAAGAGCTGCCAGCTTACGTTGCCTTCAATCAGCCAGTCCGAAAACGGTATTGAACCAGACCCATGAACACAGACACATCATCATCTCAGGCCGACTGCATCGCGCTGCCGCAGCAGTTGGATTACGCACATTGCACCGAATTGCGCCTCGCAATCGAAGCCTCCCGCGGTCAACCGCTTGCGCTTGATGCGCACCATGTTGAGTTCCTCGGGGGGGCTGGCGCTGAACTGCTTTTGGCCACGCGCGCCGAATGGGCCACACGCGAACTGCCATTTGAACTGAAACAACCATCTGACGAATTTCTAAAAGGTATGGAGCGGCTCGGCCTGCCCCATGACTGTCTTCTTGAAAGGGGCTCCGCATGACGACGAAGATTCTTGCAGTTGATGACTCCCGCACCATGCGCGCGATGATTCAAACCGCACTGACCGATGCTGGCTTTGATGTCGATCTGGCCGAGGACGGCATTGACGGGCTGGACAAGCTTAGCGGCTCCGATCCGGATTTGGTCATCACCGATATCAACATGCCGCGCCTTGACGGTTTTGGCATGATCGAAGGGGTGCGTGAGCGTCCAGAATGCGCCTCTCTACCAATTCTCGTGCTGACCACGGAAAGCGGTGAAGAACTGAAACAACGTGCCCGTACAGCAGGCGCAACCGGCTGGATTGTTAAGCCGTTTGACGCAGAAAAGCTGGTTGCGGTCATCAATCGTCTGGTTGTCTGAAAGGAACTGAGTGATGTCCGATCTTCGTGACATGTTCTTTGAGGAATGCGACGACCTTCTTGAAGTGTTGTCCACCGGTCTGGATGATCTCCAGAACGAGACCTCGGATGCGGAAACCATCAACGCGATGTTCCGGTCCGTGCATTCCATCAAAGGCGGCGCCGGGGCCTTTGGCCTTGATCGCCTAATCAAATTTGCCCACGCATTTGAAAACGTGCTGGACGACCTGCGTTCCGATAAAATCGGCGTAGACGCGACCATCACCGCCCTGATGTTCTCCGGCTTTGACCACCTGAGCGATCTTGTGGACGCGGCCCGTGACGACAACGACCTTCCTGACACCGACGGTGCGGCTGTTTTGGCAGAGCTGAAACAAACCACCCAAAACGCCAACGGCGGCGTTGGTGGCAACGATGACGACGACGCCAACGAAGTCAGCTCGGACGACTTTGAAGTCCAAGCGATGGACTTTAGCTTCGATCTGGGTGGCGACGATGACGGTGGCATTGGCGATTTGCCAGGCTTGCCCTCTCTTGGTGGCGGCGATGACGCGACCGACGGCGCGACCCACTTTGTAGTGAAATTCAAAGCAGACCCCGTGCTTTACACTCGCGGCCACGATCCAGCGCTGCTGTTCCGTGCTCTGGGTGAGATGGGCGAACTGACCATCGAAGCAGACCGTTCGGAAGTAGCACCATTGGAAAGCCTCAAGGACGCGCCTGCGGCGATCGCTTGGACGCTGACGCTGCGCCCAGATGACGGCATCGACGAAAGCACCATCCGAGAGATCTTCGAGTTTGTCGAAGGGCATTGCACGCTGCACATCTCCGAAACTGTGGTGGAAGCCGCAGCGGAAGGGAACACGCCCGCCGTTGCAGTAGCACCTTCTGCTCCTGTGGCGGAAGCCGCGCAGGCAGCCCCGGCTGCAGCGCCAGCCGTAAAGGCCGAAGCCAAACCAGCCCCTGCCAAGGCCCCAAAGGCTGAAAAGCAGGAGGCCAAAGGCGGAGACGGCGGAAAAAAGTCCTCTGAACCGCGCAACAGCACCATCCGTGTGGACCTGAACCGCGTAGATCGCCTGATCAACCTGGTCGGAGAACTCGTGATCAGTGAAGCCATGTTGCGCCAGTCGATGAATGAGCTGCCCGTTTCGGCCAACAGTGCTGTCAGCGAAGCCATTGGTCAGCTGAAAACCCTGTCCGGCGTTCTGCAAGAGAGCGTGATGGCCATTCGCGCACAGCCAGTGCGCGGCTTGTTCCAGCGGATGAGCCGGATTGTACGGGAATCTTCCCGTCAGGCTGGCAAGACCTCCCGGCTGGTGATGGTTGGGGAAGCCACCGAGGTCGACAAGACCGTGACCGAACGTCTGGTAGAGCCTCTAACGCACATGATCCGGAACTCGGTCGACCATGGTTTGGAAAAAGCCGAAGACCGTGTTGCTGCTGGCAAGCCGGAAATGGGCACCATCAAGCTGGAAGCCGCACACCGTTCCGGTCGTGTTGTAATCTCGCTCTCTGATGACGGCGCCGGCGTGAACCGTGCCAAAGTGCGCCAGAAAGCGGAAGAGAAAGGTCTTATCCGCCCAGAGGATGATCTGACCGACAGCGACATCGACAACCTGTTGTTCCGCCCTGGTTTCTCCACTGCCGACGAGATCTCTCAGCTCTCCGGTCGTGGCGTGGGTATGGACGTTGTACGTTCTGAAATTCAGGCGCTTGGCGGACGCATCAACCTGCAGTCAGAGCCCGGCAAAGGCACTACGATCACCATTTCCCTGCCACTCACTCTCGCGGTGATGGAAGGCATGTTGATCGAAGTTGCCGGCGAAAGCCTTGTTGTACCAACCGTGGCGCTGCGCGAAACGCTGCAGCCAGGTCAGGCCAACATTCACGACTTCTGTGATGGCGACCGCGGGCTGTCGGTAAACGACTCGATGCTGCCGATTGTGGATCTGGGCGAAGCTCTTGGCTTCCGCGCACCACTGCCGGACTTCAGCAACCAGTCCCTCCTTCTTATCGAAGGGGAATCCGGACGCCGCTCGGCTCTCGCTGTGGACGGCATCGTAGAGCAACGCGAAGTGGTGATCAAAGGTTTGGAGCAGAACTACCAGTCCATCCCGGGCATCGCCGCTGCAACCATCCTAGGCAACGGCAAGATCGCCCTGATCGTCGACACTGATCAAATGATCCCATCGCCGGGCAATGGCAACCCAGGACTGCGTAAGGGGTCCGAATTGGCAGAGGTGAACTCTAATGTCTGAACAAACTACTCAAGAACAGACCGACGAACGTATTGAAATTGTGTCCTTCGCCATCGGCGAACAGGCTTTCTGCCTGGACATCGGCCACGTGCTGGAAATACGCGGCTGGACCAACACCACGACGCTTCCACATGCGCCTGACTATGTTGTCGGCATGATGAACCTGCGCGGTGCTGTGCTACCGGTGATTGATCTGTCCATGCGTCTGGGGCTGGGTAAAACCATTCCTGAGAGCCGCCACGTGATCATCATCGCACATATTGATGAGAAGAGCGTCGGTTTCCTGGTGGATGCTGTGTCCAACATCATCACTGTAAACACGGATGAAATCAAACCAACGCCGGAGGTGTCCTCTTCGCGTACTTCTGCTTTCATTCGCGGCGTCTACACGCTGGACGACACTATCGTTCGTGCAATCGACGTACATCAGATCATGCCACAGGAAGCACTGTCAGCAGCATGACCCAGTTGGCGCAAAAATCCCTTGAAGAAGGCACAATCAGCGACGCGGACTTTGCCGCAATTGCTGGCCTGGTGCGCGAGTGGATGGGTATCGACCTTCAGCCGCACAAGCGGACGATGGTCGCCTCCCGTCTCTCAAAGCGCCTGCGTGCCACTGGCTACGAGTCGGTCAACGACTACATCGACTATATGCACTCGCCTCAAGGGCGGGATGAGCAAACTCGCTTTATCAGCGCCTACACAACCAATATGACGCGCTTCAACCGTGAAGGGCATCACTTTGAACAACTTGCCAATGACGTTCTGCCGGACCTGATGGCTCAGGCTCGCCGCGGCAAGAGGGTTCGGATTTGGTCCGCCGGATGCTCCAGTGGTGAAGAGCCATATGGCTTGGCCTTCCACGTTCTGGACGCCTGTCCAGAAGCGGCTTCTTTAGACATCAAGATCTTGGCGTCAGATATTGACCCTGAGATTTTGGCGACCGCAAAGCGCGGCGTGTACCCGACCTCTTCTATCAACACGCTGCCCAATGGGCAGGCGGGGAAGTATTTTGAGGACTTCGAAGGGGCACGCGATCAGAAATCGGTCTGCAATAGTGCCCGTGACCTGATCAGCTTCCGGCGTCTCAACTTACATGGCGACTGGCCCTTCAAGGGCAAGTTTGACATCATCATGTGTCGCAATGTCGCCATCTACTTTGACGCCCCTACACAAAGCCGTCTGTGGCAAAGGTTCGGCGAACAACTTTGCCCTGAAGGCCTCCTATTCTTGGGCCACTCCGAAGGTATTGGCCCAGAACACGCCGAGCTGTTTGAAACAGCCGGAAGAGGCGTTTTCTCAATAGACACCTCCCGCGTTGGTGACAGAAGCGCCAATGCAACCTTGCACATGGGGAATTCAAAATGAGCTTGAAAGAAAAGCTACACATCCTGGTTGTAGACGACATGTCTACCAGTCGCGGACTAATTACACAGGCGCTCGATGAGATCGGGATCGTCAACTATCGCACGGAAAACGACGGCGCCCAAGCCTGGCGTAGCCTCGCGTCCAAGCCTGTTCACCTGATCCTGTCGGACTTCAACATGCCCGGCATGGACGGCCTCCAGCTTTTGGAAGGCATCCGTTCCAACAAAGCCACCGCACGTACCGGCTTTATCTTGATCACCGGTCGCGCGGATCCCGACACCATCAACCGCGGCGTCAAGCTGGGCATGAACAACTTCATCAAGAAGCCGTTCGAAACTGCTCAGTTGAAAGCCTGCATCGAGAAGGTGGTGGGGCCTCTGTAAAGGAGGCTCCCATGGGGGAACAACGAATGACTACGCGCACAACCGCAGACGTTTTGATCACCATTTCCGAGGACGTGGCCGACCTTGCCTCCATCGCGCATGCTTTGGACGGGCTGACCAGTGAACTGGATTTGGAAGGTGTTGACCACAATAAAATCAAGGACCTTCAGCGTGTGGATGCGCTGTTCCAGCATCTGGACGATATCGCGGTTTTGCTCGGCAATATGTCATCAATGATTGGCGCAGGACCAGATCTCAATGTGCAGGATCTCTCCGATAGCGTCCGTCTGGATTACCTGAAATCCCGACTGTCAGATGCAAAAAAAAACCGCGCAATCTCGCCTGATGCAGGCAACGTTAACCTCTTTTGAGCCATACTCGCTCAGCCACAGTGACATTGGAATTGACCCATGAACGCCATGACTAAGATCAGCAGCGCAAGCGCAGACACCAAGGCCACCGAGGTTCGGTTTGCCAAGGAAAACATCATCATCTCAGCGACCGATCCGCGTGGTGTGATTCAGTTTGCCAACGACACTTTCATCGAAGTTGGCGGTTACTCCCTGGAGGAGCTCCTCAACGCGCCGCATAAAATCATGCGTCATCCGGAAATGCCCAAAGGGGTGTTTTACCTGATGTGGGAGCACCTGAAAGCAGGTAAGCCGGTCTGCGCCTATGTGAAGAACAAAACAAAGTCAGGTGGTTACTACTGGGTATTTGAGGTAATTACGCAGACTGAAAACGGCTACCTCTCCGCCCGTATTCGTCCCAGTTCCGAGTTGTTTGAAGCGACAAAAGAGATCTATGCGACCCTTCTTGAAGAAGAAAAAGGCGAAGGGCTGACACCGGAACAAAGCGGCGCCCGTCTGCTCGAGATGCTGCAAGTAGCGGGTTACTCCTCTTTCGAAGATTACGGCACCAAAGCGTTGAATAACGAGTTTAAATCTCGTGACATTATTGCGCCTGAACTTGCCAACTCGTTTTTGCTGATGGACGAGCTTGTCGACATCATCTCCGACATGCAGAATCTGGTAAATAGCATCGAGCAAGGTTTTGAACGCGTACGCGGCGAACCGGTCAACCTGCGGATTCTCGCAGGCCGCCTGGAGGGTGCTGGGGCCGCTCTGGGTACAATCTCGCAAAACTACGATGCCATGGCCAAAGAAATGCACGGCCTCGTAGGCCGCCTACATGACCCGGAAAACGGTTCCCTTGTGCAGATGTTTGACGCGGTATCGCAAGGTCGTTGGGCGATGCAGATTGCTCAGATTTTGAACGAGGCGCACGCGCAAAGCGGCCCTGATGCGGCCGAAGACGAAGGGACCGCGTTGCTCAAGGAACACAATGAGCGCCTGCAGCAAAGCAGTCGTTCCCGGCTGATTGAGATTTCGTCGATCGGCAAATCCATACCTGACATCTGCCGCAGCCTGCGCCGCCGGATCAACGGCCTGGACGTTGTGAAGCTGCTCTGCAAAGTCGAAAGCGGCCGTATGCGCGACGTGGATAGCGGTCTGGACGGCATCATCGCCCGACTGGAAAACTTCCACGACAACACCGACCGCCACCTGGCCGACCTCTCCGCCAAAGCATCGCAGGTCACACAAAAAGGCAGCTCCCTCTAAGGCGCAGGGCCTAACCACGAATCGTATCAGACCGTATTTTTTAGAATAGGAAAACGCGATGACCATTCTCGCAAAAATTCGAGACCGTATCGCTCGATTTGGCATCCAGGTAAAATTGGCAAGTGCCGTGGCAATTGGGGCAGTGATTGTTCTGTCTGTCGGGTTTGCCCTTCAACTAGCTGACAAAAACGCTTCGCTTGAATCAAAACTTTTGAAGAATAGCACGCTGATTTCAGAACTTGTCGCCAGCCAACTTGGCGCACCGACAAAGTTCCTGGATGGAAACCGCGTTGCGTCGATTTACACGCCGGTGACCGAAGATGACGCCTCAATCATCGCTGTGGATGTGATCCATGCAGATGAAGGTGTCCTTTCCGCTTTCGATCGAACTGAAGAACGCTCTGCCGCAACCATGTCGCTCATGGAGGAAGCCCATCAAGTGCTGCTCTCCGGCGAAACAGAAGCAACGTTGGCCAACGAGGCCGTGGTGGTTGCTGCACAGCCACTGAAGACCGCTAGCAGCTCTAAACCGGTGGGTTTTTTGGTGATCGCGTGGGATCTGGCCCCTTTCCGTGCAGTTGCCCTTCAGGAGGCGCTTACTAACCTCGCAACAAGCGCATTATCAACCATCTTCGCTCTCCTAATGATTGTCTTCTTGGCCGGGCGCCTTGTTACCCGTCCAGTTAAAGAACTGGGTTTTGCTCTAGAGAGAATTGCAGAACATGAATATGATTCCGTTGTACCATCTGCAAATCGCAAGGACGAAATTGGTCAGATTGCCAAGAGCCTCGTAAACGTCAAAGACCGTTTAGTCGCTGAAGAAAACGAACGTGAAGTACGCGCCAAGGCTGATCAAAGACGTGTTCAGTTGTTCAACCGTCTGGCCGAAGGCCTGTCCGAAATTGCGGATGGTCGTGTGGATCGCCCGATCGATACGGCTGAATTCTCCGAGTTGGGCGAAAACTCGCTGCAGATCTGTAAGGACTTCAACGACGTTCTTTTGAACCTGAAATCTGTACTGTCTACTGTAACCCGTACGGCTGAAACTGTCCGCTCCAGCGCACAGGAAATTTCCGAGAGCGTTGTCGATCAATCCAAGCGGTCTGAGGCGCAAGCCGTGACCCTGGAGGAATCTGCTGCGGCCATCGAAACTCTGAGCATGTCGGTTGAGCAAACCGCGGATCATGCCGCGGAGGCCAACAAACGCATCACACAGAACCGTCAGCAGGCGCAGTCCGGCGGCGAAGTGGTCGAGCAAACCGTTCAAGCGATGCGAAACATCGAACAAAGCTCTGACAAGATCACCGCGATTATTGGTGTGATTGACGATATCGCCTTCCAGACCAACCTTCTGGCGCTGAATGCAGGCGTCGAAGCCGCCCGAGCGGGGGAAGCGGGGCGCGGGTTTGCGGTTGTGGCTTCTGAAGTGCGCGCATTGGCACAAAGAGCCTCTGAATCCGCAAACGAGATCAAGGAATTGATCCTGACCTCAGGTGAGCAGGTCACCAAAGGCAGCGAGTTGGTCAACAAAGCGGGTGCCGCGCTAGAGGAGATCATCAATGGTGTGACACATGCGTCCGATTTGGTGTCTCAGATTGCGAGCGGCTCCCGTGATCAGGCAGATAATCTGCGTGAGATCAAAGAGAGCGTGACAGAACTGGACCGCGTGACACAGCGTAACGCTGCGATGATTGAAGAATCCTCCGCCGCCAGCCGCAGCTTGTCAGATGAGGCAGCCAATATGTCCAAAGTGCTGAAGGTCTTCAAATTGACCGACGCGGATCTATCGGAGACGCCAGCCCCCGTGCAACAGCGTTCGGCAAAGGCCGCGCCAGAAAAGGCCGCGCCACCTAAGACAGCAACAGCTGAGCCTGCGCAACCTGAAACCGATGCAGCCAAGACCAAAGAATGGGACGACGATGCTGCGAAAGACGCCCGAGCAAAACGCAAAGCACCAGCCTCTGCAAGTGCGTCGGCCACCACAGAAAAACCGAAAGCAAAGCCAGTCAAAGTTGCTGTCAACCAGTCGGCACCAACTGGGGATACCTCCAGCGAAAGCTGGGAAGACTTCTAAGAACCGCGCAAAATGCGCCTTGCCAGCCGGAGCGCGAACCCGGCTGACGTGTAACCCTCGGTGAATGGAATAGCCAATGAGTCTCAGTGAAGCAGAAGCCATCAAAGGATACCAAGTTCAGCCCTTGTTACAGGGCGACGTGGAGGTATCCCAGAACCAGGACATCGTGATGACCACGATCCTTGGCTCATGTGTGGCGGCATGCATGTGGGACGAAACGGCCGGCATTGGCGGCATGAACCACTTTTTGCTGCCAGGCACCGAAGATGGCTCTGCAGGCTCCATGAGCCACGGTGTGCACGCCATGGAACTCTTGGTGAACGGATTGATCCAGGCTGGCGCGCGCCGCGACAAGCTCAAGGTGAAGCTTTTGGGCGGCGCCAAGATGTTCAACAGCCGCATCGATATCGGGTCCAAGAACGCCGAATTCGCCATGTGGTTTGTCCGCAACGAGGGTTTTGAACTGGTCGATTGTTGCTTGGGTGGTCAACGTGGCCGCAACATCCGCTTTTGGCCTGTCGGTGGCCGTATTCAGCGCCGCTTCATGAAAGACACCCGTCTGCTCAATGAAGAAGAAGCGCCACGGCGCAAACCCAAGCCAAAGGTCGACGACAGCCTCGGCGACGTGCAACTGTTTTAACCCGCAGGTCCCTCCTCTTCCTGCAGCAAAAAGGCCCGCGAACTTGTGCGGGCCTTTTTCATTCAGACTGGCGTCAGATTAGATGTGCAACGCATGGCCCAGCGCCTTGAGGCACGCCTCTTGCAAACCTTCAGACTGCGTTGGATGTGCATGAATCGTGGCCGCGATATCTTCCAGACAGGCGCCCATTTCGATGGCCAGCGAGAAGGATGCGGAGAGCTCGGAAATCCCGGCACCGACCGCTTGCAGGCCCACAACCGCGTGATCCTCTTCGCGGTAGACCACTCGCACAAAGCCATCGTCGCGTTCGGTGGTCATTGCACGGCCATTGGCCTTAAACGGAAACTCGCTGGACTTGGTATCGTCGATCTCGCCCGGCAGCGCGCCACACGTCACCACCTCGGGGTCGGTAAAACATACGGCTGGAATGGCGCGTTTGTCCCATTCCACCGCATGGCCCGCAATATGTTCAGCAACCATCTCGCCCTGTGCCATCGCCCGATGGGCCAGCATCGGCTCGCCGGTCACGTCGCCAATCGCGTAAATCCCACGCATGGAGGTCTGGCAAAAACTGTCGATTTTCACAAACGGCCCATCCTGGGTCAGCGCCAGCTCTTCAATGCCAATGCCCGCCGTGCGCGGACGCCGACCGACGGTGACTAACACCTTCTCCGAAGCCACTTCCCCCTGATCGGTCTGCAAGGCACCATCGCTATAGCCCTGCGCTTTGGTACCGGTCATCACCGTTACGCCGAGGTCTTCCAACCGCTGTGCCACCGGCTTGGTTAAGGCTTTGTCGTAGAGCGACAGAATGCGGTCTTCCGCCTCCACCACCGTGACCTTGCTGCCCAGCTTGGCAAATACCGTGCCGAGTTCCAGACCAATGTAACCACCACCGACAACAGCCAATGTCTCCGGCACCTCGGTCATGTCCAACGCTTCGGTAGAAGACAGGATCGGCCCACCAAACGGCAGGAATGGTAACTCTACCGGCGCGGAGCCTGTAGCGATCACCACATATTCCGCACGGATTTGCTGCACCTCGTCGCCATGGGTGACTTCCACGGTTTTGCCATCGAAAAAACGCGCCTGTCCGGTCACAAACCGCGCTTTGGCTTTCTTCATCAAGGCTGAAACACCCGTGTTCAGGCGCTGCACAATGCCGTCTTTCCAAGCCACCGTTTGGGCCAGATCAATTCTTGGTGCGCCTGCGGAAATCCCCAGAGGTCCATCGTTCATATGCGCAATCTTGTGGAACTCATCCGCCGCGTGGATCATCGCTTTGGACGGGATACAGCCCACGTTCAGACATGTCCCCCCCGGCTTACCGGAATCCACAACAATGGTATCGATGCCCAGTTGGCCTGCCCGAATGGCACAGACGTAGCCGCCAGGACCGGCGCCAATGATCAGCAGTTTACAGGTTAGATCAGTCATTTAGCCCTCAACAAACAGCATCGCTGGCGTTTCCAGCAGGGTTTTCAATTTTTGTACAAACACAGCGGCATCCCAGCCGTCGATCACCCGGTGATCAAAACTGCAGGAGATGTTCATCATCTTGCGCGGCTGGAACTGCTGCCCATCCCAAACGGGTCGAATCTGCATCTTGTTCACGCCGACAATCGCCACCTCCGGGTGGTTGATGATCGGCGTTGTGGCAATCGCGCCCAATGGCCCCAAAGAGGTGATGGTGATTGTCCCACCGGACAGCTCATCGCGTTTGATGGTGCCGTCCCGTGCCTCTTGCGCCAACCGTGCCACGGTTTCCGCATTGTCCCACAGGCTACCCGCTTCGGCGTGTTTCACCACCGGCACGTTCAAGCCGTTAGGCGTCTGTGTCGCGATGCCCACATGCACGCCCCCATGACAGAGGATCACACCCGCTTCGTCATCGTAACGCGCGTTCAACTCCGGCTGTTCCCGCACCGCCTCGACAATCGCCCGCATCAGGAATGGCAACAGCGTGAGCTTCGCCCGCTCGCCTTTGTGTTTGGCATTAAGTACCGCACGCAGGTCTTCCAGCGCGGACATCTCCACCTCTTCCACAATGGTGATATGTGGGATTTGCCGTTTAGAGATCGCCATCTTCTCGGCGATCTTGCGGCGCATGCCGATCACACGCACTTCTTCCACGCCGGTATTCTGCCCACGGGTCACCCCGCCCTGCTGAATGCCGCCAGAAGCAATCCAGTTGTCCAGATCGGCATGGCTGATCCGCCCAGCCGCGCCGGATCCCGGCACCTGGCGCAGGTCGACACCTTCCTCGCGCGCCCGCGCGCGTACCGACGGTGCCGCCAGCGGCTTGGTGCCTGCTGCGCGCTTCACGGGCGCGACCGCTTCAGTAGCCGCCACAGGCTTCGTCGCTGGTTTTGGCGTTGGTTCAGCAACGGCCTCGAGGACCGCAGGCTTTTCTTCAACCGTTGCCGCCGCAGGCGCTTCTACGTCACCACTCTCGTTGCCTTCGCCGTCCACTTCAATGCGGATCAACACGGCGCCAATCGAGATCATGTCACCAATCTCACCGCCCAGCGCGAGCACCGTACCATCCACAGACGACGGTACTTCCACAGCGGCCTTATCGGTCATCACGGCGGCCAGCACGTCATCTTCGCGCACTACATCGCCGACTTTCACGTGCCATTCGACCAGCTCGGCCTCAGCAATGCCCTCTCCAACGTCGGGCAAACGGATCGCAAATACTCCCATGGGATCAGTCCTCCATGACTTTGCGCAGCGCTTCGCCAACCCGTGCAGGTCCGGGGAAATACTCCCACTCCTGCGCATGCGGGTACGGGGTGTCCCATCCGGTCACCCGGATCATCGGCGCTTCAAGATGATAGAAACAGGCTTCCTGCACGAGGCTCATCAGCTCGGCCCCAAAGCCAGAGGTGCGGGTCGCCTCATGCACAATCACACAGCGCCCGGTCTTTTTCACACTCTCAACAATGGTCTCCAGATCCAGCGGCATCAGCGTGCGCAGGTCAATCACCTCCGCTTCCACTCCGGTCTCCTCTGCAGCGACCTCGGCCACGTAAACCATTGTGCCATAGGCCAGAACCGTCACATCCGCGCCTTCACGCTGAACATGCGCCTTGCCCAGCGGAATGATCTCATTACCCTCAGGCACGTCGCCCTGAGGATGTTTCTTCCAGCTTTCAATGGGCTTGTCGTGATGCCCATCAAACGGGCCGTTATATAGCCGCTTCGGCTCTAGGAAGATCACCGGATCGGGGTCTTCAATCGCCGCCAGAAACAGGCCTTTGGCATCGCGTGGGTTGGACGGGATCACCACCTTCAACCCAGACACATGGGTGAAAATCGCCTCCGGGCTCTGGCTATGCGTCTGCCCTCCAAAGATGCCGCCGCCGGTTGGCATGCGGATCACCAATGGACAAGTGAAATCTCCGTTGGAGCGGTGCCGCAGGCGCGCCGCTTCTGACACGATCTGGTCATAGGCAGGATAGACATAGTCCGCGAACTGGATTTCAATAACCGGCTTGAGACCATAGGCCGCCATGCCGATCGCCGTGCCGACAATACCACTCTCGTTGATCGGCGCGTCAAAA
>Ga0189275_100434_pt1 | contig 16962 bp, 11 predicted proteins | sample N19A6minimetaG_FD_130329 | JGI IMG/M metagenome (GOLD analysis project Ga0189275, IMG submission 130329) | Marine microbial communities from the Costa Rica Dome - N19 A6 mini metaG | ecosystem: Environmental > Aquatic > Marine > Oceanic > Photic zone | place: Costa Rica: the Eastern Pacific...
CATGCTCAAAAGAGTTGGAAGACCGAAGACCGGAGACGGAAGCACGGAGACGGAAGGGAAAATCAGAAATTAGAATTCTGAAAGCTGAAATGCCTAAACAGCAAGTTGATGGTAACCAACAAACACTTTATAGGATATAGCTCTCCCATTCCAGCTCCCAAATGTCTTTAGGACTGGTCGGTCTTGATTAGAAATTGATTAAATATGATAAGCGAAAATCCTCTGCAGCGGAAGGCTTATCTAACAGTCGACAGTCAACAGTCGACAGTCAACAGTGACGTCACTCCCTGATCATCGGTAGTAGTCCCCTTGGGTAATACAAGCCCCTTGGGAAGCAATCAGGGAGAAAAAATAGGTTCAAATAGGGTTCTTTGGTTTTAGGGGAAAAAGGCGATCAATCGCGGTGATGCCGAGCTCCTCTGGTAATAGATAATGTGTAATAGGAAGAGAACACAATGACCCGCTTACCAGAAGAGCATACTCTCCCACCCTGTGGATCCTACAGGATACTGTCTGCAACAGAAAAGGAAGTAAATCAATCACGCTCGTTTTCATTAGAAATGAAAAATGGTAAAACGAGTCTTATAGAAAAGGAGAGCAAACTCTTCTAAAAAAGAAGGGCGAGCAATACTCCAAATTCTAATGCCACAAGGCTCTGGTAAGCCACCTGTCAAAAGACAGTCCGCGCATTTCAAAAAGGAGTGCCCGCCCTATTTCTTTGCAAAATAGGAAACGGGACCACTCTTTGAACTCTCGCGCGGAAAATTTACCAGATTTAGTGGCGAGACTCACTGAGCAGTCCTTCAAAGGAAGATCTGCATATAAATTAGTAGTTAATATTGTCGATTTTTAACTAATTGATATAAAGTCAAATATATAACTATATTATCATTTTGCAAATTTATATTTCTAATTTGAAAATATTTCTTCTGAAAATAAAGTGATAACCCCAGTTTCGTTTATAATGAAATCAAGGGAATCAAAAAATTCAATAAGTGATTTCAAACTCATTAAAGAGTTTGAAGGAATAGGAGCACTTTTTAACCAAGGCTCAATAGTTAGTTTATCAAGGCTCCAAGAACACCAGCCGACTAATTTATCTAAAGCCCTTCAAATGGGATTTAATACCTACACTGATAAATTAAGAAACCCTGAGAGATTTTCTCTTGAAGAAATCGTTAAGCTATCAATTGCTATTGGAACCGACTACAAGAAAATTCTTGAGGTAATTCAGCAGGAAATCAGACAAAAATACAAAGTGTAAAAACCAACTTGTTTTGAAGCTTTTTTCTTAAGGCGACAGATCTCGAAAGCCTATAGTCCTCAAAAGTTGTGTGATTAGTGAGGAGGGGACGAGGGGTGGATTTGATTTTATCCTATATTTAGTCTACCACCCAATTTGATATTCTTTTAACAGATGGAACCTGAAGAAATTCTTAACACGAAATTTGATAAACTTTCATGGGAAGAAAAGGTGGACGCAATCGGTGAACTTGTTGATCTTGCAACAGATTTTAGAGACAACCGTTTTCTCGACAAAGCATTTCTCATTGCCGAAGGACTCGATTTAGATGAGTTGCGCATTAATGATCGTTTGAACTTCTATTACTTTATAGCAAACGCATGGTCTACGAAAAGGCTCATAAATGTCCAACCCAAACCTAACAGTTGGGAAAATGTCAAAGATGAACTATCTAAGGAATTGTATCATTTAAGGAAATGCATATCTATTAAAGAATTTGAAAATTCATCACCAGAGTTTCAGTGTCAGGTCTTTACAAACCTAGGAAATCTCTTTCAATTAGTTGGGCGATTTGTTGAGGCTCAGGAATACTGGAATTTAGCGTTGAAACTGATTCCTGATTTTCATATGGCCCTAGGGAACAAGGCACGTGGATTATTTGAATATGCAAGATTCCTTTATGATAGCTCACATAGAAATATTTTGGTGTACCACTCTTACATTTCAATAAAAAAGGCATTGCTGGGAGAGCAAGTGATCCACCAATCGGCCTACAATGTCTTCAAAGAGCTTTTTTCAAACATCCATAAAAATTGGCCCAAGGATTATCTTAACAAACAGTACTCCTTTGATCATAAACTAGGAAAAGATAAGAAGCTGATTTCGTATAGAAAATGGTGTTTAATTAACACCCTCTACCTCAATCCGCTTAATGATCTAGCTCCATATAATATTGCCTGCCACGACATATTGCATCTACCGAACATGACAGTTCCTTTGAGAGACCCTCCAAAATATCATTCGTTGTTCAACCAGATTAAGCAAGAATACGGTACTGCTCGGTTTCTGTTTTACGAAGGAATACAGTTACTCAAGTACAATTATTCGGACAAGGATATTGTATTAGTAGATACTCTCGACTATGCCGAATACTCCTTTAATCTTGAAAAGGTCAAAATAGCCTATCGAATGATCTATTCGCTTTTTGACAAAATAGCTTACTTATTAAATAGTTATCTAGGAGTTGGAATTGAAAATCACAAATCCAGCTTTAGAGCTTTATGGCATGAACCAAAAAAGGAAAAACCCTTGCGCACCACATTTCATGAAAGCAGCAATGAAGCATTAAAGGGACTTTACTGGTTGTCAAAAGACTTATATGATAAAGATGAAGCACACAATGAGGTGATTGAACCAGAAGCAAGGGAACTTGCCAAAATCCGTAACTTCATTGAACATAAATCTTTTACGGTAACTCAGGGCAAACCTGTCAGTTTGTACAATCCTGATGACTTAGTCTATTCAATTGATCGAAAAAGTTTTGAGGAAAAAACTTTGAAACAGATGAAACTAGTTAGATCAGCAATCATTTATACTAGCCTAGCTATTACATTCGAAGAGCAAAATAAAGAACTCAAACCAACTATTCCATTTTCATTGCCACCAGTGAAATTCAAACATAAATTATAATTCCTCTATTTTTAAAACTTAATAGTGCCAAAAAGTATTTTTCAACTCAAGAGTATTCATTGAAAACACTAGAGTTGCAACATTTAAGATTGCACTTGCAAACTTTTTACGAATTAAGCATGTATTTTTAGCATAGATTCACACATGAATTTCGCATAAAACAAGCGAAAATCGCATACATTACATTTTCATACTCTGGGAAAATTTTCTCATCACGTAAAAAAGAATCTTTTAGAAAATATGATTCTTAACAAAATAGGATAAATGAGTTCCACCCTACTACACTCCCCTCTATACCTAGACCACGCTTCCACCACTCCCTTAGATCCAAGAGTGTTTGAGGCTATGACCCCCTACTTTTTGGAGGATTATGGCAATGCGGCTAGTACCACACATACTTTCGGAGAAAGAGCTGCGAAAGCAGTAAATGAGTCCAGGAGGATTATTGCCCATGCTATAAATGCACAAGAAGAAGAAATACACTTTACCTCTGGAGCCACAGAATCCATTAATTTGGCACTAAAAGGAGCATTTTTTAACTATGGACATGAAAAACGCCATATTATCACAGTTCGGACCGAGCATAAAGCGGTACTAGATACTTGCGCTTACCTTGAGGAAATTGGTGGAGAAGTCACCTATCTTACAGTAAATTCTGAAGGCTTAATAAACTTGGATGAATTAAGGAACAACATTCGAAAAGACACGCTTTTGATAAGTGTTATGACTGCGAATAATGAAACTGGAGTCTTACAAGATATCAAAACTATTGGGGAAATTTGCAAATCCTCAGATGTATTATTCTTTACCGATGCAACCCAGGCCTATGGCAAAGTCCCAATAGACGTTTTAGAAGCTTCTATCGATATGCTCTGCTTTAGTGCCCACAAAATTTATGGTCCAAAGGGAATAGGAGGACTATTTGTCAGAAAAGGAATTAAACTGACTCCTCAAATTCACGGAGGCGGTCATGAGTTTGGGCTACGGTCAGGAACGCTTAATGTTCCAGGTATAGTAGGCTTAGCTAAGGCCACACAGCTTTGTTTAGAAGAAATGGAAGATACTTATTGGAAAGTAAAAAAAATAAGGGATGACTTTGAGTCCGAATTAGAAAAAACAGGGAAAATTAAAGTGAATGGGAGGAATGCTCCTAGACTTCCCCACTTCAGCAATTTCCAATTAAAAAATGAAGAAGCAGAATCCTTTATCCTAAGGAACAGAAATAAAATCGCTGTCGCCCAAGGATCAGCCTGTAATTCTGCATTAGTTCAGCCTTCACATGTTTTGAAGGCAATGGGCTTGGGAGATAGGGAAGCGGAGAATTCAATAAGGGTTAGTATAGGGGAAAAAAATATAAACGCTGAAATAAAACTATTCTTCTAAGAGCCAAACTTTTTCTAAATCTTTCATCCTACTGTTAATATAATTTATTTTTGGTCCCACTGAGAATCCAATAATATTTTCCATTAAAGTATCGATTTTCCTGCTTTTAATTTTCTTAAAATTATTATGCTTACGTATTTCAATCAAGAAATCAGAAATTCCTTCATTAATACTATTCAATTTATCAATTAGATTTACTAAAAATAATCTTTCAGATGAATTAAATCTGCCAGAAAAACTAGAGTTTAAAATTTTTAATTCCTGAATTAATAAAGAAACATCTTTAAAATATAGCTGTTTAATTGAATCACAATACTTTAGCACTTGATTCCTTGAAATATAACCTTTTAACCAAAAAAAGGTAACAATATCAATGCTATCTAAAAATTTCCCAAGCAGGTTTAAGCTGCTAAAATAATTAAAATCCTCTTTTGCCGGATGATCATCTGTAAGTATATGAGTATTTAATAGAAAATCAGAAATATCATCACCTCCAAACCTACTGAAATTTAAAGAATGAGAAACTGAATGAGACTCACCATTCGGTTTGTATTTGCCCAAATTCTTTCTTAAAGTAAAACCGTTAGCATCCTTGACATCTAATTTATCAACATATCTCGAAACTCTTGAGTCTAATATTTCATCCAAAATTTCTCTAGATTCATCCTCAATAATATTCACATATTTATTTTTTTCCAACTCCTCTAAAACAATTGGGGCAATAAAAACATTATCAAATTCCTTTTCTAAATAAACCAAAAATTCATCCGAATAATTTGCCTGCAGTAAATTCAAAATAGAGCAAGTATCTAGATATATTATCATCATTAAGATTCAAAAGATGGTATTTCATCCCGTATAGACTTTACAAAATCAACATCAATAGGTTTGCTATGTTCCATTAAAACAGCAAGTTCTAAAATTAGAGAAAGAACTTCATTTATTTTTCTAACAGAAAGAATTCCTATATTTTCCAATACATATTCAAACACGCCTTCATCCAAAAATGGTCCTAATTCATTAGACCCTTCAATCAATTGAGAAGCAATCAGCTCTTTAATATATTGAATAGCTTCCCCAATGTTTGGCTCTTGAAAATTAATTCGAATTTTCGCACGCGTTGATAAAGCCTCTCCAAGCATTATGGATAAATCCTCAACATTAAAAAATGTCTTTGGAGTAAAATTCAAAAATAATAAAAAATTATTAGGAGTTTTATCAAATAATTGACGTATGAAAGTAGTTATTCTATCTTGACTTTGTTTGTTTAATGTATCTATATCTTCAAACTCATCAATCCACAGAATAAATGCAGAATAAATATGCTTTTCATAAGTAATACAGTTCAGATATGTACTCAAAAAATTTACAACTTGTTCATCATCTCTCAATCCAAAAGGAAGTCCAAGTTTTTGAAGTGTACTTTTGGCATTATCACCAAATATATAAGCTTCAACTGTAGGGAAAAAATCTTCATCCGAACCATCCTCTTCAATCAAAAGCTTAAATAAATCTGACACAATAATATCATTAGAATTTATATCAATAATCTGCCCAATCTGTCCTGGATACTCAGTATTCAATCTATCTAGATCCTCCTTAATTTGCTTTAAACCTATTTGACCAAGGAAGCTCCTAAAAAAAGACTGGACTGGATCTTTACTAGTTCTCGGAAGATTTATCTTAATACACCTAGGTTCGATTGTATTTTTTTCTGTCGCAATTTGATTTACTCTATTCGTTTTTGTATAATAATTAGCAGCATGAGTCTTACCACTTCCGTATCTTCCCCAATTTAAAACAATCCTCGAAGGAGACGTTTTCATTGCAAAAACCAATCGACTTTCTACATCAGATTTCAATTTTGGAAAACCCGCCCACAACAATTCCGCTGGATTTAAAGACGGACCTGTTCTGAAAGGATTCTCTTTAAAAAAAAGGTCATTTAATTCCATTTGTTTTCATTTTTTATTAAAGTATAACGCTCCATCAGACTCAGTTCTAAACCAATCCATTTTAACCATATCATTATTTCTCTCAAGCATTGCTCTTACTTCTTCAAACTCAACAATTTTTCTATATTCAAAATAAGATTTGAAAGAAACATAATCTATTGCTTGAGATGCCGCAATTCTATTTGGGGCATTGGTTTTAAAAATCAAAAATGATTCCCTAATCATAGGCTCGATTTCATAAAACCCACTAACTTTCTTATACCCACTAGAATGATACACACTATCAAATATTCCGAAAAAATGGTTATTAACAATTTTACGAGAATAAACCTCCCTATTTTCACCCACTTCAAGAGTAGAAGAAATAATTGACAAAAATCTTTCCCCATAAATAGAAAGACTATATTCTGTAATACTAGACTTTTTATCTTGAATCACTAAATTCAAATCCAGCAACCAATTGATTCGAGGCTCAACTATATGTTCCAAATAAACTTGAGGTTTCAACCAACTCCTAATTCTTTTTCTAATATCTGAAACTTTTCTAATAAAAGAAAAATCATTTGAACTATGCTGGAGTCTTTCCATTTCATCAAGTAAATACAATTGAAAAACCTCCTTAATTGTTTTTATAGAAACCTGACCAGTGATTTTAATTATATCTAATAAAACAATTATATATAATGAATCTGATAAAAATATTTGTCTAAGGAAAAATAACCTATCGATCTCATTTAAGAAAAAAAGGTTGCTATTAATACTTCTCAAATCACCAATATTTGACTGAAAAGCAAAATAAACCTTTGCCTGTTTTGTCAAAACATATGTATTATTAACACGAGTAACTAAATTCAACTCTTCTAAAAGATCAGTATATGGCTTTGCAGAAATACCAGATGAAGTCAATTTAATCAACCCTTTATTATTTCCAAAATCTGTAACGCCATATTCATCAAGATCATTCGAAAAATCACTGCTTGCTAGCTCAATTTTTTTATTCAAATAATTAATTGGAAAATAGTTAGACTCCTTAAAAAGAGATATAATCAGCTTTAAATAACCCAATCTCCTAGCTTTTGTATTAGTTTGCAAAATATTTAAAAAGTACTCAGGAGTCATAGAATTTAATTCAAAAATATAACTATCACTATCTATAGAATGGCAATTACTTAATGAAAGTGAAAAAGATTTAATATCAATTCTATTTATTAAACCTACAATGATTTCAAATCTAAATATTGGATCAAATTTAGATTTGAAATTATATTTTGGTATAAATCCAAAATATAAATAACAGACATTTAAGTATTGAAACATGCGTTCGACATTTAATGCATCATTTGAAACTTTGATTTTTAAATGCTTCACATCACTTAACCCAGAAAAAAAATTATTTTCAATGATCTTATTTTCAAAACCCATTTCAATAATGAATTCTTCATTTATATAACGAAGTTCTACTTCATAGTCATTTAATAATATGACTTTAAAATTATCCATTATTCTTCCTTAAATAAAACAGCTAGCACAGCCCACCCCTTCGGCTGCTAAAATATCATCTTGCCAGGATTTGGCAGACTTGCTTTGCTCGCGATGAGTTCGTAAATAATGTTCTTTTTTAATAGCGATAACTCGCTCATCATGGGCGAGTTCTTCCAAGGTTTCGTCCTGCATCCAAGTATAGCCATCTACTTCGTAGGTCTTAGCCTTTTCAAAAAGCTGAGGATGTTGCTCAAGTAGCCATACCCATTCGATTTTTTGTTGATAGAAGCAGAAAAAGCAACCAGATCTACTTCGGGCATAAATACCCTTTTGGATTTCTCCATTGATTTCCACTTCATATTCCAATTTCTTGTAATACCCTGGTGCTCCTACCCCAGAATTCTCCAATATCTGAAAAACGTCATCCAATCGAATAATATCCTCATTTTCAATCAAAGGAAAGGAGTCTAGCTTTCCGACTGGATAATCAGTCGTCTTTAAAAATTGAAAGACTACTTGATTAAAGGCCTTCACCCCAATTCGAAGCAAGGCCTCTAACTTCTGCTTTTGGGTAAAATTCAATCCTATTTTTTTGGTTAAATAGGGACTTGCTGCCTCCAGTTCATTTTCACCTAATACCTCTCCATACAAAGACCAAACTTGCTCCATACACTGATTAGAAAGCACTTTCTTAATCACATCCTCACTCCAGATATTTTCTCTGAAAGGGAAAATTGATTGCACATTTGGTTTCTTGGAAATATAACCTTCCCGATCCTCATCTCCTCTGATTCCCACATAGGAAATAGTAGGCTCCTCTCCTATATAGTCTTCAAAAGGTTCCAATTTCAGTTTTTTGGTACACCATCTGGCCATAGAGCTGGGAAGATAGCCTCCATAAAGTTCTAGAAAATGATCAAAGTTACTTTCTGCATTTGTATAATTTTCTTCAATCGGCTTGATCTCGATGATGTCTCTACCTAAAGCACTTTTCAATCGCTCTATCAGGGCATATGTCTCATCCAATTCCCTACCTGTATCACTTGTATAATATTCAATATCAAGTTTTGGATAAAGATCACGGAGATACAAAGCCAAAGCAGCAGAATCTTTGCCTCCTGATATACCCAATACGTGGCGTACTTTTGTCATTTATAAAAAATCTTTCAACAATCTAACTAAAGCTGCCTTATTAAGCAACTTTTCCTTTTTGTTTAATAAAGTATTCAGTTGCTCATAAAGTTCAATTACTTTTTCCTGGTTTTCCAGAGTCAATGAGACCTTCTCATGGAAAACTTTTCCTGTCTTATCTATCAAATCAAAAGTATAGGCTTCATTTTCCTCATGGCCCAAAAACTCATGAACCTCTAAAACTCGATCTAGATTGGAAAAAGCTTCCTTAAAGCTTTCCAATAAAATCATTTCCTCTTGGTCGTTCATCTTATCGATGGATTTTCCCAATAGTTGATCTGCGATAGACTTTAACCAACTGTCCCGGTCATCCAACTTCGACATCAAGCGGGTATGAAACACTTTAAATTTAGGTATCAACAAATGAGATTTTACTCCTTTGTATTTTTTTTGTAAAGTAGCCTTATATAAAAGGAATTCGGATTCTTTGATTGCTGTCACATTCAGCAAACTTCCCTCGATTCGGTTAAGAAGTTCATCATAGGCTGTACGCAACTCATAAATTGCAGCGTTTAGCTGATCAACAAATCCTTTTAATACCTCAGGGTTTTCCTCGAAATTTATTTTCCCATAGCCCAATGCCATCGGTATTGACTCAAACAGTGCAGAGGCAGGATCTTCAGATTTTCTAATCGCTTCCCGAAATCCTTTTGCATGTTCCGTTAATTTATTCGTTTGAAGGGTATACGCAGGCAAATTTCTATAAAACCGCACAAAGGCACTGAATATCCTGATAAAGCTTGATCCCTGCCCTAAGCCTTCAGCTATGGCCGTGATTTCCCTATACTGCTGAAAAAGATCCAACTTTACCCCCTCAATTCGATAAGATTTGATGCTGTAATCAGTTGGTTTCTTATGAATCAAATCCAACACATCATTATCAATATAGGGAACATAGCCCCTGTCATTATGATATAGGGCGAAATCTTCTTTTTTGATAATCAGGAAAATTGGCACCCAAAACTCGACAAATCCCTTTTTTAGCTTAAGACTGCCAGATCTCAGTAGCTGATAGAATTCATAGAGATTCCGCTTTGAAAATTCGGTAGATGCCAGAAATTCCATGCTTTGGTTCCATAAGGGAGCAAAACTTAGATCTGTCGGTTCCCCCAACTCATATATCCCATCGGCTAGCTCTCTATGAATCCCAGTTTCTCTTAAAAGGGAAAGATAGATCGTCTTTTGAGGTGGGAATCTATCGGGATCATAACCTAACTCCTTTAAATTGGCACTTTCCAATAGATCAGAGAGCAAGGCCTTCCTCGCCGTCATAATCGGCGTACTCAGGTATTCCCTATTAGCCAGTTCATTTCTAAATCGAGGGGTCTCCCCAAATTTCTCCTCACAAATCTTGGAAAGCTTCTTGTTAAAATCTGTTTTGGATTTGATGAAAATCTCCTCCCTATTATAAACCCAATAAGAATCCGGAGAACTTGTAAATAAATAGCTATCAATCAATGAAATAATCTCATTTTCGAGATATTTCATTTCCTCAAAGAGCATATCTTTAGCCTTTTCATCATCTTTAGCTTCGTTTTCCAGCACCTTTTTGATTTTCTCAATTTCATAAAGAGGTCGCCTGATATTCTCCAAGGAATTGATAATAACAAAAAGTTGAGGATAGGCTAAATCCGAAGAAATTTTGAGTAAATCCTTTTTGATATCTTTATCATTAAATAGAATATTGATATATCCATCCAATTCACCTTCAGGTTCAGTAAAAGCAAACTCTTCTACAAATCGATACTGAAATAATCGAGGTGTACCATATTTGTACTGATAAGCCTTAGCCTGTACAATAGGTAGATTGACATACTGCTTCAGAAGTGTCGTCAGGGAAATATCTGTATTGAAATCCTTTCCTGCATTTTCTATCGCTTCTTCAATATTTAGGGTAGTTCCTGTCGAAAGCTTGAATTTATTGTAAGCATAGGAATATGTAATAATCCGATTGCTTTTTAGTGTTTGAAGGAGTTTATTAGGATAGGAAATTCCCATGGTCAATTGGGCATACTCACAAATAGTGGATTCATCCCAAGTTCCAAATTCCCGCGCAAAGAGATTGACCAACAGAATTGTCTTCAGTAAATTTTCCATTTGCTCCAATTCCTCTTCATTTGAGACGAATAAACCTACCATTTCAAAAGCCAGAAAAACACTTTCCCAAGTCGTCTTATCTTGGTTAAATTTCCGATCCAAGAGGTAAGAGGATAAAGAAGCATAGAGGTAATCGTAAACTCTACCCAAATGAAAGCCTTGTCCGCTTTTCTCATCCCAACCTGCTAATCCGATCTTTTCTTTGGAAGACAAAAAGGTGAATAAGGAGCGCTCATTTTGGCCATATCTAGTTAAAGCATTGACCAAAACATAGGCAGACAAATAATCCAGTGGAAAAAGCTTTCTCGCCAGATCTCCATCCAAAATCCCAGTATTATTGATCAGGTTGGATTTTTGCAATAGACTCTTTAACTTTTTAAACTTCTCCTCATCTGTTACTTGATAGCCTAATTCCTGCTGCCTTTCTCCTGCTAGGAAAAGTAATTGTTCAACTGGCTCATTGAAGCTGATATCCAGTAGCCTACCACGTACCTTTTCCCATTCATTTCGCTCATTGGCCTTTAGGCCGTAGAAGTAAGAACCGAAATTTTGATGGAGTGCTGTAATCAGGATTAGATTTCTGTCCGGACTATTGGCAAACTCCGCTAGCTCTTGAATAAAATATAATTCAACTCCAGGATCATTTGCCACCGCATATTCCAAGAACTTTCCAAATTCATCAACAACAAGAACAGTACATGAGTTTTTGTCTGAACTGTCCTCCAGATAATTTAAAATAGATTTTGTCGAAGTATTCTTGGCATGGATCTTCTCGGCAATGGCTTCTTTGAAAGACCTACTTTCACCAATGATATTGAGAAATTGAAAGTTCTTAATGCCTTTGAAGTGACCATTAACAGCTCCAAAAAAGGATTCATTTTTTCCTATTAGGTTTTGCTCCAAGGCCCAAAGAAAACTAGACTTACCAGTTCCATAAGAACCCACAATATTAAATGCCCGGTGTCCAGTCTGAAAGTTATTCACTATCCGCTCATAAACTTGCTTGGCATTGGGAGTAGGGATATAATGAATATTACGCTCTTTATCCCTGATTATATTGGTAGAAACTGAAAAATCAGCCATTGTAATACTTTGTTAATTCTTCCCATTTGTCCAAACCTGCATCGATTTGCACTTCTTTTCTTCCTGCATCCTCTTTAAAAACCACCTGCTGGGGATACAATTCACATAATTTGCCAACGTGCCGCTCTACACCCTCATTGGTACAGACCAATGCATCTCCCACCTCATCAATGATTTCATCCATGGAGATCGATTCCCTTTCTGGAAATGAGTCTAAGATGCAGTAAAGAAAAATAGGTGAAGGAATTTCTTTTTTCATATCCACCCTAAGCTGATAAGTGATTTCTTTCTCCGAGGCATCCACCTCAGAAATGAGATTCAAATCAATGAACATGGATGAAAGATCGTCCTCGACTCCCTTTCCCATTTTGTCCTCAACCAGATACATTTTAATAAATACCTTGATATCATTTTTCAATGTTTTATCGGCAACCTTTCCTTCCGATTTTCTCTTCAGGAATTGCTCCAGTTGGGTTTTAGTGAATTGATTTCTGCGTTGCTGTTTTCTGAATTCTTTGAAGAACAATTGGTAGATACTCGCCCTTCCTAAATTCACCAAATGGTACTGCCAAATCCAAAGACTTCCAGGGTTTTCCAAGAACTCGTCCCATCCCCCTTTGGTGAACATGCTATTTGCCAATTCCGAAACATACCCTTTCTCGTTTTTAACTCCAAACGCCTTAAGCCAAAAATGAATGGAAGCCACCATGTTTTTACCAACGCCCAATTTCAAAACCGCCTCTTCCGCACCAAACTCACCATTATCGTCCAGAAAATCAACACCTTTTTTGAGCCAAAAGCTTCGGCAGTGAAAGGTATCATGGCCTGTAAAAGTGAGTTTTTCGGTGTGCATTGGTGAATTATAGTCAGCTGTAAGTGCTTACAAAATAAAGGAAAACGGATTAAAAATACCTGAAAACGATATTTATTAACCCAAAATATTCGAAAACGATATCAGAATTAGACCTATTAACAACTACCTTTTCTAAATCCCTTCAACTCCTTTTTCTCGCCACCATTCAACTTACTCAGATGGCATAAAATATCTTCAATATCATCACATGTGATTCTTGGATCCTGAAAAACTGCTGGCAACTCAGACCTTTCTAAAGTGTCTGATTTGATTTTCCTATCCAAAAGCTTTTCGACACCTATCCTTGTACCTGTGTGCAGGTAGATCATCTCGGGATAAATTTTAAGATATGCTCCAATTCTTGTTGCCGTATCGTAAAAAGTCAAAGGGCCAATATCTTTCACTTTACAACTTTTTACTACTTCCAGTAAATCATGAAAAGAGGTCACTTTACTTATTTTGGTTCTCTCCCCTACCAAAAGATTGACAAATTTTTCTAGTGTCAATTTACTTCTCCTATATTTATGGGGATGCCTCTTTCCTAATTGGTTTTCAGCAATCTCAGCAAAAGCTATTGCCTCGCTTAAATCAACTTGATTGGAACAATGAATTATCCAACAATCAGATTTTTCCTCTTTGTTCTGAATATGTTGTCCGATATGTCCTTTCAGGAAATCCATTTAGTCCTCCAAAGCTGCCAAAAGACTTTCCATTCCAAAATTCAAAAGAAAATCCGAATAGAAACTATCAAAAACTCCACTAACATAATCAGCTATAGTCATGTCTTCCATTTCGCCATCATTCGACCTTTGTAGATTATAGCCTTTATTTTTAGTAGTCATATAAAGAAATAAAGCATGGAAATAAACGGAAGCCAAATATTTCCTCTGTGCCACAGAAATTTGCTCTTCATTGGTCAGTTTCTTTCTGTGGTTTAGAAACACGGAGCTATCCAGATTAATAAAAATTTTCTCCAATTTATCCCCTTCTGCCAAGGGAAACATTACTGTCTTATGATCCATTTCAAAAGGCATATTATCCCATTCATTTTCCGAAACCTTTACGAGCTCTGGAAGTCCTAGGCTGTCCATATCGTCTTCTTGGACTTTTACCTTTTGTTTTGATGGAGTTTCAGGATCTACTATTTTTAAAAACACTACTTCGTCCTGAAAAGTCTCTCCTGGACCTTTGAGTGAGGCTTTCACTTCAATCTCATCACCTTGGCGCAATTCCGTATTGGGATTTATGGTGATTTTTATTGTACCTCTGTCTGGACTCGAAGTTACAACATTAATGAGATCTCCGGGATCAAAAGAACTTCCTGGTTTATCACCTCCGGAAGTTTCGTTTTGCTCCTTTCTTTTCACATTTAAAACGGACACCTGAAGTTCCCCTGGATCTTCCACTCGATCAAAATAATGGTCCTCGACATCGGTTTCAAATTTAAGTGTCTTTTCACCACCTATTGGAACACTAAATACTTGGCTTTCATCTTTTCTATTGTACAATCTAAAGAAACTAGGATATCGCTCGGGCTTAAATTCTTTTTCTAAGGCTTTCTGTTTTTGGGGAGCTTTTGAAGCTGGTTTTCGGGACTTATCCTTTTCCTCAATCTTGAGTGTATTCTGCAAAAGCTTAAAAAGGTCTCCATCTTTGGGAAGGTTTTTGGCAAATGATTTCACCATTTCTTGCGTATCCTCTGATTCCAAACCAATGGAATCCTTTCTGGCTTTATTAATTTCTACCAACTTAGAATTGGTCAGCTTCTTCCGAAGATATTCCCTTAATTTATTGGATTCATCTCCCTGCCTCAATCTGTCCCGAGATGCCATAAAAAGTTCTTTCCGGAATTCATAATTTAAATGGGTGCAGTCAATATTTATCAGCAAATAGTCTTTTAATAGATTAAACTTTAAGCCCTTGGTAATAAATTCCGTAGTGTAATGTCCATGGACCTGTCCATTCATTGAGAATAAAACAGACATTCCATTTTTAAAGAAATTTCTTCTTATATCGTCCTTTGTCTGTTTGACAGATCTATTTTCCCGTTTGGCCTTGAACACATAACAAGTCACTTTCATTTTGCCAAAAAGACTATCAGAATAATTTTCTGAAAACCAGTCTTCTACATAATTATCACCATCCTCTTCTAACCTTCTTTGTAGCCCGAACACCGTTGATTCAAGCACCTCATTATTTGGATACCTCTCTTTGTTATCTACTGTCAATAGCGGAAGTACTGGCTTAAACAAAAACTCATTCAAATTTTGACTTAGGTCTTGGGCGAAGCCAGAAACCCCCTTCATTTGATAGGAAAACATTTTAATAATTGTCCCCGTTTCAAACTGTCTCCCATGAAGTCTAAGATCAAATTTGTCAATCTGAAAGGAAGGAATTTTCCCATCGATAGTTAGGTATTCGTACCACGTGTTTTTCTTGGTGCTTTGTTCCACTTTAGAAAGTGGGTGTTCTCGTACTAGCGTAAATCCAAATTCACCTTTCTTATCAAATCGTCTAGACCCAATTAACTGAAAGCCCAATTTGCCACAAAAGACAATTGCACCGCTGCCTCCCATGTTATATTTACCTTGTACAAATTGAATTTCATTCTTATTGCCTCTCATCAAGGACAAGAATGTATCTTCGAATTTTTCAGGATTCTGGCCTTCCCCATTATCATAAATAATGACAGCACTTTCCTTGGTTGGCCCATCTGCCAAAATTTGAATTTCTTCGGATTGACTTCTCCGAAAAGTCCTTAAATCCCAATTCTTGGCTTCCTTTCCATAAAATTTATCAATTGCATCATCCATGGATTTCGGAGCATCTTTATCCTTTGGATCGAGATTTAATTCAAGGCACTTTTTCATCAAAATAGCATCAATAGAATTTGTAACCTTTTCGACCAAAGCAGCGATCGGATTGGATTGTTGGTTCTCTATTATGCTGAAATTTGATTCAGTTCCCCCAATTGGTTTCCAATTTTCATTTTTGAAAAATTGAGGATTGTCTTTGATGTATCTTTCAACATCCTGCTCCGTTTTGCACTCATATAGTTTTTCAAAAATTAATTTGGTCATATCAAGGAATTGGCTACTGTAAAGGAAACACAACAATAAAAGAAATTACAGGTTTAAAAAAAATACCCTGCACAGGGTATTTTTTGAGGAAATAAGGAAAAAGTTAGGGAGAAGTGAGGGTTTTTGATCTTGTTAGGACACATTTAATCCTTCCGCCCATTGTTTTTTCATTTTCAGAAGCTTATTAACTCACCTCATCAATTTTAATTACTTTAACACTTATACATTCAAATTTATGTTCATTGAAATTGCCAAGTTGGAACCAAAGGGATTCATAGAATTTTGATACGGTACTCCATCAAATCCGAGTACAGATTCCAGGAATCCGCAGAGGTACTGCGTAGGCAGGTGTTCAAAGTCAGAGACCTTTTTTCGAATAGGTTTAAACACCTCTTGGATTAGCTTCATCAGATAGCATCTGAAATGGATTAATACTTCCAAGTCAAATCCCAACTACTATTGGATTTCGACTTGACCCAAAATCTCAATTCTTTCCAAAGGCCCAACATTCTAATAATCTTTAGGGGAAAACTCTAATTTCAGCTTTCAAACAGATCTTTTTAAAATTTAAACCCCTCGTTTTCTATTGTATCTATTCCTAATTTCTTCGAAAAAGGAGTCATTTTGTTTTAATTATAAATTCTAATAAGAAAATTAAGAACCAAAAATGTGGTTTTATTAATTAAAATCGTCACTTAACCTTGCTTAATCTTAATTGGTAATTAAGGTCAGAAATTCAAGTATCAAACCTATTTTTTTATTTTTACATTTTTTTTTCACTAAAGGCCGTGTTCAATTCATAAATGCAACACCTAATTTTTGTTTGAGTTTTTGTAATGGACTAAGGTAATCAAACTTTCTAACGGGTCTGTTATTGATTTTTAATTCTATGGATTGAATTTGTTC
>Ga0189275_100436_pt1 | contig 16843 bp, 20 predicted proteins | sample N19A6minimetaG_FD_130329 | JGI IMG/M metagenome (GOLD analysis project Ga0189275, IMG submission 130329) | Marine microbial communities from the Costa Rica Dome - N19 A6 mini metaG | ecosystem: Environmental > Aquatic > Marine > Oceanic > Photic zone | place: Costa Rica: the Eastern Pacific...
CCGGCGCCGGAAACCGTCGTCCCGATGGACCAGAGGCCAATCATGCACTAACAATCAAACTGGACCACTTGGGTGGGGCTGATCACCTTTAGAACGCTCGCCCATAACCATCCACCGTTGTTCGACACAGCGACATCGTGGGCGGGCAATCCTTAAACTTTGGCTGTCTGTCCTCCGGCTCTTGCAAGTTTTACGCGACTAAATAATGAGACTTGGCGTTAAATTTTGTTAAATTTTTATAGCTAGTTACGGGCCGCTTGTCGAGATTGAACACTCCCCATATATGGCGGCATCCATATTGGCTAAGCGCGCCAGGCCACCGCGTCTTTCCCTGTTCGAAAGGTTGATCCTACCAACCGGCTTAGCCATACAGACGATCAGAAACAGGAGGATTGTTATGACTGCCCCATATATCTCCAAACCCATGTTGGTCGAGGAACAGTGGCTCGATTTTAACGGCCACCTGAATATGGCGTTTTACAACGTGCTGTTTGATCGAGGCGTCGATCAAGTTGGGGACATTTTGGGGTTTGGTCCGGCCTACCGTGAGCGCACCGGTAACACAACGTTCTCCGCCGAGTTTCATCTATGCTACCTCCGGGAATTGCACCTTGGCGATGAAGTCACGGCCAGCTTTCAGTTGCTGGACTATGATGCAAAGAGTTTTCATTTTTATCAGGAACTGACCCACGTCGACGGATGGACTGCGGCGACCGGCGAAGGGATCGGCCTGCACATCGATCAAAGCGGCCCAAAGGTGGCGCCAATGCCTGAAGACATTCTTGCCAAATTCGCCACGCTTTCCGAACGACACAGCGGCTTGCCGCGCCCAAGCCGCGTGGGGCGTGTGATGGGCATCCGCCACAAGTAGTTATCGGTGCAGAGGCGACACGGTTGGTCAGGCAACCCGTCTAAACACCTCCAAAATGCTGGACCTGTCTGACCTCACATGAAACGGTGACCGCCAAATGGTAGACGTAATTGACATTATGCAAGAGCGTAAGGAACTGCCTCAGTTTCTGGAGCGCGATGGGCTGGTGGGAATCGAGCTTGGTGTGGCTGGAGGCTGGTACTCCAAACGGCTGATGGAAGGCGGACTGTTTAAGGAGCTTTACGGGGTCGACATATACGGCGATCATCATGACACCAAAGAGTACATAAAGGCGCTCAAAAACATCGGCATGGGCCAGAACTACTGGCTGTTGCGCATGACCTTTGAGGATGCGCTGGATGCCTTTCCCGATGAGTATTTCGACTTTGTCTACATCGATGGCTACGCCCACACCGGTGAAGAGCGTGGCAAAACCATGTTTGACTGGCTCAAGAAGGTGAAAGTGGGCGGTATGATTGCCGGTCACGACTATCATGAGAAATGGCCTCTGGTGCAAATTTGTGTCGACGCTTTGGGTGAAGAGCTTGGGCAACCGGTGATGCGCACTCAGTTGTCCCAAAAGCGCGATCCACAGGATAAATTCCCAAGCTGGGCCATGTTCAAAGAGACCGCATTCGTGCCGGACTATCCGGATCGCTTGCGCAAACTGCCAAAGAAAATGCGTGGCTGACACGCGCACAGAGATTGATTACCGGAACTTTTGAAATGACTTATGAGTATAAAGTGATCCCTGCCCCGACGCGTGGACAAAAAGCGAAAGGCATCAAGGCGCCAGAGGGCCGTTTTGCCAATGCGCTTGAGATCGAAATGAACCGCTTGAGTGCGGAAGGCTGGGAATACCTGCGGGCAGACACATTGCCGCATGAGGAACGCAGCGGGCTTACCGGATCCAGCACCAGTTATCGCTCGGTCCTGGTGTTCCGCCGGGCCAAGGTCGGAGACGTGGCTGCGTTTCAGCCGGAAACGCTTGCAGCGCCGCAAGTGGTAGAGCTTCCAGCGCCAACAGCCCCTATCACGGATCCAGAGGAGCAAAACGCGCCTGCCGATACGCCCAACTCTGAGCAATCGCAGGCTAAGGAAGAGGGCAACAAAACTGACGGCCCGGCTGAAAAAGACCTCAAAGAAGCTGCGCCGATCGCCGACGTCAATGTTGCGCTCAAAAAGCGTGTGGAAACGTTGAACCCGTCCAAGTAACGCGCCCTAGGCACCGTCAATATCCAGCGCCAGAGCGTGTATGCGCCCAACCAACTCTTTGCCCAGCGCAGCGTGTACCGCACGATGACGGGCCAGACGGTTCTGGCCCGCAAAGGCCGCAGCACGAATGCGCACGTTGAAATGGCTTTCGCCACCAGCTGGCGCGCCGGCATGCCCCGCGTGGCTGGCGCTGTCGTCCACAACCTGCAGGTCAACGGGCGAAAAGGCAGCGGACAATTTGTCGTGAATTTCCTGCGCGACGCTCATAATTTTTATCTCCAGCCTCTTCAATCTGACGCCGGTTAGGGTAAACTCTCCGCTCCGAGTCGAATAGGTGCGCGTATGACAAAATCTGATCCCTTCGGTTTCGACATGTCGATTAAATCGGCAAAGAAGAAAAACCCGCGAGGACGCCGCGGCATGTCTGGAGCGTCAGAGACCTCCACCCGCGTTTGTGAACACGAGGGTTGCAATGAGCCAGGGTCGTATCGTGCTCCACGCGCTCCGGACGTTCTGGATGAATTCAAGTGGTTCTGCAAAGAGCACATCCGCGAATATAACCTGAAGTGGAACTTCTTTGACGGCAAGACTGAGGCTGAGCTGAACGCGCAGAACTCCAAAGACAAAGTCTGGGAGCGGGAAACACGTAAATTCACCGATCCAGAGGCCCGGGCGTGGGCCCGCCTAGGTATCGAAGACCCGCATCAGGTGCTTGGCGGCAATGCCACTCAGAACCCTGGGAAAAACGGCGGCGCAGCCAAGCGGCTGCCGCCGACGGAACGTCGCGCAATCGAGATTTTGGAAGCCAAAGACAGCTGGACCAAAGCCGAAGTGCGAAAGGCTTACAAAAAGCTCATCAAAGTGCTGCACCCGGATATGAACGGCGGCGACCGCAGCCAGGAAGACCAACTGCAGGAAGTCATGTGGGCCTGGGATCAGATCAAAGAGAGCCGCAACTTCAAATAAGTTGACCTTTGCAAGAGATATGAGGCGTGACCTGATGGTCGCGCCTTTTTTGTTGCGACGGAAAATGCCGCAAAAGCCGTTGGAGCTTTAAGGGCGCTCCGATATCACTAATCCGTGAGCGCGCAAGCAATACAGGGACACAGCCATGCGGCGACTGATCGAATATCTGACAGCCAATCCCAAACGGCTCTATGCCGTTGTGGCCGGAGCCTTGTTGCTATTGCCCGTGGCACTGTGGCTCGACCTTAACAGCCTGTCGCATCACAACTTGCACCGACAAGCGACCAGCCTGAACAAGCTGATGGATGATGTGCGCTCCTACTACGCGGAGAATGTAGTCGCCCGCGTACAAGCCGCTGACGGCGCACCAGAAGCGCGGCATGACTATCATTACATTCCCGGCGCGTTCCCGATCCCAGCAACCGCGGCGATTGAACTCTCCGGACGGTTCTCAGAAATCCTGCCAGGCGTGAACTATCACTTCGTCTCGCAATACCCTTTTCAAGGTCGCGCTCCGCATGAAATGACGCCTTTTGAGATCAATGAGATGGCGCGGTTTTCCGATCCGGAGTAAACACGGGATCACATCATTCGCGAATCCGGCGGATTGCTGGATCATCGTATGACCTTGGCCGCACCGGTCTATATGCAAGAAACTTGTGTGGCCTGCCACAACACCCACCCAGACAGCGTTAAAACAGATTGGGAAGTTGGCGCCGTCCGCGGAATGCAGATTGTCGAAGTCCGCCAGCCTCTAACTTTGGACCTGGCGTCCTTCAAATTCCTGCTGAGCTATCTCTTGATTGCAGGCACCTTTGGCATCGCATTTGCCAAACATCAGCTTCGGCTGGCCGAGAAATTCGCTGCCGCCAATGACGAACTAACCGCAAACAATTCTTTCCTTGCGGATGTGTCCCTAAAAATCTCCAAGTACCTTGAGCCTCAGGTTTATCGTTCGATCTTTGAGGGCGAGCGGGATGTGGCGATCAGCACTGAGCACAAGAAACTGACAGTTTTCTTCAGCGATATCAAAGACTTCACCGCCACCGCAGAACGCATGCAGCCTGAGGAACTAACCAAGCTGCTCAACGAGTATTTTACTGAGATGGGCGCCATTGCCCAAAAGCACGGCGCGACCATCGACAAATTTATTGGCGACGCGATTGTGGCCTTCATTGGTGACCCAACCACGCATGGGGTGACTGAAGATGTCCGCGCTTGTGTGCGCATGGCCCTAGAAATGCAGACCCGGCTGGACGAGCTGGAAGTGCAGTGGCGTGCCAGAGGCATTGAACACCCCTTCCGAGCCCGAATGGGCATCAACACCGGCTACTGCAACGTGGGTAACTTTGGCAGCGACACCCGCATGGACTACACAATCATTGGCGCGGAAGCGAACCTCGCGGCCCGGCTAGAGGGCATCGCGGAACCCGGCGGCATTGTCATGAGCTATGAGACCTATGCCCACGCCAAAGATCTTGTGAACGCAGAAGCTTTGGAGCCACAGCACTTCAAAGGCATTTCCCGAGAAATCGTCCCCTATCGCGTGCTCCGGCACGGTTCCAACAGGCGGCCTGCTATCGCCCGGGAAGAAGGCGAAAGCTTGGTCGTCGACATGCAAGGCATGGACGCAGACACCCGCGCAAAGATTGCCGCTGCTGTGCGTGACGCCTTGGACAAGACTTAGGCCGCTCGGGCGACACGATCCGGCAAAAGCGCCACTTTGCGCGCCAAGTCAGAGGACAAGCAGGCCGCGCTATAGCGCTCTTTCAGGAACGCACCCGTCATAAGGTCCGCGTTCTGTGTCAGAAACGTTTCGGCGTCTTCTGTGGGTGTGGCGTGCATAGCTTCGGCAATGGCTGACATATAGGCCTGCGTGATTGCGGCATGAAACTTCTCCGGCACGCCTGCCGCGACGGTCAAGCGTTTGAGCCCATCTGCGATGCGTTTAGAGGCGGAAAAGAAGTCATCCTCGCGCAGAACCTCAAAGGCCACGGCGATATGGGCGCGATGATCAAAATCCTGAGGTGCAAGCGTGCCCTCTTCCATGGCCGCAAGCACTGCTTTGTAATCTGTCATGTGTTCGGTCCTTCTTCTATAAGTTTGTGCGCGTCTTCGGCAGTCAAGGAGAGGTCGTAGACTTCCTTGAGCATCGCGACCTTTGCCAAAGTCGCGTCCGAGAACGGCGTCTTGCCTTCCAAGGCGTGCAACATCACCCCTTCGACCAACTCAGCCGCAGACATGTCCAACTGCTCCGCCAAAGCTTTCATCACCTTGAGCAACTGCTTTTCCAACCGCAGCCCAGTCTGAACACGTTCAACTTTCTTCATTGCGATTCCCTACCTTGGTACCAAGGTTGGATTTTTAGCGAAAATTGGCTTCCATCGTCAAGTCCGCAGCCACAGCCTTGATTTTGAATAATAAATGCGGTGATGTGAGCGCATGATGCAAAATTCTGCCAAACATGTTGCGGCCATGGGGCGCGACTTTTCCGAGTACATAATTGGGCTTGGATTCCCGGAGAGAGACGTGCTCAAGGGCACAGGCATCACCCTTGCCGAGCTCAACGAAAACGAAAGCTTGGTCCCGCTTGTCGGTTTGGCACGGATTGTCGAAAATGGCATCACCCTAACGCAAGATGATCTGATTGCGGTGCGTTGGGGGCAGACGCGGCGCTTTGCTAAGCTTGGTCTGATTGGCTATCTTGGGCGGTCGTCTAAAGATATCCGCTGTATCGTGACAAACTTGGCTCGCTATGGGCAGATTTTCTCTGAGGCGATGGAAAGCGACATTTCCGAGCTGGATGACAACGGCATTTTCAAATGGCGACTGAACATACCGGCCACCGTGGAAACCGGGCGTTTTGTAGAGGCACAAGTGAGCCAGTTCTTAAGCGGCACAAACAGGCTTCTGCCGCGCACTGTCTTGCCCAAGCACATCACTTTTTGTCATCGGCGCAAACATCATGTTGCGGAACTTGAGAAACTCTACGGCTGCCCTGTTACCTTCGGTGCGCAGTGGAACAGCTTGCAATATCGCCCAGCCGATCTGGATGTTCCCCTGAGCACATCTGACGAAGGTCTGCACAAGGTTTTACAAGCCCATGCTGACCTGGTCTTGGCGCAGCGGCCCAAAAACCGCTCCAACATCGAACTCGTCGTCGAAAAGGCAATCTCAGACCGCATGGCAACCGGCCAAACCTCTGTTTCAGACGTGGCGCGCGATCTCGGGATGAGCGCACGCACGCTGGCGCGCAGGCTGGGTGACGCCAACACCACATACCAAACAGTGCTGTCCAATTTCCGTCGCGCCATGGCCGACCGCTACCTCAAGAACAGCGACATGAGCCAAAGCGAGATTGCCTTTCTGTTGGGATATTCCGACGTAAGTTCATTTGCTTCCGCATTAAAACGTTGGACAGGACAGTCTCCAGGCGAACGGCGCCAATCTCTGATTCAGTGAAATTTGTCCACTTCGTCACGATTGGCAAAGTTTGACAAAACAGTGGCAGATTTGCCCAAAGAATCCCTCTGAGCCTTCCCCATCTGTGTGTTGAACGAAGAGACAACAGGACCTCTTCGAGCTTTCACATCAGATCTCAGAAGGGAGGCACCATGGTTTTTAGTGTGTTTTTGTGTTGCGCCCTAGCCCTTTTACATTGGGTGCGGGAACGTGAGCGGCCAGAACTTGTGGCGCTCAAACAGGCTGTGTTTAATCAGCACCTTGGTCAGAGCGGAGGATTGTCATGTCAAAAATCCTTCTGATTGAACCAGATCGTCATCTTATGTCAGCGATGCAGGAAGTCCTGCTTCAGGACGGGCATGAATGCCTGTGTCACGTGTCGCCAGAAACTGCGATGACGGACCTGGCGCGACAACCAGCAGACCTGGTGGTCGCAGAGCTCTGGCTGCGCTCAATGGATGCGCTGAGCATCATCGAACGTGTGACCAATACCTACGGTCTGCCTGTGATAGTCACCAGTGCGACAGGCAGCCCGACTGAAGAGTCAATGATGCTACGCCTTGGCGCGGATGACTATCTCGCCAAACCGTTTTCCATGCGGGTTTTTGGCGCGCGGGTCGCTGCCGCGTTGCGCAGTGCAGAGCCGAATGTGCGGGATACGGACGATGTTACATCGATCCAACGCGGGCCTTTGCGTCTTGACCGTTTGCGCCATGAAGCGCGCTGGGACGGGCAAAAAGTTGCCCTGACCGCAACCGAATTCAATGTGTTGTGGATCATCGCGCAACGCCCCGGTCAGGTACTAAGCCGGGCCAATATTCTGGATCTTGCCTACGGCGGCGACGTGTTTGTCACTGACCGCAGTATCGACAGCCAGATCAAACGCATACGCCGCAAACTTCGCGACGTGGCGCCCAACTTCACCGCGATCGAAACCCTGTACGGGCTTGGTTATCGCTTCTCGGATTCCCCGGAGGACATGGCCGCGTAAGTGGCCTGTTCCAACCCATGATCGTCCCTCGGGGATGAGAGACCGGGTTGTGTCTACAGCCGTTTCTGTAATGCCCCACTTAGGCGTGGGCGCACCCGGTCTCATTTCGCTTTAAACACCAACGAAACGCCATTCAGGCAATGGCGTTTCCCCGTGGGTCGCGGACCATCATCAAAGATGTGCCCCAGGTGCGACCCACATCTGCGACAGTGGCATTCGGTGCGGACCCGGAGGAGCTTGCGGTCCGGCTTGGTTCCAATCGCTTTGGGGAGCGACTTGTAGAAACTGGGCCATCCGGTGCCGCTGTCGTATTTATGCTTGGAACTGTAAAGCTTCAGATCACAGCCGCGACAGTGATAGGTGCCCTTTTCGTCGTTCTTATCCAATGGCGACGAGCCTGCCCGCTCTGTGCCCTCCTGCCGCATCACTTTGTATTGCGCAGGTGTGAGCATGGCGCGCCATTCCGCATCCGTACGGGTGACTTCGAAATCTTTTGCCAAGGTTGCGCGTGGCAAAGCCATCACCACAAGTGCGGTCGCTCCGGCGGCGGAAATGAAATGACGTCGGTGCATTCTACGTCCTCCTTCGGTCGTAGATTTGCGCATCAATCTGCGTTTAGGCAATTAACAGCTCAGCACAGGACTGTGAGTTTCATGACAACGCCACGTATTTTGCAGAGTTTCGCTTGTGATCCTGTGGGATTTGATGCACCAAAGGCCGGTAGATTTGGGTGGCCCTGAAAGGGCAACCGGGAGAAGGACAGACGACATGGCCGACGGCATGATGGAAAGCAACGCGAAGCCCACCGAAGACATTGATCTGCGCGATGTGTTTGGCATCGACAGCGACATGAAAATCAAGGGTTTTGAAGAGCGCACCGACCGCGTGCCTGAGATCGACCCGACCTATAAGTTTGACCCGGAAACCACGCTGGCGATCCTGGCGGGTTTTGGCCACAACCGTCGTGTGATGATTCAAGGTTACCACGGCACCGGTAAATCGACCCACATCGAACAGGTTGCCGCCCGGCTGAACTGGCCCTGTGTACGCGTGAACCTCGATAGCCACATCAGCCGGATCGACCTGATTGGTAAAGACGCCATCAAACTGCGCGACGGCAAGCAGGTCACCGAATTCCACGAAGGCATCCTGCCTTGGGCGCTGCGCAACCCTACCGCGATTGTGTTTGATGAATATGATGCCGGCCGCGCTGACGTGATGTTTGTGATCCAGCGTGTTCTGGAACATGACGGCAAGCTGACCCTGCTGGATCAGAACGAAGTGATCACGCCAAACCCTTACTTCCGTCTGTTTGCCACCGCAAACACCGTGGGTCTGGGTGACACCACCGGTCTGTACCACGGCACCCAACAGATCAACCAAGCCCAGATGGACCGCTGGTCGCTGGTGTCCACGCTGAACTACCTCAGCCACGATGCCGAAGCCGCCATCATCCTGTCCAAGGCGCCGCACTACAACACCGCCGAAGGTCGCAAGATTGTGAGCCAGATGGTGACCGTTGCCGACCTGACCCGGACCGCGTTTATGAACGGCGATCTGTCCACTGTGATGAGCCCGCGGACCGTGATCAACTGGGCCGCCAACTCGGAAATCTTCCGCAACGTTGGCTACGCCTTCCGCTTGAGCTTCCTAAACAAATGTGACGAGCTGGAACGCCAGACCGTTGCCGAGTTCTATCAGCGCTGCTTTGACGAAGAACTGCCTGAGAGCGCGGCCAGCTTTAGCCTGGGGTAAAGAACAGCCTTGTCCGGCGGCAACGCCGGACAGTGCCCGACCGCCCCATGGGCGGGCACTTCGTTTTCCGCCCGCGGTCGGGCACTGCCCTCCCACTGAGGAAGGCTGGACAAAGACCACTCCGGACGGGAAACTCATTCTATGGACTGGGTGCGATCATGAAAAAACCAAGCGACAACCCCGCTGATCCGTTTAAAAAGGCCCTGGCTGAGGCCACCAAAGTCATGGCCGACGATCCGGAACTGTCGGTGTCCTACACGGTTGATCCCTCCGGCATGTCCGGCGACAGCATCCGCCTGCCTCAGGTCAGCCGCCGCATGACCCGCGACGAGGTGCTATTGGCGCGCGGCACCGCCGATGCGCTGGCGCTGCAGCGCAAGTACCATGATGATGCCACCCATATGCGCTATGCGCCCGGTCAGGGCATTGCCCGCGATCTTTATGAGGCGATGGAAACCGCGCGTTGTGAAGCGATGGGCGCGCGGGACATGCCCGGCACAGCCACCAACATCGACATGAAGATCAGCCAGGAAGCCGCTGGCCGGGGTTATGGCGACATGACCTCCACCGAACAGGCGCCCTTGCCTGTGGCGGCAGGCTATCTGATCCGTCACCTCGCCACTGGACGTGACCTGCCCCCGGCTGCAGCCAATGTGATGAACTTGTGGCGCGGCTACATAGAGCAGAGCGCAGGTGAGCACCTTGGCGACCTGCAGGAACTGCTGTCCGACCAACAGGCCTTTGCGAAATTCGCCCGCCAAATCATCGAGGACCTCGGCTACGGAGATCAGCTGGGTGATGACCCGGATGATATCGAGGATCAGGAAGACGAGGCTGAAGAACAGGCTGAAGAGCAGGATGATCCTGATAGCCAGGGTCAGGATGACAGCGACGAGGAAGACACCGAAGCCAGCCCTGAGCAATCTCAGGAAGAGCAGCAGGATATGTCTGAGGCGCAGGTCACCATGGATGACATGGCTGAGGACGAGATGTCGGATGAGGCCGAGATGCCGGACGGCGAAGCGCCGCTCGATCCCCCTCCCCCACCTCCGATTTCCGAAGCTGACCCGGACTATGTGGTGTTTGACACCACCCAGGACGAAGAGATTGCCGCCGAAGAACTGGCCGAGCCGGTCGAATTGGAGCGCCTCCGCGCCTACCTGGACCAGCAGTTGGAGCCGCTCAAGGGCGCGGTGAGCCGTCTCGCCAACCGCCTGCAACGCCGCCTTCAGGCGCAGCAAAACCGCAGCTGGGAGTTCGACCTCGAAGAAGGCACGCTGGACGCCGGGCGTTTGGCGCGGGTCGTGGCCAACCCAACCACGCCGCTCAGCTTCAAAATGGAACATGACACAGAGTTCCGCGACACAGTCGTGACGCTGCTCTTGGATAACTCCGGCTCGATGCGTGGCCGTCCGATTTCCATCGCAGCAATCTGTGCCGACGTTCTGGCCCGCACGCTGGAGCGCTGCAACGTGAAGGTCGAAATCCTCGGCTTCACCACCCGTGCTTGGAAAGGCGGTTTGGCCCGTGAAAAGTGGCTCAACGACGGCCGCCCGCAGCAGCCGGGCCGCCTGAACGACCTACGCCATATCATCTACAAACAGGCGGACGCCCCCTGGCGCCGTGTGCGGCCGAACCTTGGCCTGATGATGAAAGAAGGCCTGCTGAAGGAAAACATCGACGGCGAGGCACTGGAATGGGCTCACCGCCGGATGCTGATGCGGCCGGAACAGCGCAAAATCCTGATGGTGATCTCCGACGGCGCCCCAGTGGATGACAGCACGCTCTCGGTCAACCCGGCTAACTACCTGGAAAAACACCTGCGCGACGTGATCGCCATGGTCGAAAAACGCAGGCTGGTGGAGCTTTTGGCCATTGGTATCGGCCATGATGTGACCCGCTACTATGACCGCGCGGTGACAATTACCGATGTCGAGCAGCTAGCAGGCGCCATGACTGAACAACTGGCTGCGCTGTTTGACAACGACCCGCGCGCCCGTGCGCGCGTCATGGGGATGCGGAAAGTGGGTTAAGCCCTCCTTCTCATTCGTAAAATATCACGGGGGTGAGCGTCCGCGAGGGGGCTGGCTCCCTCTTCTTTTCTGTACGCTGTTCCGCTCTTGCCATTGGCGGCGCAGTGCGTATCACTGAACCCCTATTCACCGACCACAAGGAACACCGCAATGTTTCAGGATTTTGCCGTCACCGCCCGCCCGGAACAGGGCCCTGCCCGCCTCAAAGCCTTGCGGGAACAAATGGACAAAGGCGGGCTGGATGGGTTCCTGGTCCCTCGCGCCGACGCGCATCAGGGCGAATACGTGGCTGCGCGCGATGACCGTTTGGCTTGGCTCACAGGGTTCACCGGTTCCGCTGGGTTTTGCGTGGTGCTCAAAGACATCGCAGGCGTGTTCGTGGATGGGCGCTATCGCACACAGGTGAAGGAGCAGGTAGCAGATTGTTACACGCCAGTGGATTGGCCCGACGTGCTGCCGGGACCTTGGATCGTGGAAAAGCTCGGCACCGGTCATGTGGGCTTTGATCCCTGGCTCTACACAGTGGGCCAACTGGAAGCGCTGCATAAGGCGACCGAAGATCACATGATCACCTTTGTGCCTGTCAACAACCCAATTGACGCCATTTGGGTCGACCAGCCAGACGCGCCTATTGCGCCCGTTAAGAGCCACCCGACCAAAGTGGCTGGTGAGTCACATGCCGACAAACGGACTCGCCTTGCGGCGGATTTGCATGCTAAGGGCGAAACCGCCGCGGTGATCACCCTGCCCGATAGTATCGCGTGGATGTTGAACATCCGAGGTGCAGACATCCCGCGCAACCCGCTGGCACATGGCTTTGCGATCCTGAATTCCGACGCCACCGTCGATCTGTTTATGGCGGCGCAGAAACTGACGGACGTGTTGGACCATCTGGGCGATGCTGTCCGCGTGCACGCGCCAGACGACTTTATACCCTTCCTCACGCAACTTTCCGGCAACGTGCGCCTCGACAAAGGCAGTGCGCCGATCGCCGTGCAAGCTGCTGTGTCTCAAAGCGATGCGGAGATTTCCTATGGCCAAGACCCGTGTGTCCTGCCCAAGGCGCGTAAAAACGCGTCCGAAATTGCCGGCATGGCCGAGGCGCATCTTCGAGACGGCGCAGCTGTGGTGAATTTCCTCAGCTGGTTTGACGCGCAGGACAAAACCACGCTGACCGAAATTGACGTGGTGACAAAACTGGAAGAATACCGCCGCGCCACCAATGCGCTGCTGGAAATCAGCTTTGACACCATCGCGGGGACCGGTCCTAACGGGGCGATTATGCACTACCGCGTGACCGAAGAAACCAACCGGCCCCTGCAAAACGGCGATCTGATGGTGCTGGATAGCGGCGGACAATATGCCGATGGCACCACCGACATCACCCGCACTTTGCGCATTGGTGAGGTGAGCGAAGAAGCCAAAGTGGCTTTCACCCGCGTGCTACAGGGCATGATTGCGGTGTCCCGCATGCGCTTCCCCAAAGGCATCGCAGGCAGCCATATCGAAGCCATTGGCCGCCTACCCCTGTGGATGGCCGGTCAGGACTTTGACCATGGCCTTGGCCACGGTGTTGGCGCCTATCTTTGTGTGCATGAAGGCCCGCAACGCCTGGCACGGGTCAGCAACACCCCTTTAGAGGTCGGCATGATCCTATCCAATGAGCCAGGATACTATCGCCCCGGTGCCTTTGGCATCCGGATTGAGAACTTGATTGTGGTCGAAGAAGCCCCTGCTCTGCCCAGTGGTGACGATCACCGCCAGATGCTGCAATTCCGCAACCTGACCTTTGCGCCGATTGATCGCGACATGGTGGTTGTAGACCTGCTCAGCGAAGCGGAACTGGATTGGCTCAACGCCTATCACGCGACGTGCCGTCAAGTGCTGTCACCACGACTCGCACCGGAGCAACAAATGTGGTTGGATGCGGCCTGCGCGGCGCTGTCACATTCCACGCCGTGACATTGAGCTGTTACAACACAACTTTATTCGAGCGCGAGACAGGAGGGATACCACATGACAAACATCACAATCCGCAAAGCTGAAGGCAATTGGGTTGTCCGTGCCGGTGGCGCCATCCTGGGTGAAAGCAGCAACGCGCTGGAACTGAGCGAAGGCGACCTGAAACCGGTGATCTATTTCCCACGCACCGATATTGCGATGGCGTTTCTAGACCCAAGCGAAAAGACCACCTATTGCCCACACAAAGGCGATGCCAACCACTTCTCAATTGTGACCAAAAGCCAGACAATCTCTGACGCGGCTTGGAGCTATGAGGCTCCGATCGAAGCAGTTGAACGCATCAAGGACCACTTGGCCTTCTACACCAGAGATCTGGTGGCGGTAGAACGCGTATAAATAACGGAAAATGCGCGCTGGACACCGGCGCGCTTTCCCCCAACAGTGCGCCTATGTCGCAGATTTCTGTTTCCGATTTTTCCTTTGTTTGGCCCGGCGGCAATGCTGCTGTGCTGCAAAATGCGTCCCTTGGTGTGGCGGCTGGTGAACGGGTGATGCTGCGCGGCCCAAGCGGGTCCGGCAAATCAACGCTGTTGGCGGCCATTTCCGGTGTGATCGATATTCCGGTTGGCGCAGTATCTGTGGCCGGTCAGGACATCGGCACCCTGCCGGCCAGCAAGCGCGACCGGTTTCGCGCTGATCACATGGGCCTCATTTTTCAGGTATTCAACCTCGTGCCTTGGCTTAGTGCCGTGGACAATATCCTATTGCCTTGCCGCTTTTCAAAGCGCCGTCGCGATCGCATTGCAGGCCCATTGGACAAGGAAGCGCGTCGTTTGATGGCTGCTTTGGGGCTTGATCCAGATGCCCTTGGCGCATCCCAAGCCAGCGCGCTGAGCGTTGGTCAGCAACAACGGATCGCAGCAGCGCGTGCCCTAATTGGCGCCCCGGAAGTGATCCTCGCAGATGAACCAACCTCGGCGCTTGATCCAGAGACCAAAGAAACCTTCATGCAGATGCTCAGCCAGCAAGCCCAAGAAAGCGGCGCGGCCCTATTGATGGTCAGCCATGACAACGGATTGGACCACCACTTTGACCGAGTGATCCACATGTCCGAACTGCCCCAAACGGGAACGGTCGCATGACGTTGGTGTTGCACAGCCTTTGGAACCGCCGCTTTGTCGCCGCCCTCACCGTTTTCGCCATTGCGTTGAGTGTCGCTCTGATCCTAAGTGTCGAGCGGCTGCGCGACTCCGCACGCACGTCTTTTGCCAACTCCGCCTCTGGCATTGATCTTATCGTTGCGCCACGCGGCAACGACGTTCAGATACTGCTGGCCACGGTGTTTGGTGTCGGCTCCACCGGCGCAGGCATGTCCGGTGAGGTACTGGAACTGCTGGAAGAGATGCCAGGCGTGGCCTGGGCCGTACCCTTGATGCAGGGCGACAACCATCAAGGCTTTCCTGTTATCGGCACCTCTGCGGCTTACTTTGAACATTTCAAACACAGCCGAAGGCAAGGTTTGGAGTTTGTCAAAGGCGACGCTTTTGATGACGTTCATGGCGCGGTGATTGGCGCCGAGGTGGCAGATCGGCTTGGCTATGACGTGGGCACAGAAATTGTCAACGCCCATGGTGCGGGCGCCGTCGCGCTTGAGGTGCATGACGAAGCGCCGTTTCAAATCACCGGCGTGCTCGCTCGCAACAACACTGCTGTGGATCGCATGGTGTTTATCTCGCTTGAGGGGTTTGACGCGCTGCACGCCGAAATTGCGCCACGCTCAGCGGATCCTTTTGATACCCTCGCTGAGCCGTCTCACGACAGCCACGACGACGAGCATGAACATGGATTTGTGCCGGACCAGATCAATGCCGTCTACATCGGCCTCAGCAGCCGCACCGCCGTACTGGGCGTGCAGAGGGCGGTGGCGACTTACAAGGCAGAGCCTCTGGCCGCTGTGATGCCCAACGTCGCGTTGCTGCAGCTCTGGTCGATCACCGGCACCGCCGAAAACGCATTGCGCCTAATGTCTGTGGCGGTGATGGCCGCCAGCATGATTGGCATGGTGGTGATGTTGTCAGCCGCTCTGGAAGCACGTCGCCGGGAGTTTGCCATCCTGCGTTCTGTTGGGGCCGCACCACGCGATGTCGTGTTGATGATTGTGACAGAGGCGCTTTTGCTCACCGCCTCCGGTATCGTCTTGGGATTACTTATCTTCTGGGGAGTGGCTCTTTTGGCAGAGCCCATTCTCAGCACGGGGTTTGGGGTTACCCTGGGCAGCAAAATGCTGAACGTTTCGGAAGTCACACTGCTGCTCACGATCTTGTGCTTTGGCGCATTGGCGAGTTTGCTGCCAGCATGGCGGGTGTATCGCATGACACTGGCAGACGGCTTGACCACAAAACTGTAACACCCCCAAATGACACCAAGCAAAACGCCCATGGAGATCCTGATATGAAAGCGCTCTTGTTAACGGCGGCCCTGACATTGACGACCTCGATGGGCTATGCCGAGCAAGCAAAAGAACTCAGCTGGGCGGATCTTGAAGGCCCGACAACTGAGTTTGAAAATCCGTTTGAGGCCCTCACGGACCTGCAAATGCAAACCCTCGCGCGGATTTTGCGACTGGATTATCTGGCTGAAACAGAGTCAGACGCAAAAGCAAAGGAGGATGCCGTCGGCCTCCGGTCTGAGCTGGCCAGCGAGGGTATAGATGCGGACTTCATACTAGAAGAACGCCTTCGCATCATGACCAAGCTGGAAAACGAGTCTCGCACGCCCAACACATCTGTCGTCGGTCAAACAGTCAGGATGCCTGGCTATCTTTTGCCATTGGAGATGGACGGAAACCTGGCGGTTGAGTTTCTATTGGTTCCAACCGTGGGGGCCTGCATCCACACACCGCCGCCTCCGGCCAATCAGATCGTCTTCGTGCGCTATCCGGCTGGCTACCCAACCGAAAGCCTATTCACGCCTGTTTGGATCAGCGGTGAACTTCGCAGCGAATTTGACAGCCATTCGCTCTATATGGTCGACGGCGAGGCGGATGTGGACGTGACCTATAAGATGGACGCCGACAGCGTGATCGCGTACGGCTCCTGACTGTTAGGAGTGCTCTTCCGCGGCTGTTGCTGCTAGAGCCTTGTTGTAGGCTTTTAAGGCGTCCACTTGGAAAACCGCACCGAGTAGCTCTGGGGGCGCATTTTCCCCGCCCAGTTTCACCACCGGCAGGAAATTAACCCCGGTGGCTTCAAACAGTGGCATGGCAATTTCTAGCGTGGCCGTCGTCGGCACATACAAGCCGTCAGAAATCATCTCCCAGCACTGATCCTCAGGCGCGCCGTTGTCTGCATCTTTGGCGCGCATCACTTTGCCAACGCCACACATTGCCAGCAGATAGGCCTGCGGCCCAGCAGCGATATGCACATTGCGCCGCTCCAACTGTGTCAGAAAGAACGATCCATCAACCAACCGCGAGCTCAGCGCCGTGGAAATCGACACTGCGACCATAACCGCCAGACCTGTCTGCCAGTCACCTGTCATTTCAAACACAATCAGCGTGGTGGAAATGGGCGCGCCCAGCACGGCGGC
>Ga0189275_100437_pt1 | contig 16796 bp, 17 predicted proteins | sample N19A6minimetaG_FD_130329 | JGI IMG/M metagenome (GOLD analysis project Ga0189275, IMG submission 130329) | Marine microbial communities from the Costa Rica Dome - N19 A6 mini metaG | ecosystem: Environmental > Aquatic > Marine > Oceanic > Photic zone | place: Costa Rica: the Eastern Pacific...
GCAAGCCGCCGACAACGTGATGCCTTGGGTGCCAGAGATTATGTGGAGCTTGCCGATGACAAAATCATATCGATACAGAGGGTTAAGCGGAGTGCTCCACATAATCGTGGACTCAACACAAGCCAGCTTATGTAGAGCTCAACATAAGCCTGCGGCGTGAGTGTCCAGCGTAACGCCTTCGAGCGCGACGGAGAGCACGATCCCGCAATAGAACCAGTCGCCTTTGCGCCAGCCTTCCATGACAGCTTCGGCCTCGGCCTGCGCCTTGGCGAACCGCTCGCGGAACCCGTTTCCGGGGCCGATGAATCCCGGAGCGTCCTTGTAGAGCGAGGGCCAGAACCCGTCCTGCCTCTGGTCGGGTGCATCCGGGCAATCGTCCAGGACGATTGCTGCCATGATGGTGAAGCCGTCCACTTCGCAGGTGATCGTGTCACCGGCGCAGACGAATGAGCTGAAGCGTTCGGTGAAGGTCATGGTGGCCTCCCTCACCGCGTCCAGAAGATGTGGACTTCATCGAAGCCGGTCTGGAAGACAAGGATTTCGCCGTTGAGCGCCATGTCGCGGGCCAGCGCCTGCCAGTCGATATAGTACTCAAGTGCTTCGGGAATTTCCGTGCCGCACTCGCGGGTCATCTCCTCGGCGAAGTCTGCGGCGGAGCGGTATTCTCCCGCATAGTCTTCGAAAGCCGCCATAGCTGCGTCGAGGTCGTTGCCGAAGTATCCATAGACCTTCGCGCCAAGTCGTCCGTGCTCCCCGATGAACTCGGCCAGTGCGCACACGGTCTCGAACGACGCGTATTCCGAAAGGCTCGCGCCTTCGAAGCCTTCATAATCGTGGATCGCCCATTCCTCGGCGCCGGGCAGAGGCGAGTCCGCCAGCATGGCGCGGACCTCCTCCATGATCTCATCCGGGGTGGTGGCATCGATCCAGCGCCCGTGCAGGTAGCCATTATTGTAGGCCGCGAGGCACGCCACATAGATGCGGGGACGGTCTTCAGGCGGGAGTGCGATAGAAGTTCCAAGAGGTGCAGGGGTTGCGGTGTTGCAGGGCATGACGGGTCTCCTTCTCTGCCGCGTCCTGCCCGCGACAGGCGGGGGTGGGCGGCGGAAAAGGCCGGCAGGCCGGGCGGATAAGCGGCACGGGCAAGGCGGGAAGGTAGGAGGCCCGAGGACGCCAACGATTACCCGGAACCGTCGCCTTGCGCGGGCGGCGCGCCCGGCCAGACGTGCCGTCCGCCCGCACCCGCCGGGCGAGGACTATTCGAGGCGTCAGGGGGACGCACGTGCCTGTGGCAAAACGGGCAGTCCTGGTCACTTTCGAGCCGTCATTGCGCATCGGGGCGCTGGATTGCCTGCCTACGGGATCTGCGCTGGCAAGACCCGTCCGAATCTTACAGAACAGGGCGGTTATGACGATGCATGTACGAGATTTCCGGGAAACGGACAGACTGGCCTTGATTGCGCTGTGGAGCGCCTGCGGCCTGACTCGGCCCTGGAACGACCCGAATGACGATATCGACCGGTCGATAGAGGCGCGAGAGGCGACGATCCTCGTCGGTCATGTTGGCGATCAACTCGCCGGATCGGTCATGGCCGGCCATGACGGTCACCGGGGCTGGGTCTACTACCTTGCCGTAGATCTGGCATTCCAGGGTAAAGGTCTGGGACGGGAACTCATGGAAGAGGCCGGCCTCTGGCTTCAGTCACGCGGTGCGCCCAAGCTCGAACTCATGGTACGCGAGGGAAACGAGAGTGCGGAGAAGTTCTACGAAGCCCTCGGCTTCGAGCGCCAGCAGGTCACCGTCTATGGCAAATGGCTGAACGACACTCCGCAGGCGGCGCGGAAGAAGGCTTCCTGACCCTTTGACCATGCCACGCGGCCGTGACCCCTCTGGCCGTAAGGCCAGTGGGAAGCTCGGCCTGCGGCCCACGGCCGGCGAGCCCCCGCAGCGCCGGCGCGCCCAAACGGGCGGGCCGGTGACCGGAGACGAGCCGGGCCAGTCGAAAAGCGATGAGATACGAAGAGCTCTAGCCTCCTGAATTGCCCCGCGTGAGCGGGCCAGAGGGAAGGCGACATCCATAGAAGTTATCAGATGTCCGGTGCGACAAAGTCCCAGGGGCTCAACAATATAGACCCAGGCAGAGCCGTGTTCGTCTTACGTCCGAAGTGCAGTCGGCGGGATCAAGCGGCCCGCGGAATCTTCGGAGATTGGACCAGGAGGTCGCGATACCCCCCATTTACGAGGCCTATTCCGCGGTCGCGCGCCCGTCGCATTTCGTCCTTCATCGACCGGCTGGGTCCCGCCCAGGCCTCGTCCGCGCGATCCTTTCCGTAGATTACAGCTGCCGTGTCCCGGAGTGAGAGGCCTGCTGCATGGCAATCAAACGCGACAAGCGCATTGCGCAAGACAAGGGCGCCACGGCTCCAATTGACCGGCTCCTGGACGGACCTGTCGCCATAGATGCGATGGGCTTCCTTAAGAATGAGGTACCTTTGTTCCAGGCTTACGCCGCCTTCGATCAGGAACCCCATTTTGACGGGTTCCATGGCAAGCAGGGACATTCCCGTGCAGCGAACCTGTACGACGCATCCATTGCCTTTGAGCAGCAAGAGTTCACGGCCGGATGTGTCGGTCAGATGGAAAATGCGGCAGATGCTGGTCGTTTTTTCATAGATGTCGCAGACTTCCCCTGGGGCGCGCGGTCCGACCTGGACCTGAACCTGCCTCGGGTAGAGACCTGCCGACCAGAAGACATTTGCATCGAATCCATTGAGTGAGGAATCCGGGAAGAATGCAAGCCCCCAGCGTTCCGCATCGCATTGATCGGTGCGTGGACGGATGATGGTGATATTGCGACAGGCTTCACGTACGGAGAGCTCTTCCTCGCCGTGCCGCGAAGCATCCGACAAGAAATCCTGATTACGACGGAGGAATTCCCAGGCCCAGCGGCTGCGCGAAAGCTTCCATGCGTAGTCATAAGCCGGAAGCCCCATTTCGAGGTTGCTCATTGCGCTTGCTCCACTATGCAATTTTCTCGCATCAGGTGGAGCAAGCGGAATGCCAAAACTCCAATAAGTAGAAGGTTGGCTCGCGCTAATGTGTAAACGGGAAGTCGAAATTTGTTAAGATGTCAGGCCTGAAGAGTGTGTTCCAGAATTCGTAGCCGCCTCTATCAAGCGACGGGAATTGGAATAGAAGACTGCGTCATCAGAGACGATTCATCGGTATTCCAGCGACCATTGCGTCACGGAAGCGTCGCCATTCTTTCCGCCAGAAACTCCGTCATGAGCTTGTTCCGTGTGAGGCTGGCAACATCCTGATGAATTGCGAGCCAGAAGGTTCGTTTCACATCGATGTCTTCCGGAAGGAGGTTGACGAGTTCGGGATAACCGGCCGCCATAAAGACTGGCAGGATCCCCAGCCCCGCGCTGGCGCGCACCATTTCGAGTTGGGCCACGATGCTGGGGCTGCACAGATGTGGCGTGAGCCCGGGCAGGAGTTCGTCGAAATATCGGAGCTGCGCCGAGTAGATCAAATCGTCGACATAGCCAACGAGGGTGTGATCCTGGAGTTGATCCACAGAAGTGACTCTGCCGCAGCGTTTCAGATAGGCGGCCGTTCCATATAGCTTGAGCGCATAATCACTCAGTTTGCGCACTTTAAGGCGGCCAGCGGACGGGCGGGCGAGCAAAACGGACATGTCTGCCTGGCGTTTCGGAACGCTCACAAAGCCCGACAGGGCGATCAGATCGATGTCGATTTTCGGGTGCGCCTTCCTGAACCCGGAAAGAGCTGGGGCAATGACCGTTGAGCCAAGTCCCTCAGGCGCGCCGAGGCGGATCCGCCCGGACGCTGTTTGCTCGGCTGAACTTTCCGAGAGGATATCGAACGAAACCGATTCAATCGTTTCAACCTGAGCCGCGAGACGATCGCCTGCCGGCGTCAATGCGTGTCCCCGGCGTGTGCGTTCGAACAGGGTCAGGCCCAATTCCTGTTCGAGGCGTTTGATCCGTCGGCTTATTGTCGTGGCGTCGATGTGGAGATGAGCCGCAACCTCCTCGAGCTTCGGTTGCCGTGCCACGTGTAGAAAGATTCTCAAGTCATCCCAGTCCATGGCCCTCAATTAGCCTGCATGAATGCAGGTGTCACCTGCAAACTTCTGCATATACCTTCAAATCAACAGGCTCTATCACCCATTCCAGACAAAAACGTGAGGGAGCCATTCATGCGCGAAGTGCATCATTTCGTCGGCGGCAAGACTGTTGCCGGAACGTCGGGCCGTTTCGGCGACATCTACAATCCGAACACCGGCAAGGTGCAGGCGCGCGTGGCGCTGGCCACCGAGAAGGAACTGGCCGCCGCGGTGGAGAACGCCAAGGCCGCGTTCCCGGCCTGGTCGATGATGAACCCGCAACGCCGGGCGCGCGTGATGTTCGAGTTCAAGCGCCTGCTGGAAGCCAATATCAATGAACTGGCCGAGCTGCTGTCTTCCGAGCATGGCAAGGTGGTCGCCGACTCCAAGGGCGACGTGCAGCGCGGCATCGACGTGGTCGAGTTCGCTTGCGGCATCCCGCACCTGCAGAAGGGAGAGTATACCGACGGCGCAGGCCCCGGCATCGACGTCTATTCCATGCGCCAGCCACTGGGCGTGGTAGCCGGCATCACGCCGTTCAACTTCCCCGCCATGATCCCCTGCTGGATGTCGGCCGTGGCGATTGCCTGCGGCAACACATTTATCCTGAAGCCGTCGGAGAAAGACCCGTCGGTGCCGATGCGCCTCGCCGAACTGTTCCTTGAGGCCGGGGCGCCGGAAGGCGTGCTGAACTGCGTCAATGGCGACAAGGTGGCGGTGGACGCGATCCTCAAGCATCCGGACATCAAGGCCGTCAGCTTCGTCGGATCGTCCGACATCGCACAATATGTCTACGCCACCGGTACGGCGCACGGAAAGCGTGTTCAGGCCATGGGCGGGGCGAAGAACCACGGCATCATCATGCCGGACTGCAACATGGAACAGGCCGTGAAGGACATTGTCGGCGCTGCCTATGGCTCTGCGGGCGAACGCTGCATGGCGCTGCCCGTGGCCGTGACCGTGGGCAAGAAGACGGGTGATGAATTCGTCGAGCGCATGATGGACGCCGCGCGCGGCCTGAAAGTCGGCGTGTCGACGGATGCCGAGGCGCATTACGGCCCGGTCGTCTCTGCCGCGCACAAGGCGAAGATCGAGTCCTATATCCAGATGGGTGTGGACGAAGGCGCGGACCTGCTGATGGACGGGCGCGGCCTGAAACTGCAGGGCGCCGAGAACGGCTTCTTCGTCGGGCCGAGCCTGTTCGACAATGTGAAGCCGGGCATGAAATCCTACCAGGAAGAGATCTTCGGGCCGGTGCTGCAGGTGGTGCGCGCCGAGTCGCTGGAGGAGGCGGCGGCGCTGCCGAGCAATCACCAGTATGGCAATGGCTGCGCGATCTTCACCTCGAACGGCCGGGCGGCGCGCGAGTTCGCCGCGCAGGTGAATGTCGGCATGGTCGGCGTCAATGTGCCGATCCCGGTGCCGGTCTCCTATCACACATTCGGGGGCTGGAAGCGCTCGGCCTTCGGCGATACGAACCAGCACGGGCCGGAAGGCGTGAAATTCTGGACGAAGATCAAGACCGTCACCCAGCGTTGGCCCGAAGGAGACATCGGCGACCAGGCGTTCATCATCCCCACAATGGGGTGAGGTCAATGAGCGATTACAATACGATCACCCTAGAGCATGCGGGCCGCATTGCGCTGGTCACAATCAACCGGCCTGACAGTCTGAATGCCCTCAATGCGGAAGTGATGTCCGAAATTGTCGATGCGTTCGCACGGATCGACCGCAATCGGGACGTCGCCGTCAGTGTGCTGACGGGTTCGGGCCGGGCCTTTGCGGCGGGCGCGGACATCAAGGAGATGCAGCCGCAGAGCTTCTCCGACATGTATGTCGAAGATTATTTCGCCGGCTGGGACCGGTTTGCGGCGTGCCGCAAGCCGGTGATCGCGGCGGTGAACGGGTTCGCGCTTGGCGGCGGCTGTGAGCTCGCCATGATGTGCGACATGATCATCGCATCGGAAAAGGCGAAGTTCGGCCAGCCGGAGATCAAGCTGGGCGTGACGCCGGGTATGGGCGGCTCCATCCGCCTGACCAAGGCAGTCGGCAAGGCGAAGGCGATGGACATGGTGCTGACCGGCCGGATGATCGATGCCGCCGAAGCTGACCGTATCGGCCTCGTCTCCCGCGTCGTGCCGCACGACCAGCTGATGGACACGGCGATGGCCGCTGCGAAGGAAATCGCCGGCTTCTCCATCCCGTCGCTGATGGCAGCGAAGGAGATGGTGGGCCGGGCGCTGGAACTTCCGACCACGGAGGGCGTGAAGTTCGAGCGCCGCCTGTTCCAGGGCCTGTTCGGTACCGCCGACCAGAAAGAGGGCATGAGCGCCTTCGTCGAGAAACGCACTCCAGATTTCAAAGATGCGTAGCTTCCCTGAAGCTGCACATGCCTCGAAACATTTCCTCCAGGTATTTTCGGGGTTCAACTGGGGCGTCTGCAATATGGTCAAATCACTAGGCACGCAGGCGCCCCCTTCCTTTTCTCGGAGGCCATGATGATCCTGAACGAAGAGCAGGCATTGATATGCGAGATGGCGAAAACTTTCGCCATGAACGAATTGCGTCCCCATGCGTCAAAGTGGGATTCTGAGGGTTATCTCGACCGGGAGAAGCTGATTGCACTCGGAGCGCTTGGGTTCGGCGGAATTTATACAAGAGAAGAACATGGTGGATCAGGATTGGGGCGGCTCGATGCGGCCTTGATCTTCGAGCAGCTTTCGCGTGGTGACATCAGCCATGCGGCCTTCCTGTCAATTCACAACATGGCGACATGGATGGTGGACAAGTTTGCCGATGATCAGCTTCGTGCAAAATTTGTCCCGGGTCTCGCCTCGGCGGAACTCATTGCATCGTATTGCCTGACCGAGCCGAGCGCCGGATCTGATGCGGCAAATCTCAGGACAACGGCCAAACGCGACTCAGACGCATACGTCCTGAACGGCGCAAAGGTCTTTATTTCCGGAGCAGGCTTCTCGGATGTCTATGTCGTGATGGCGCGGACATCCGATAATGGCGCACGCGGTGTGTCAGCGTTTATCGTTGAAAAGGATGCTCCCGGGCTCTCGTTCGGAAAGAACGAGGAGAAAATGGGTTGGCGGGCCCAGCCGACTGCAATGGTCAATTTCGACGACTGTCGCATTCCGGTCTCCAACCGTATCGGGCCTGAAGGCGAAGGTTTCAAATACGCGATGGCAGGTCTCGATGGGGGGCGCTTGAACATCGCCGCATGCGCGCTTGGGGGAGCGCAGGATGCACTTGACCGCGCATTGCAATATGTCAGGGAACGCAGGCAGTTCGGGCGCGCTATCGCGGATTTTCAGGCGACACAGTTCAAGCTCGCCGACATGGAAACCGAGCTCTCGGCCGCGCGTGCGCTATTGTATCAGGCCGCCCAGCGCCTCGATGCCAGGATGCCGGACGCAACCAGGTTTTGCGCGATGGCAAAGCGATTTGTCACGGATACAGCTTTCAAGGTCGCCAATGATGCGCTGCAGCTGCATGGCGGTTACGGATACCTTGCGGACTATGAAGTCGAGCGGATCGTCCGCGATCTGCGCGTGCACCAGATCCTTGAAGGCACGAATGAAATCATGCGCGTTATCGTATCGCGAGAGATGCTGAAAGGATGAAGATGTCCGCACTTCCTGTTCTTGCGCGCAAGCATGGATTTGCTGGCCGACTGACGCTCAATCGTCCGGAGGCATTGCACGCGCTCAATTCCGACATGGTCGAAATAATGACCGATGCATTGCGGGCCTGGCGGGAGGACCCGGAAGTAGAACTGATCGTCGTGGATCACGCTGCAGGGACGCGAGGATTTTGCGCCGGCGGTGATGTGCGGATGCTGGCGGAGTCTGGAGCCAGCGATGGGCTCGACGCATGCGCTTTCTTCGCAGTGGAATACCGCCTCAACACGCTGATCAAGGAGTATCCAAAGCCCTACGTCGCTATCCTTGACGGCGTTACCATGGGAGGCGGTGTCGGGATTTCGGTACATGGCGACTACCGTATCGCTACATCGGGCACGCTGTTCGCAATGCCTGAGAGCGGGATCGGATTGTTCCCCGATGTAGGGGGCGGATGGTTCCTGCCACGTCTGCCGGGCGCGTTAGGGATGTGGCTGGCGCTAACGGGCGCAAGGCTGAAGGGCGAGGATGTCTTGGCTGCCGGCGTCGCGACTCACTTTGCAGACGATGTTGCGGGACTTGCCGACCGGCTAAGCAGCGACGGCGTCCGTGCCCTTCATCGCCTGAAAACCTCCGTGTCCGGCAGTTTCATCGAGCACGTGCCGGAAATCGATTTCTGCTTCAGTGGAGCGAGTGTCGAGGACATCATGGCGCGTCTCGAAGCGGGCAGTGACTGGGCGAAGTCGCAGGTTGAGACGTTGAAAACCAAATCGCCACTTACTCTGAAGATCGCACATCGCCAGTTGCGCGAGGGCGGGGCGATGAAGGATTTCCGGGACAATATGCGAATGGAATACAGGATCGGTGCGCGGCTCGTGAGGACCGAGAATTTCCTCGAAGGTGTGCGTGCCGTCCTTATCGACCGGGACAATGCGCCCGCTTGGGAACCCGCAAGCCTCGGGGCAATCAGCGATGCGCTGCTCAACACGTTCTTCGCCCCGCTCGGAGCGGACGAACTTGAATTCTTTGGAGGATAGGATGACAAAAATTGGGTTTATCGGACTTGGGAACATGGGGTCCGGCATGTGCGCAAACCTTGCCCGGGCCGGGCATGAGGTTCGTGCGTTCGATCTGAATCGGGATGCCGTCAAGGCTGCGACAGCACACGGGGCGATTGCGGCCTCCTCCTTGCCTGAGGCGGTTACTGGCGTAGATGTCGTCATCACGATGCTGCCTGCTGGCAAACACGTCATGTCTGTTTATTTCGGGGACGATGGCGTCGCCTCACATGTCAGCGAGGGCGCGTTGCTTATCGATTGCTCTACCATCTCGGTTGAAGATGCCAGAGCCGCAGCCAGCCAAGCGACAGTAATCGGCTTGCTGATGGTGGATGCGCCGGGTTCCGGCGGGACCGCTGCTGCCGACGCGGGCACGCTTACCTTCATGGTCGGGGGACCGGAGGAGGCCTTCAAGGAGGCCAAGCCGTATCTTCAGCTCATGGGAAAAAAAATCGTACACGCCGGAGCTGCAGGAAACGGACAGGCAGCAAAGATTGCCAACAACATGCTGCTCGGAATTTCGATGATCGCAACTTGCGAGGCGTTCAACCTTGCTGAAAAGCTTGGACTGGACGCACAGACATTCTTCGACATTTCGTCCACGGCTTCAGGCCAATGCTGGTCGATGACGAGTTATTGTCCAGCGCCGGGTCCTGTGCCGGCAGCACCTTCAAACCGCGACTACAGGCCAGGTTTTGCCGTCGCAATGATGCTGAAGGATCTTCATCTCGCCGCAGGTGCGGCCAAGTCTGCGGGTGCTAAGATCGCATTGGGAGAAATGGCCGAGAAAATTTATGCAGACCTGGACAGTCGAGGCCATGCCGGGCTCGATTTTTCAGGTGTGATGAAGGACCTGAGAGGAGAGTTGTAGGGTGGAATTGACAGCTTCCTCGGTGGTCCTGATCGGCGGCGGCCAGGCCGCTGCTCAGGCGATTCAGTCCCTGCGCCAAGGCGGATTTGACGGGTCGATCACTCTTGTCGGCGACGAGCCGGCGCTACCATACCAGCGCCCGCCTCTGTCCAAGGCCTATATGAAGGGCGAGTTTGCCGAGGAGCGGCTCTATTTCAAGCCGGCTCCCTGGTTCCAGGACAACAAGGTCGAGCTGATCCTGCCGACCCGGGCCACGCGGATCGACCGGGCGGCCCGCAAGGTGCACCTCCAGCACGGCGCCGAACTCGACTATGATGCACTGATCATCTGCACCGGGGCGCGCCCACGCAAGCTGCCGGTGAAGGGCGCGGATCTTGAGGGCGTGCACGACCTGCGCACGCTGGCAGATGTCGAACGGATCCGGCCGCAGATGGTCTCCGGCCGCCGCCTCGTGATCATCGGCGCGGGCTATATCGGGCTGGAAGCCGCCGCCGTGGCGCGGACGATGAGCCTTGAAGTGACCGTGCTGGAAATGGCGGACCGGGTGCTCGCCCGTGTGACCAGCCCGATGATGAGCGAATTCTACGAAAAGGAACACCGCGCACAGGGTGCGACGATCCTGACCGGCACACGCTTCGATCACTTCGAGGGCAAGGACGGCCACGTCACCGCCGCCGTGCTGGCGGACGGGACCGAACTCCCGGCAGACCTCGTGCTCGTTGGTATCGGCATCCTGCCGAACGTGGAACTCGCCAAGGAAGCGGGCCTCACCATCGACAATGGCATCGCGACCGACCGCGACGCGCGCACGTCTGACCCGCGTATCTTCGCCGCCGGCGACTGCGCCAGCCGTCCGCTGATCCACTATGGCCGCTCCGGGCGCCTCGAAAGCGTCCACAATGCCATCGAGCAGGGCAAGCTCGCCGCCGCCGCCATTCTTGGCGCGCCGCGCCCCGCCGAGGACTGCCCGTGGTTCTGGTCCGACCAGTTCGATCTCAAGCTGCAGATCGCCGGCCTCAATCAGGGCTATGACGAGCTTGTGGTTCGCGGGAACCCTGACGAACGCAAGTTCGCCGTCTTCTACCTGCGCAACGGAACGCTGATCGCCGTGGATGCCGTAAACAGCCCGCCGGAATTTCTGGCATCCAAGAAGCTCATCATGTCAGGAGCGAAGCTTACGCCCGGCATGTTAAGAAATGCGTCCGTTCCAATGAGAGAGATAGCCAATATCAGGCAAGAACCGAATAAGGTTGAGTCAATGCTCACACCAAAAGTTCTGTAAGCAGATGGAGCGCCGTGTCCTTGGTTCGGAACCAGTGTGCGGGTTTGGTCGCGGAAATTTAGAGTTCGTATCGGGCCTCGAAGCGGGCGTGATTTGGACGTGAGCAAAATTCAAGATTGTTCTTTTGAGGAGTTACTGAAATGACGGGTGCTTACATTGTTGAATCAGCAAGGACGGCAGGAGGGCGTCGGAATGGAGCGCTTTCAGGTTGGCATCCCGCTGACATGGCGGGCGAGATCCTGAACGCATTGATTGATCGTTCCGGTGTCGATCCTGCGGCGATCGAAGATGTAATCATGGGGTGCGTCAGTCAGGCAGGAGAACAGTCTACTGCACTTGGCCGCAATGCTGTGCTTGCCTCGAAACTGCCTCAAGGCGTTCCGGCGGTCACGATAGACCGGCAGTGCGGGTCGTCTCAGCAGGCGCTACAGTTCGCGGCGCAGGCGGTGATGTCCGGTACTCAGGATTTGGTGATTGCTGCTGGCGTTGAAAGCATGTCGAGAGTTCCGATGTATTCGGCGATCGATCTGTTCGCAAAAGCAGGCATGGGAGAAGGTCCCTGGAGTTCAAGAATCCAACGCAAGTATGGCGTCAAGGAATTCAGCCAGTTTCAGGGCGCACAGATGATTGCGGACAAGTACAAGTTTACCAGGGAGGACATGGACAGGTTCGCGCTGGAAAGCCATCGACGCGCAGCGCGGGCGGCCAAATCCGGTGCATTCAATGCAGAAATTGTGCCTTTGCAGATTGCAGGTAATGACAATCCGGAACAGCACGATCAGGATGAAGGCATCCGCTACGATGCCAGTATTGAGGCAATAGGATCTGTCAGGCCATTGACAGATGGCGGAACCATCACGGCTGCGAATGCAAGTCAGATCTGTGATGGTGCATCGGGCCTGCTGATTGCAAGTGAAGCGGCGATAAAAACTCATGACCTACACCCGGTCGCGCGGATCGCGGGTATGCTAGTTACGGCTGGCGACCCGGTAATCATGCTTGAAGAACCCGTCTTTGCGACAAAGAAGGCATTGGACCGCCAAGGGTTTAAAATACCAGATATGGACTTGTACGAAGTGAATGAGGCTTTTGCATCCATTCCTCTGGCTTGGCTCAAAGCTCTCGACGCGGATCCAGACAGGCTAAATGTCAATGGAGGCGCCATTGCTCTCGGACATCCACTCGGCGCGACCGGTACCAAGCTTGTTACGACGCTCATTCATGCCCTTCATGAGCGCGGTCTGCGATACGGCCTTCAGACCATGTGTGAAGGCGGCGGCATGGCGAATGTCACAATAATAGAAGCAATTTGATCGCTAAGTTTGTTCCAGTCTTCGATGATGATGGTTCATTCACGAAGACTGGAACAAGCTAAGCTGCGGGAAGCCAAAAGATCGGCTTTGAGAGATGATGATGGTTGGCCCTTGAACCTGGGCGGGTATCAGTCCCAGCTTCGGCGGCGCGCCCAATTCAGCCCGCGCTGCATCAGCCCGATAGCAGCATTATGCAATTGTTCGCCTGTTTCCGCAGGGGCCTTCCCGGCACACGCACGGGCGAACGTCCCTTCTAGGATGATCCCCAGTTTGAAACACGCCAGCACAATATACCAATTGAAATCGGACAGGTCGCGGTCAGACTGCGCTGCATAATGTGAGATCAGTTCATCAGCTTGCGGAAATCCTTCCCATGGTTCGACTTGCAGGATCGGCAGCTCAGGCGCGTAGCCACGCCACGTAGCAACAATCCAGGCAAGGTCAAGCAAAGGGTCGCCGATCGTAGACAGTTCCCAATCCACGATCGCTGCGAGATTGGGGCTGTCATAACGATACATGACGTTCGCCAACTGGTAGTCGCCATGCAATATTCCGGGTTGATACCCTGACGGTAAGTTGCTCGATAAATATTCAGAAAGCTGCTGGACACCTTCAAGCCCCTCAGAGCCCGGCCAGCCTTTCTGGTGCGAATACGATGACAGCTGAGCCTGCCATCGTGAAACTTGTCGTTCCAGGAAACGTTCTGGTTTCCCAAAGCCTTCAAGACCAACAGCGAGATAGTCAATGCGAGCGAGCGCAGATGCGCCGTCAACAAGCGAAAAGCCCATTCTTCTGCGTAACGACGCATCGGACCGATGTGGTTCCGGCAGCCCATTCACGGCATTGAAGCCTGAGATGGGTTCCATGAGGTAAAAGCAGGCACCGAATACGCGTTCATCGCTGCAAGTTGCCACGAGGGCAGGGTGGGGGACGTCACTTCCGGAAAGTGCAGCAAGAACCCGCGCCTCACGCATCATGGTCTTGTTCGCCTCGGGCCTGGGGGTCAGGGAGGGGCGACGCAGGACGTATTGTTGGCCCGACCGTTTGACACGGGCGATGATGTTCTGCGTGCCTCCGGCGAGCAAGGTTACATCCTCGAGCGGTCCGCTGCCGAGACCGACTGAATCCATCCATGCTGCCAGCCGTTCAAGGGGGATACCAAAACTGTCCTGTGTCTTGTTCATGCTGTCTGCACTCAGAGCAACATGCCACCGTCAGCCAGTATTGTTTGGCCAACAATGTATCCGCTCATTGGTGAGGCAAGAAAAAGCGCAATAGCCGCCATTTCTTCGGGCGTGCCAAATCGACCAAGCGGAATGTTCGATTTGGCTGCATCCGACCGAGACTCGTTTTCAGTTGTCACGCGTGTCATACGGGTTGGCACAAATCCGGGCGCTATTCCGTTTACCCGGATGCCATCTGCGGCCCACGCCTGTCCAAGAGTCCGCGTCAGGCCGAGCGCTCCAGCTTTGGACGCATTATAACCTGGATTTCCGCGCGTGGCGTGGAAGGCCGCAGATGAACTCACAATGATTATCGAACCGCCAGCCTCAGCAAGCTGCTCGCGAAATCTCATTGCGCAACTCATCAGGCTATTGAGATTCACATCCAGGACACGCTTGAACCCATCGATTTCAAATTCCTTTCGACCATAGAGGACCAGTCCCTGGCATAGAACCAGAACATCCAAGCTGGAAAACGTGGCTTCATAGGCCTGAACCCTATCAGCCTGACTAACGTCCATGCATTCATAGTGGAGGCCTTTGAGGTCGGACGTCGGTTCGTCGTCATAGTCTGATGGGCTGGGCCTTGTTCCCCAAACATGCACCTTGGCCCCTTTGGTGCGGAAGGCCTGAGCCGTTGCATTTCCAATTCCGCTGGTGCCGCCGACGACCAGCACGGTCTTGTCCTTAAAGTTTATTGAGTAATCCATCCCTATTTCCTTGTCTTGGCAGCGGCGCTTCGATCCCCGGAGCGAACTGGTTCGCAGGCGAGCATCTCCTCAATTCATCCCATCAACCGGGTATTTGAGGTCGGCCTCCGCTTTGGCTCTATGGTATACATATTCCGGAAACTGATCCTGAGTTGGATCGACACCGCGCAGCATTTCCTTGGCTACTGTGAGTTTGTGAACCTCAGTCGGCCCATCCGCGAGGCCGATCATGTAGCTATTCATGAGGTGATAAGAGAATGGCATTTCGGTCGATAGACCGAGGGATCCGTGCAGATGGAGAGCCGTCGATGAAACATCGTGAAGCACTTTTGGCATCATAACCTTGACTGCGGCGATATTCTGCTTGATCGCTTTCCAGTCTTTCGATTCATCTGCGAGCCAGGCAGCTTCTAGTGTTAGGAGCCTGAACTGACGGAGCTGGATCCAGCAGTCTGCCAATCTTTCCTGCACCATTTGTTTTTCCGATAGCTGTTCGCCCTTCGTGAATCGTGATGCCACACGCTGACATGTCAGATCGAGACATTTCGTCGCTTCAGCAAGCGCGCGCATCGCATGGTGCAGGCGGCCTCCACCCAACCTGACCTGAGCAACCTGAAATGCATCTCCATTCTCGCCGAGCATATGGTCTTCAGGCACGCGAACGTTAGCAAATCTGAGATGGGCATGTTCAGGTTCTGCCTGGCCAAAATAGGTATAATCGCGAACGAACTCTATCCCGGGTGTTTCAGCCGGCACGATAAACATGGACATGCTTCGATAGGGGTTTTTCGCGTCCGGATCTGTCACGGCCATGACGATGAAGAAGGCGGCGAAGCGGGCGTTGGAGGCAAACCACTTTTCCCCATTAATGACCCATTCACCACGATCTCGAACGGCGGTTGTTCTCAACAATAGGGGGTCTGAGCCGCCATGCGGCTCGGTCATAGCAAAGCAGGACACGATATCATTGTTCAGGAGTGGGCCCAGATAGCGCTCCTTCTGTTCTCTGGTTCCGTAATGCGCGAGGATTTCGGAATTGCCTGTATCCGGCGCCTGGGCGCCGAACACAATCGGGCCAAATCGCGAACGGCCGAATTGCTCGTTCATGAGCGCCAGTTTGAGCTGGCCATACCCCTTTCCACCAAGTTCAGGACCGAGATGGCAAGCCCAAAGCCCGCGCTGTTTGACCTGCTCCTGCAACGGGCGGACAAACCGCGTGAAGCGTTCGTCGTGAATATTCCATTGGCTGCCGAGGAGCGAATCAAGCGGTTCGACTTCGGATTCGACAAATTCTCTAATCCAATCGAGTTCTGCCTGGAAATCCGGGTCTGTTTGAAATGACCACATGGTCGCTCTCCTTTGCCGTGGCTACACGTCACAAGGTGCCACGCTGATCAGACTCGTGTCGAATCGGAAATCCCTTCACAATTAATCCAACATGATTATAGATGGGCGCCGTAAGGCGTGACTAAAAGGACTCGACGTTGGACCTCAAGGCATCTCCTTTTCGAGCGTTTCTGAAAGTCGCTGAGGTCGCCTCCTTCACAAGGGCGGCAGAAGCGCTCCACATCTCCCAGCCAGCCTTGTCGGCGAGTATACGTGAGATGGAGCGACAGCTCGGTTTCGATCTTTTCAGTCGCACGAGCCGGCGTGTAGATCTTACAAAGGAGGGGCGGGCTTTCCTCGCCAATGCGCGTCGACTCGTGCTCGAAGCTGATTGGCTTCACCAGAAAGCCGAGGAAATCAGGACCAACGTACTGAGGCTGGCAGTGCAGCCTCACTCCGTTTTTTTTCCTGAGCGCACGCATCTAACCGACACATTTCTGAACGCTCACGCGCAAGCGAATGTCGAGATTCTTGCTCTCGGGCATGTGCGAATCTTCAATGCATTGCGGGAGGATGACATCGATTTAGCTATCGTTGTGGAGCCGCCTTTAAGTGAAGCAGCGGGGCCGGGCGGGGATGACGATCTGGAGCGATTGATTATCCGTGCTCGTTCCTTGCGTCTTCTGGTGCCGGTAGAGAATCCTCTTAGTGGAGCGAGGCATGTTCGAAGCGACGATCTGGTAAACCTTCCTATCGCTACAATCAGCAGACTTCACGGCGTGGGGCTGGCGGACTTCGTGGCGCGCGCCTTGGTCGAAAGCGGAGCAGAGCTGAGGCGCCCTCCCGAGGCTGACGTTTTCTCACTTGTCAGATATGCAAGGTTCACGCGGACGCCGGCCATCGATCTTGGGTGGTTTGATGTTGAGGCGTATTGTCACGGATTGGAGGGGAATAGGCCCGTTGTCTCGCGGCCCCTCACCGGACTCTCTGCGAGCACCCAGCTAAGCGTGTTGAGACGCAGACGAGAGCAGCGCCCGGCAGCAGTTCTCTTCTGGGAACACGCGAAGCGATTTCAGGCCGACCTATCTTAAACTGACTGTCGAAGGGTCCCGCTTGAACACTCAAAACGGTATTGTCAGGGTGTAATAGCCCGCTCCGCTGTAAGGGATCCTGCTTGCGGACTTCATCAGGGCCAGCGGTTAAAAAGGCCGCACAAACAGGCCGGACACATGACCGCATCCCAGCAGATCA
>Ga0189275_100438_pt1 | contig 16762 bp, 17 predicted proteins | sample N19A6minimetaG_FD_130329 | JGI IMG/M metagenome (GOLD analysis project Ga0189275, IMG submission 130329) | Marine microbial communities from the Costa Rica Dome - N19 A6 mini metaG | ecosystem: Environmental > Aquatic > Marine > Oceanic > Photic zone | place: Costa Rica: the Eastern Pacific...
AAAATATGGAGATAACTCTGAGATTTCTCAGCGATATCTGAATGAATACTTGGATCACCTGGAAAAGACCCAACAGTTTGGTGGGGGAAATAAGGAGGTGACTAAGCAATTGTTGGAAAATAGGAAAAAATGAAATTCCATTCTTAGACTTTAAATACTTAAATGTTAATAAGCCCAGAACTTAATTTATCTGGGCTTTTTCTTTTTACCTGAAAAAGGGAGCTGCTTTTTTGGCTATTTGCTTTGAAAAATCCTATATCCCCTCAGTTAAACTGAAAATTCAAAAAAGTATGGCAGTTTCTTAATCCATAAAAGTAGCTCCCAAATAAAATATTATTAAGCTTCCTCAAATTGATTTTCAATTAATCTCTGGAAGGATTATTAAAAAAGACAGCTAATTGAAGAATGATTAGCCTCCTAATCAATTAAAATTGCATGATTTTCGGGTGGCCTACTCGATGAAAATCAAATTATATTTCCCAAATGGGTTTGGCCCTTGATCACTTCTACGGCAAGGTGTTTGAGACTCTTGGAGGTTAGCATAATATCAATTTCTTTACGGACCTTTACTACTTCGAAATGAAGTGGGCAGGGATTTTTTTCTGAGCATTTATGAAGCCCCAAGCTACATCCCGAAAATAGCTGATCTCCATCCACGATTTTGACCACGTCTTTCAAATTGAAATTTGCATGGGATTCATCTGCAAAAAAGCCTCCATTAGGGCCTTTGATTGATCCCACAATCTTGGCTTTTGTGAGATTCTGTAAAATTTTGGCAGTAAACGCCTCAGGAGCACCTATTTTTTGGCCAATTTCCTTAGCACTAACCTTCCTGTCTTCTAGACTTTGAGTCCAAATGTAAATCACGGACTTAATAGCGTACTTAGTAGCTTGGGAGAACATATTGGATAATTTTATCCGAAATATAACCTTCACTTATTAAAGGAAAAAAGCCGGAAGTAGCAAAACCCCGGCCTTTCAAGAAAAACCCTAACAAAATTCTTAAATAGTCTCCTATTTTGGAAGTAGGACTTGGTCAATGACGTGGATGATACCATTGGATGCGGTGACAGTACCGATAATTTTTGCTCCATTAATGGTAACCGTTCCATCTTCGGTAACTGTGACGGTGACTGATCGGCCATCTGCTGTTCCAAGATTCCTGGCATTTACAAAATCACCGGGTTTGTAAACTCCCAGTAAAACATGGTATTCGAGGATGTCTCGGAGTTTTCGTTGATTCTCTGGTTTTACTAGATCATCTAGAGTACCGGCGGGTAATTCATCAAACGCGGTGTTGGTGGGAGCAAAGACTGTAAATGGTCCAACATTGGTCAAAGCATCTACATAGTCTGCGGCTTTCAATGCCGCGACAAGTGTGCTGTGATCCGCAGAGCTAATGGCTACTTGTACCACATTAGGATTGGAAACATCGTCCACAACAGCAGATTGTCCAGGCCCCGGAGCAGACTCAGCGGTAGAAGTTGTGCTATCTGTGGCCTGACCGCCACAAGACCAGGCGGCCAGGGCCAGAAACAAAGAAGGGAGATAAAGCAACTTTTTCATAGTGAAGAGAGATAAGAATTTGGATCTTTTTGAAAGTTGAATGCTTAAGGTTATTAAATCATCAGTTAAATGTAAATCCCATAAAAATAAAAGACAAATAAATCCTTTATTATTTTTTAAAAATCTTAAGAAAATTTATCTCAATATATATTAGGCTATTTTAGCGAGATAATTTTATCCTATTTAATAGGTTGATTTGCTAGTATTCTAGTAAGAAAATGCATTCAGAAATTAATTTATTAGCTTATTTTTTAAATGATTGAGTAAGACAATCCTCGATCCTCGGGGCGACTATTTAAATTGAGATCTTTTGAAATCGAGCAAAAGAGGGTGATAAGTTCTTGATGTGATAAAAATTGATGTCCTAAATCTCGGATTCCCTAGAGTAGTTTGAAAATATATCATTTACCTTCTGAAAACTTGGTTTACGACTTGGGATCCTGAAAATAAGCTCAATGAAGTATCTTTTTCCTGCCTTCTCTGTAAATTTTGTTGCCAGATTGGCTGGAAGTACCACCTTTCATTATTTTCCCGATAATGATTCCTGCCATCAGCACAAACTGAATCAAAATCAAGTATCCATTCGCTACTCCTAATACTTTGCGCAGCTCATATTCATCGAGGATACTAGACACAATTCTTCCCAAAAGACTAAGCTGAAAACCGGTCCAAGTGATCCAAAGAACCGGATGATAAGGGGTCTGCCGGATCCCGAAAATTGTAGGGAAAATAATCGGAGCATGTGCCCAAATCATGGAAAAAGTAAATCCCAAAAAGAAGGTGTGAAGGATCAAGTCGTAGTATAAGGAGTGATTTCCCAATCCCATTAAAATCAAGCCATGGATCCCCAGCCATAAATATCCGACCTGTAATCCAATCCCGATATAGCGGAATTGGGCAGCTTTGCGGGAAGCCACCTTTGCCATGTCAAAAACCAACAACCATGCAGCAATCAATAGGGCTGAAATTCCCATAATCTCATTGCCCCAAGCGTGAAAGGGAACGATCAAGCCCACCGTGAATAGGGCAAGGAGGGATTTTAAGGCGTTTTGTGACCAGGACGGGACTGGTAAAAACTGGCTCAATTCAAGCCGTTCGCCCACAATAGTAAACAGGAGGAAGCCAATCCACCAAGTACTTCCCGCCGCAATCAATCCGGTCTGCCATGCAAGAAAATTGCCGATAAACCAGGAGACAGCGCCTCCATACAGCAACGCGGAGTGGAATTTTGGGTGCTTCAGGGTTTGCAGGTGCATAATCAAGCTTAGCCCGAGAGACCCTGTGGTCAATAGGATCAAACCGACTTCAGAGAGGCCAAGGAGAAAAGCGAAAACTGAAATCCCGGTAAGGAAAGGAATCAAAAGCCATGTTTTTTTTGCCATGACCATGGCCCGCTCCAGAGAAATCAAAGTTCCCAAGAATCCACCCGTCATAATCAATCCATGTTGACTTGCGGCTTCGATAAGGGGGATCGCGGGGTAGCCAAGCCTGATCCAGCCTCCGGATATCCCGACCACCAAACCCAAAAGAATAAAGGGGAGCAGGTAGAAGGCCTTGAATGGGGTGGGAATCATTTCTATCAATCAGTTTATGCTCTGGTCAGGCTTCAAGGAAATGGCTTCGGGGAATAAGATATTATGCTCCAAGTGCATATGCTTCTGAAGATTTACATCAAATTCCTGAAGTAATGCAAAGGCTACTTTGTAGGTATTGCAGGCATAGGAGGGAGGATTGTAATCATTTGAAAGTCTCCGAATCTCTTCCAAACACGCTCCTTCTTGAGCATGATCCTCCATTAATTGGTAGATCAATTCTCGGATTTTCCGGAAATTTGGGCTCAAAAGCAGTTTTTTTCTCTCTTCGTCTGTGTAAATCTTGCGGATGAACGGAAAAACTATCAGCTCTTCCTGTTGTAAATGTCTTTTTAAATCTTCGGTGGAATCTTCAAAAAGGGCTTTGATTTTTTTGAGCTGAGGTTCATGGGCGCCGTGAACCTTGACGACTCGCTTTAGGAATTTCCGGATTAGTGGAATCCGTTCCCGGAGCATGGCGTGATGCTTATTTTCAATATAGTTCGCCAATAGGGTTAAAGGCCAACTTTTGTAATCGAAGTGATCCTCAGCAGGTTGGGTGAATGCTTCAACAAGTTTTTCAAACAAAAGCTGGGGGTCTATCTTTTTCTGAGTGCATGCCTCCTGAATTGTCTGATCTCCTTTGCAACAAAAATCTATTCCGAAAGTCCGGAATACCAGAGCAGCTCTGTAATCCCTTGAGACTATTTCGCTTATGGGTAGTTCTGCGATATTTTTCATATAATAAAGGATATTGTTATCCTCTTTTTAAAGTTAAGAAAAGGGACGATGTCCCGAGTTCATTTGTAAAGTTACAAATCTATTAAAAAAAGATAAAAAAGTCCTTTAATAATTTTCTCAACTTTTTATCTCTAAGACTTAAGATCAATGGATTTCTCTTGAGAGATAACTTTTTAATTTTGCAGGTGAAAAATCATTCTGAATTCATTAGCATATAAAATTCTAGGTATTTTTTTTGAAAATAGTCATTTAAGACTAAAATAAAAGCTTTTTGATTAGCCAACTTCATAGGGTAACCAATTTATTTTTTCAAAAATGAATGGAGGGTACCTTGTTTCGATAAAAATTAATGATAAATATCATGCTGGGATCTGAGGAATATTAGTTCAGATTTTTTTCAGTTGGCTCGCTTTTTATTCAATATTAAAGGATAAAATAATCCCTTAATAAGATGAAATATGGAACAATATGTAATCAAAAGAAATGGAGAATATGAGCCCTTTGCTTCCTTTAAGATTGAAGACGCCCTGAAAAAAGGCTTTCATAGTGTATCCGAAGTCTATGATTCGGTAGTTTTTGATCGAATTCTCAGAAATTTAGCTTCCAAGACCACTTGGGCGGTTGAAGAGATTCAGGATTTGATCGAAAAGGAGCTTTTTCAGTCGGGTTACTTTCAGGTCATGCGGTCCTTTATGCTCTACCGTCATACCCGAAAACTCCAGCGTGAACATGTGGCTGGACTCAACGATGACACCACCTATGTGGACAGTACCCAGACAATCGAAGAATATATCCAGCAGACTGACTGGCGGATCAATGCCAACGCCAATACTTCCTACTCCAATGCCGGCTTGGTCAACAATGTGGCCGGAAAGATCATCGCCAACTATTGGTTGGACAAGGTTTACAATAAGGAGGAAGGCTATGCTCATCGCAATGGGGACCTACATATTCATGATCTTGATTGCTTGACGGGCTATTGTGCAGGGTGGAGCTTGAGGGGCTTACTCAATGAAGGATTTAATGGAGTCCGGGGTCGGGTTGAAAGCCGTCCACCCTCGCATTTTCGTGAAGCCCTGGGACAAATGGCTAATTTTCTGGGTATCCTCCAAAGTGAATGGGCAGGAGCACAGGCGTTCAGTTCTTTTGATACCTATTTGGCACCTTATGTATTCAAGGACCAGCTCAATTATAAGGAGATCGAGAAAGCCATTCGTTCTTTTGTCTATAATCTCAATGTTCCAGCGAGATGGGGTCAATCGCCTTTCACCAATGTGACACTGGACTGGGTAGTTCCCGAGGATCTGAAAGACCAGATGCCGACCAAGAGTGACCTGCATCTATTCCAGGGGATCGATTCTGATTTGTTGATGGAAAAGGCGAGAAAGCGGGGAGTGAATTCCCTGGAAGAACTTACTTACAAGCATTTCCAACCCGAAATGGAGCTGATCAACAAGGCTTACTACAGGATTATGACCGAAGGAGATGCGAATGGGCAGCCTTTCACTTTCCCTATTCCTACGGTCAATATCACCGAAGACTTTGATTGGTACGGACCCAATACGGATTTGCTGTTTGAAAATACGGCCAAAATAGGCTCTTCTTATTTTCAAAATTTCATAGGCAGTCAATATACGGTGGATGAGAATGGTCAAAAGATAGAAAACCCCAATGCCTACAAGCCCAATGCTGTTCGGTCGATGTGCTGTCGCCTTCAACTCGATTTACGGGAGTTGCTGAAGCGTGGAAATGGACTCTTTGGAAGTGCCGAGATGACCGGAAGTATCGGGGTGGTGACGATCAATATGGCACGCTTGGGATATTTATTCTCCGGAAATAAGGCTGGACTTTATGAGCGATTGGACTACCTGATGCAGATTTCCAAATCCACTTTGGAAAAAAAGCGGGTTTTCATCCAAGAAATGTACAACCGTGGGCTCTATCCTTACACTCAACGATATCTGAAGCATTTCCGAAATCACTTTTCGACCATCGGGGTGAATGGTTTGAATGAAATGATTCTGAATTATTCCCAGGGAAAAGAAGATATCACCGGCGACTTCGGACAAAATTTTGCCGCTGAGCTCCTCGAATACATTCGAAATCGCATGAAAGAATTCCAGGAAGAAACCGGCAACCTTTATAATCTCGAGGCTACCCCGGCAGAAGGTACCACTTACCGATTTGCGAAAGAGGATAAGAAACGCTTCCCCGAAATCATCCAAGCTGGAATGGAGGAAAACATTTATTACACCAACAGCTCCCAAATCCCGGTAGACTATACCGATGATCCTTTTGAAGCCCTGTTGCTACAGGACGAACTCCAATGCAAGTACACCGGAGGTACCGTGCTGCACCTGTACATGAGGGAAAAAATCTCTTCGCCTGAGGCTTGTCGCCGCTTGGTGAAAAAGGTGCTTTCCAACTTCAAGTTGCCTTACATCACCGTCACTCCGGTATTCAGTATTTGCCCGGTACATGGATACCTCAACGGCGAACATGAATACTGCCCGCATTGCGATGAAGATCTACTCAAATCACTTAACCAAAAACCAATAAACTATGCAGACCAGCACTGAACCGATCCAAACCAAAGCGCTACTCGATCAGCATGAAGAAAAGCGCACCAAATGTCTCGTGTACACCCGCGTGATGGGCTATCACCGTCCCGTGGAGAGTTTTAACATCGGAAAAAAAGGTGAACACAAGCAGCGCACCCATTTCGTCGAATAGGCTGGAAAAGGGGAGACCTGTCTTCAGTATCTCCCCTTTCACTATGCTGGATTTTCCGGATCGCACAGCTTGCATCCTTTGGTTTGCCGGCTGCAACATGCGCTGCGGCTACTGCTACAATCCCGAGATCGTCCTTGGCAAAGGCAAGCTGAGTTGGGATCATGTCAGGGAATTTCTGCAAAGCCGCCGTCACTTGCTGGATGGGGTGGTGTTCAGCGGAGGCGAATGCACGATACATCCTCAGTTGATTCCATTTGTCAGGGAGGTGAAAAAGATGGGGTTTGAGGTGAAAATCGACACCAACGGCAGTCGGCCTGAGGTAATTGGACAGCTAATTACCGAAGATTTGCTGGACTATGTGGCCCTTGATTTTAAATCTTTACCGGAAAAGTATTGGGAAGTTACCCGCTCTGATTTGTTTTTGGCTTTCGAGAAAACATTGGAAATCATGGTCTCGTCTTCTGTTCCCTTTGAGGTTCGGACTACAGTTCATTCTGAGCAATTGAGGACATCCCACCTTGATGTCATGAACACCTGGCTAAGGGGGAAAGGCTATTTCGGGAGCTATTACTTACAGCCTTTTCGGGGAGATAAGCAGACTCTTGACAATTTGGGTGAGAGCAAAAAGCCAGGATTAAAAAGCAGGGTGGGGGTGTGGAGGAATTGAATGATGGATTTATGAAGAGATGCCAGATGAGCAGTATTCATAAAAATACCTGCCTTTTTTTATTCACTTGGTAGTATGATCGCTTCAAATATTGAAATGTTTTCCGCAATTCCTTCCCGCTCCTAACATTTGAAAGATGTTTTTAATAATGATGGGGCACATACAAATGAGGTGAAATTCAAGAAATAACTTTTTAAACCGAATTTCCAATAAAAAAATATTACAGGATATTTTTATCTTTTATTATTTTTCCATTACATTTGATTCATCAATTAGCGCAAAGATGTTTTCCAAAGCCTGTAAATACGCAATCAATTCCATGGTTTTTCTGGCCACTTTACCGGATGGCAAGGAGCGTGCTGGCATCAAGGACATTGCTTTTGCAATAAATTCTCCGGAAGCTTTTACTGCTAAAATCCTCCAAACTTTGGTAAGAGAAAACTTACTCCTCTCTATAAAAGGTCCAAATGGAGGATTTGAAATCAGCGATTTAGGTAAAAAATCAACTCTTTATAGGATTGTGCAAGTCATTGACGGGGATTCGATCTTCGTGGGCTGTGCACTGGGATTACAGGAGTGTTCAGAGTCACATCCCTGCGCGGTGCATCATAAGTTCAAAGCTATCCGGGATCACCTGACCGGTATGATGATGACCACTACGCTTCGGGATATGGCACTTGGGATTCAAACTGGAGTAAGCTTCTTGAAAACTTAAAAAATTTACTTATATAAAAGATAAAAAGATCCTTTAAAATTAAATCAAATGGCAACTATCATAGACAAAAAAGTAGGCAAAATTGTAGCAGAGAATTTCCGGACTGCCAAGGTATTTACAGAATATGGAATAGACTTCTGCTGTAAAGGAGGAGTCAAACTATCCGATGCCTGCAGCACAAGAGGGCTTAACCTGGAAGAGGTGGTCGAAAAGCTCGAAGTAATCATGCAAGTAGCGGATCAGAGCCCCTATCAGGAAATGTCTCTCAGCCAATTGATTGACCATATTGTGAGTGTCCATCATAAGTATGTGGAAGAGACTCTTCCAGCTTTGAAATTTTATCTCGATAAAATAGAGCGGGTTCATGGCGACCGCCATCCGGAATTGAGTTCAATCCGGAAGGAGTTTTTCGAAGCTGCAGATGCGCTAACCATCCATATGAAGAAGGAGGAATTTGTGCTTTTCCCTTACATCAAAGCAATGGAAGATGCCAAATCCAACAGCTTCCCGCTTTCAAAGCCACATTTTGGACATATCGAAAACCCGATATCTACGATGGAAGAAGAGCATGACACAGAAGGGGAGCGTTTTCGAAGAATTGACTCCTTGACACAGGGTTTTACTTCTCCTGCGGATGCCTGTCAAACTTACCGGGTAGCATTTTCTATGCTGCAGGAGTTTGAGCAGGATTTACATACCCATATCCACTTGGAAAACAATGTTTTATTTCCAAAAGCTATGGTGCTTTATTCAGAATTAAACGCTTCATAAACAAAGTTCTATTAGTTCAAATATCATGAGGATTTCACAACCAAACGAGCTCTTTATTCGCATCTGGAACCGATGGGCGGTAGGATTTTTCCTGATCGCTGCGCTTTTAGGGATGACCATGAGAGCATTTTACATCGTGGAAATCCCTGTTCTCGAATACCGTCATATTCTCCATACCCATTCTCATATAGCCCTCTTGGGATGGGGATTTATGATGCTGATCGGAACCATGATATTTGAGCTGGAAGGAAAGGAAAACTTTGGAAAAAAATACGGAGGGCTATTCATCGCCTTGCTGGTTTCCCTGCTCGGAATGTTGTTCTCCTTCCCAGTGCAGGGCTATGGAGTGGTGAGTATTTCCTTTTCCACCTTGTTTGTGCTCCTTTCCTATGCATTCATCTTCAAGCTTTGGAAGACCCTTGGACAAAGAGAAAACACACTCGGCATTCGGCTTATTCGATGGTCTCTAATCGGGTATCTGATCTCAACCTTTGGCCTATGGGCTTTGGGGCCTGTGACGGCTACTTTGGGAAGAATGCATGAAATGTATTTCATGACCATTCAGTGGTTTTTGCACTTCCAGCTCAATGCTTGGTTTGTACTCGGTACGCTCGGCTTAATCGTTTTTTTTGCCGAAAAAAGAGGTATTAAGATCTTAATTTCCAGCATTCAACAAGGGCTTTTAATAGGTTCTGTATTCTTGACTTTTGCCTTGGCAATTACCTGGGCGGAACCATCGCCAATCTTCTTCTGGATCAATTCCTTGGCGGTTTTGATTCAAGCCTTGGCGTACTACCTTCTTCTTCAAAAAATCATAAAGATTCTTCCCGGGCTTTTCCTTCAGCCCTTTCCCAAAATGCTGATTGTTCTTGCTTTGGTAAGCTTGGTTGCAAAGGCAATTCTTCAGGTTCTTCTGGTATTTCCGGAGGTTGCTGTGATTTCTTATACCATCCGACTGTATGTCATCGGCTTCCTTCATCTGGTTATGCTGGGAGCAATGACTTTCGGAATAGGGGGCTTAGCCCTGGAAGAAGGCAGACTTCCTGCTACGCTTTCTTCCAAAATTGGATGGAGCCTCATTTTGGGAGGATTTCTGGGGACCGAACTTCTGCTCTTTGGGCAAGGCACTATGGTCTGGATGCAGTGGGGATACCTTTCGTGGTATCACTTGGGACTGTTTGTTTTTTCCGCCCTCTTCCCTTTAGGTCTTGCCTTGTCCTTTATCAGTCTGTTTTCTGAAAAATATGTCCAACCTCAATCAATCTTAAAGTATCCCAACTCTAATCAACTCAATGTCGAAACTATGAAAAAAGTAATGATTTGGTCAATGGGCATCATAGCGATGCTGATGACCTCCTGTGGTGGCGGAAGCGAATCTCAGTCTTCCTCTTCCGAATCGGGTTCCCCTGCTGAAGCCGCTGCGCCCGCTGCCGATCCCAAAGGGATAGGCGAAATAAAATCTGTTGATCTCGGATCGGGCGTCGACGCCTCCTTGGCTGACCAGGGAAAGGCTATCGTGGACATGAAGTGCACCGCCTGTCACCAGCTCAATGACAAGCGACTGGTCGGTCCAGGATTCCAAGGAGTGACCAACCGACGTCGTCCGGAATGGATCATGAATATGATTACCAATGTGGACGTGATGCTGGACCAAGACCCCGAAGCACAAAAGCTTCTGGAAGAATGTCTTACCAGAATGCCAAATCAAAATATCTCCATGGATGATGCAAGAGGTATTCTGGAGTTTATGAGAAAAAATGACGAAGAAAAAGCAGGCCAGCGCGATGCTGCCGTGAAATAACCCAGTTAAACTAAAATCCAAATGAAAACAAACAAATGGCTACTTGCTGCAGGTCTGATTGCGGCAGCAATAGCGCCCGGATGTAAGCCCAAAGGAGCCCAAAGTGCCATCACAGGTGATGCGGCTGCTAAGGTCTATGTAGCGCCAGGACAGCATGATGAGTTTTACAACATTGTCTCTGGTGGTTTTAATGGTCAAATGTCCGTCGTAGGTCTTCCCTCCGGTCGGGTATTGAAAATCCTCCCTGTTTTTTCCGTTCACCCGGAAAACGGCTGGGGATATTCGGAACAATCCAAGCCCATGCTCAACACCTCTCTGGGATTCGTACCCTGGGATGATTTGCACCACATCGCTATTTCTACCACCAATGCAGAACATGATGCTAGATGGGCATTTGGAAATGCAAACAATACCCCTCGGATTGCAAGGGTAGATTTGAACAGCTTCAAGACGGTGGAGATCATAGAAATCCCTAATTCTGCGGGTAATCACTCATCTCCGTTTATTACTCAAAACACCGAGTATGTAGTGGCAGGTACTCGTTTCTCTGTGCCCGTTGGGGATAATCAGGACGTGTCCATTGACTCCTACAAGGAGAACTTCAAAGGGTATATATCCTTTATCGGGGTGAATCAGGAGACAGGAGAAATGAATCTTTCATTCCAGATTGAAGCACCTCCTTTCAATTTTGACTTGGCCCGAGCCGGTAAAAATAAATCTCATGGGTGGTTCTTCTTCTCCACCTACAATACCGAAATGGCCCATACGCTTTTGGAAGTGAATGCTTCTCAAAAGGATAAGGACTTTATCATGGCGGTCAACTGGAAAAAAGCAGAAGAATATGTGAAGGCGGGAAAAGGGACCAAGAAAAAAGCAAGGTATGCACATAACAAATGGAATGAGGAAACCCATTCTGCTACCTCCACAATGATGGAGGAGGTGTTAACTTTGGACCCAACTGTGTTGAAAGACATTGTTTATTTCATCCCATGTCCAAAGTCTCCACATGGTACTGATACCGACCCAACTGGAGAATACATCATCGGTTCAGGTAAGTTGGCAGCGATCATTCCAGTTTTCTCATTCACCAAAATGCTGGCCGCAATCGAAAAGAAAGATTTTGAAGGAGATATCCAGGGCATGCCGGTTTTGAAATATGAATCAGTACTACATGGCGAAGTTCAAAAACCAGGTTTAGGTCCTTTGCACACGGAATTTGATGGAAAAGGAAATGCCTACACATCCATGTTTGTGTCCTCAGAGATCGTGAAATGGAATATCGAAACCCTTGAAGTGCTGGATAGAGCGCCTACCTATTATTCAGTAGGTCACTTGAGTATCCCAGGTGGACCTACCGGAAAACCTCATGGTAAGTATCTGGTGGCTTACAACAAAATCACCAAAGACAGATACCTACCTACAGGTCCCGAACTGGCCCATTCAGCTCAGCTCTACGATATCTCGGGAGATAAAATGCAGTTGCTTCTCGACTTTCCAACCATTGGTGAGCCTCACTATGCAGAAGCCTTTCCTGCCTCTTTGATCAAAGACCGTCAGGTGAAATTCTATCCTATCGAAAAAAATCACAGCCCTTATGCCCTCAAAGGAATTAATGACGCCCGAGTGGAGCGAAAAGGCAATCAGGTACACGTGTATATGACTTCCATCCGATCCAACTTCCGACCTGATAATATCGAAGGGGTACAGGTAGGGGATGAGGTTTACTTCCATGTCACCAACTTGGAGCAAGACTGGGATGTGCCTCACGGATTTGCAATCAAAGGAGCCAATACTGCGGAGCTCTTGATTATGCCGGGAGAGACTTCTACGCTGAAATGGATACCCGATCGCGTAGGGGTGTTCCCATTCTACTGTACCGACTTCTGTTCTGCACTTCACCAAGAGATGCAAGGCTATCTGAGAGTTTCGCCTAAAGGGTCGAATGTCTCGCTGAAATACTCCACCGGAGACTCTGAATAAAACTATCCACTTTCGCCGGTGGAGATTCCACCGGCGATTTTCACAAATTGATTATGAAATCCCTTAGCCTCACCAATCGGATATTGCTTTTACTGGCGGTATTGACTTTGATTCCTGCGTATTTCACTCCACTTTGGCAGATTAGCCTCTGGGCTCCTCAATATCCTGAGGGTCTGAATATGAAGATTTGGATCGACCAGCTTAGTGGTAATGTGGACCAGATCAACGGCGTCAACCACTACATCGGAATGAAGCATATCGGGGTAGAGATGTTTCCTGAATTCACTTACCTAAAGTATGTGATTGGTGCAATGATCGGACTAGGTCTGATCTTTTTCTTAGTGGGAAAAAGATGGTCGATTTACTCCTTTCTGGGGCTTCTTTCCGCCTTTGGTATTGCTATTCTGGTGGATATGTACCTCTGGGGCTATGAGTATGGCCATGAGCTTGACCCAAAGGCAGCTATCAAAGTAGAGGGAATGAGCTACCAGCCACCTCTAATTGGTTATAAACAACTTCTAAACTTCTTGGCGTATTCCGGTCCTGATACCGGTAGCTGGATATTGATAGGAGGAATGGGCCTCTTGGTATTGGCTGTTTACCTGGATTGGAAAGGAAAATAAATCTCATCCACCTGCTGAATTAAAAACTTTCATTTAACCCAACTGATCATGAAACGAATATTGATTGCTCTGATCCCAATTCTGATACTGATGGCTTGCAATGCAGACCCGCGTCCGATTGTACTAGGGCAGGACGCTTGTCACCATTGCAAAATGACCCTAATGGATCCAAAGTTTGGGGCAGAATTGGTTACAGAAAAAGGGAAAATATTCATTTTCGACGATGTCAACTGTATGCTTGGCTATATGGATTCTGAGGAGGGAAAAGGCCAGGTGTTTAAACATATACTCGTTATGGACTACCTGAATCCAGGCACCTTACTGGATGCCAATTTCGCCCATTACCTCAAATCTCCCGAATTTAAAACTCCCATGGCTTCTGAAGTGGTTGCTTTCCCGGACTACCAATTATTAAAAGAATATAAAGTCAAAAATGGTGGGGTGTACCTCGCCTGGGGAGAATTAACCACTCAATTTAAGTGATGCTCAAACTCAGAAAAGCCATGAACCGAATCTTTCCATTTATTTTGACTTTGTGCCTTTACGCCATCCATGCTGAGGCAGGCAAGATCATTCTCAAGCCCGGACAATCCATTCAAGCTGCGGTAGATCGCTCAGCTGCAGGGGATACTTTGATTTTCTCCCCCGGAACCTATCAAGCTTCGGCAGTGAAAATACGAAAGCCTTTGAGTTTAATCGGAAATAATCACCCGGTCATGGACGGTGAGAATAAAGGCAATATTTTTCTGGTAGCTTCCGAAAATGTACTGATTCGGGGCCTGAAATTTATCAGAACCGGGAAATCCAACATGGACGACTCTGCGGCAATCAAGTTCTTCGATTCCAAAAATTGCGTCATTGAAAATAATATTTTGGTGGATACTTTTTTTGGATTACACTTTTCCAACTCCTCAAATCTGACCATCCGAAACAATAAAGTGAATGCATCGGCCAGTCGGGAATTTGAAGTAGGAAACGGTATTCATCTCTGGAAATGCAAGGACAGTCTGATAGAGAAAAATGAGGTCTCTGGTCATCGAGATGGTATTTATCTCGAGTTTGTGACCAATACTCTAGCAAAGGAAAACTTCATCCAAGGCAATATGCGCTATGGGCTTCACTTTATGTTTGCTCATGACAATACCTACCTGAAAAACACCTTCAAAAGAAATGGAGCCGGTGTTGCGGTCATGTATACTAAAAACGTCACAATGCAGGAAAACCGATTTGAAGAAAACTGGGGAAGCAGTGCCTATGGAATTTTGTTGAAAGATATATCAGACAGCAAAGTGATCGGCAATGTCTTTCTGAAAAACACAGTTGGGATCTACATGGAAGGCAGCAGCCGAATCGATTTTAAAGAAAATACTTTCAAAGAAAACGGTTGGGCACTCAAGCTGATGGCGAGCTGTGACCAAAATCTATTCCAAGCCAACAACTTCACAAGAAACACCTTTGATATCAGTACGAATGGCAACTTGGTACTCAACCAACTTAATGAAAACTACTGGGACAAATACGAAGGTTATGATCTCAATCGAGACAGAATCGGTGATGTGCCTTTTCGTCCTATTAATCTTTATAGTGTGATTGTGGAAAAAATTCCTGCATCAGTTATGCTTTGGAGGAGTTTTCTGGTGACCTTATTAGATAGGATGGAAAAAATCCTTCCTACCATGACCCCAGATGAAATGATTGATCATTCACCTAAAATGAGACCCTATGATTTCGGTACATAACATATCCAAAAAATTTGGCAAACTGCAAGTGCTCAATGAGTTCAATCTAGAATTTGAGCTTGGTAATAGCTATGCACTTATGGGGCCAAATGGTTCCGGCAAAACCACACTGATTAAAACCATCCTCGGTATGGTGATTCCTGACAGTGGGGATATTACCGTAGGAAGTCAGTCCATCAAAGGGGATGTATCCTACCGAAAGCAGATTGGATACATGCCTCAGATCGGGCACTATCCAGCCAACATAAAAATCGGGCAGCTATTTTCCATGATGAAAGACATGCGTCCTGAGATCAAAAATTACGATTTGGAACTTGTGGAGGCCTTTGGCTTGGAGGAAATGAAAAATAAAGCAATGGGGACTCTTTCGGGCGGTACTCGACAAAAAGTCTCTGCAGCCTTGGCTTTTCTTTTCCACCCAAGCATTCTCATCCTGGATGAGCCTACTGCTGGACTCGATCCTATCGCGGTGGAACTGCTTAAGACCAAAATCAAAAAGGAACGGGCCCGCGGAAAGCTGATCCTGATTACTTCCCATATCCTTAGTGATTTGGAGGAGCTGACCAACCGTGCGATTTACATTTATGAAGGGGAGGTGTTTTTCTCCAACACCATCGAAGAGCTAAAGGAAATCACCGGAGAGTGCAAGTTTTCTCCTGCCATTGCCAAGCTGATGGAGTGGACCCTGAAAAAGAAGTCAAAAAAAACGATACTGAATCATGTTTAAGTTACTCAAATACGCGCTATACGATATTCTGAAATCACGCTTTGCCATCATTTATACAGTTTTTTTAGCTTTGGTGGCGATTTCGATCTATCAGGTTTCGGACGATCTGAGCAAAGTCTCTCTGAGTCTGATGAACATCATGATTTTATTTATTCCGTTGATTTCGGCGGTTTTTGCTACTACTCATTTTTACAATAATCTGGAGTTTATCGAATTAATGCTGGCTCAGCCGGTAAAGCGGATTCATGTGTTTCTCAGCCAACTCCTGGCCGTTGTGATTATGTTGAGTTTATCTATTTTGCTAGGATTTGGACTTCCTATGCTACTTTGGGGCGCTGATAGCAGCTTAATCACGCTACTGGTTGTTGGAGTAGTGCTAAGCTCAGTCTTTGCAGGATTTGCATTTTTGGCGAGCGTACTTACTAGGGACAAAGCCAAAGCCATCGGTATAAGTTTGGCACTCTGGATTTACTTTTCCTTGGTCTATGATGGTTTAGTCTTGTACATCATTTACAGTTTTGCCGATTATCCTCTGGAAAAAGCCACCTTGGCATTGGTTATGTTAAATCCTGTTGACTTGGGAAGAATACTCATGTTGATGCAGTTGGATATTTCGGCCTTAATGGGTTATACAGGGGCATTTTTCCAACAGTTCTTTTCCAGTGGATCAGGCATTTTTATTGCCACATTTGCATTGTTGATATGGATGCTTGTTCCGAATTATCTTGCTACTCGGATTTTTAGAAAAAGGGATTTTTGATCTAATAGCTTAAAATTAAAACTCAACTGGTTATAAGTTGGGTTGTCTTATACTTTAAGTTTTTAGGAATTTGTTTTCAATTCGAAGGATGTTTTTCGGATGGACAATGCTTTCAATCATTAGTTTGTACATTTTTTTTATCTCCAATTCTCAACCTTCAAAGGTTTTTCTTACTAAAAGGGTTGATAATACATTTTTTTATCAACTGAGATGGGTTTGCGTCTGATCGATCATTAGATCAATTTGAAAAAAATATGGAGATAACTCTGAGATTTCTCAGCGATATCTGAATGAATACTTGGATCACCTGGAAAAGACCCAACAGTTTGGTGGGGGAAATAAGGAGGTGACTAAGCAATTGTTGGAAA
>Ga0189275_100439_pt1 | contig 16759 bp, 13 predicted proteins | sample N19A6minimetaG_FD_130329 | JGI IMG/M metagenome (GOLD analysis project Ga0189275, IMG submission 130329) | Marine microbial communities from the Costa Rica Dome - N19 A6 mini metaG | ecosystem: Environmental > Aquatic > Marine > Oceanic > Photic zone | place: Costa Rica: the Eastern Pacific...
GCCGGAGTATTCCCTGACCCTGCACGGGCCGCTCAGTGATTATGGACGCGGCCAACGCTACAAGTGGCGTCATGCAAAGTTTGCCACGGTGATCACCCGAAAGCTGATCGCCGAGATGGAGGCGGAGCAACCCGAGGACCTTCCGCCGATGATCCTGCGCCCGATGGGGGTGGACACCGACGTCCTGCGGCGCGAGACGCCCTATGTCCCGGCGGAGGGGCAGATCCGGGTGTTCTCCTGCGGTCGGCTCAACGTGGTGAAAGGTCACCAGGACCTGATCGAAGCGGTCCGGCAATTGCGCGCCGCGGGCCACAACGTGGTGCTCGACATCGCCGGGCAGGATGATGAGGGCGGCACCGGCTTCCGGCTGGTTCTGGAGCAGCTCATCAAGCAGCACAAGCTGCAGGATCACGTGCGGCTTCTGGGCGCCATCGACGCGGCGGCGGTCAAGGCGAAGCTGCTGGAGGCACATGTCTTTGCGCTGGCCAGCTGGCATGAGCCGCTGGGCGTGGTCTACATGGAGGCGATTGCCTGTGGCGTGCCCACGATCGGCACCGATGCGGGCGGCGTGCCGGAACTGATCGACGACGGGATCGAGGGGCTTCTGGTGCCTCCGAAGACCCCCGAGGCGCTGGCCGAAGCCATCCTGAGGATCGCGCAGAACCCCGATCTGGCGCAACGGCTCAGCACCACCGGCCGGGCGCGGATCGAACGCGATTACCGCGCCAGCCTCGGCGCCGAAGTGATCGTGGAACAGATGCGCCGCCCGTAGGGTGCGTGATTTCACGCACCACTGGCGACATTTCCCTTGGGACGGTGCGTGAAATCACGCACCCTACGGTTCGCGGAACCGCCACGTCATCGACCCTACCGATGCGCCGCCTCGACCTCCGGCAACCGCGTCAGCACCTCCTCGGTGCGCGACACGCCCTTGCCCAGCCAACCCTCATGCGCCGCCACCACGCGCAGCGGAAACCGGTCGACCCCCAGCACCTTGGCAATGTTGAACCGGTGATTGCCCGACCCGGCCTTGCACAGCCGCCCCCCGGCATCGATCACCGCCGTCGATTCAAAGCCCACCGCGTCAGGCCGGTAGCCCTCGGTCGCGAGGCTCACGACCAGCTTGCGAACATAGCCCTCCAGGAATTCCACCACCTCGGCCTCGTTCTGCATCGCGATCTCCTTGTGGCGCGCGATACCGTCACGCTCCAGGTCAGCCATCAGGTCGCGATACCAGGCCGATTGCCGGATCGCGTCCTTGTGCGCGATGAAATCCGCCACCCGCTGATACCGAACCGTCTCCGTCACAGGCTCGATCTCGCCGAAATGCTCGCGCGGGATGGCAAAGGGCTCGCTGCCCTTGGCCCAGGGGCGCAGCATCCGCACCAGCGGCGGCGGCAAGACCCGGCCCAATTGTTTCAGCCGATGCTTTCCCACCGGCCACTTGCTGCCGGAATGGCCATCGACCCGTGCCGGATCGATCCAGAGCACGGCCCGCGTCCCGGCCTCGGCGATAAAGGTCTTCTGTTTCAGAACCATGCGCCAGTCTCAGTCATCGCGCCACTGCAGGCAAGGCCGGATCATTGCAGCAGCTCGGCGCTCAGCTCGAGGTCGTCGAATTTCAGGATCTCGATATCGCGCATCTGCACCACCCCGTCGACATGCCAGGCCCGCAACCGACCCTCGGCAAAGTCGAAGCCATAGTCGGCATAAACCCCGGGCAGTACCGCCGTATCGCGCCCTTCCCCGCCATGCAGGAAATCGCCGCGTCCGCCCGCGATCAGCACGTCGTCGCCGCCAAGACCCAGCAGCACATCCTCTTCGCTGGTGCCTTCCAACCGGTCGGCGCCCTCGCCGCCGCGCCGGATCACGCCTTGCAGAAAGGCATCCGGCGCGCGCTCTTCCCAGTCGCCGGGCGTGTCGCGGTTAAAGGCCATCAGGGCCTCCCAGCGCGGGGTGCTGTCATCGAGATGGCGCAGGTTGCCCCAGCTGCCGAATTTCGACGGCTTGCCGATATCGACGAAGGCGTTGAACAGCTTGCCACCCGCCGCCTGCCAGGCCTGCAGCAGTTCGCTGTAAAGCGCGCCCATGTCGTCGGAGTAATTCAACCGATGGAAAAAGGCGGTCATCGCTTCATCGTCCTGCCAGGGCCCGTGCCCGAGGATATGCGTGCCGCCTTCGTACATCACCATCACCATGTCGTGGCTCTGCGCCACCTTGGCATGATGCGGCCAAAGCTCGCCGGTCAGTTCGGTCAACGCCTCCTTGCGCAGCCGCTCGATCACCGGCGCAATCGTGCCATCAAACTGATGTTCCCGCACATGTTCGCGCAGGGCCACCCGGCGCAGCCCCTCGGCCTCACCTTTTTCGCGGGCCGCTTCGGCGGCGGCGTCGAGCAGTTCCTTGATCCTGTGGCCCTCTTCCTCGCTGCCGATCAGATGGCCGAAATAGCCCGAAACTGCGTAGGCCTGAAACCGGCCCACCGGCGCCTCGTTGCCTTCGCCCTGCCAGAGCGGGGCCTGCAGTTGCGGCTCTTCCAGACCCGGCCAGCCGGTGTGAACGCCAATGACATTGACCAGCCGCACCTCGGCCTCGGCGCCGTAGACTTCGGTCCAGATATCGGCCACCTCGGCGGCGCGCAGCCCGGCGAATTGCATCCAGGCATCGTCGCCCGCCGCTTCGCCCCAGCGCGCCTCGGCCTGCTCGACGGCCCAGCTTGCTTGCGGAAAGACCCGGTTCCAGACCTCGTTGGAATATTCGACATAGGATTTCAGCCGTGGGTCGAGCGTGGACTGCACCGCCTCGGCATACGCCCTTACATAGCTTTCGTCGGCCATGTGAGGCATGCAGAACCACGGGTCCGCGCCCACAAGGTTGGCGAGCGCCACCAGGTGTTCAACCGGAACCCCGCGCCGGAAATAGCTGTAGTCGTCGATCCGCGCGCGGTCGTCCCAGGTGACCTTGGGCGAGCCGTTGGTGAACATCCAGTCCATGTAGCGCAAGGACCGGAGGTCCTGGATTTTGGCGACGAAATCGGGGTTGAAGACCATCCCGGCCTCGAAAAACGGCACGTGATCCTCGTGCACGATGCTGATGTTGCGGATGTAATCGCCGGTGCCCTGCGGGTCGGTGTCGTTGATCTGGACGGCAACCGTGCCTTCGCCCGGCTCGAACAGGAACCACAGCGCGTGATCCTCGCGTTGCTGCACCCGTGCGCGGCCCACGATGGTCAACTGGCCCTCGCCCTCCCATGTCACCCGGTAGCGGCCTTTCAGCGATGCGGCCTCCGGCGGCAGGTCGGTCATGACAAAGGCCTCGACCCGGTCGACCGCGTCCGGCAGGCGGGTGATCCAGCCAAAGTCGTCCAGAAGCCCTTCGCGGGCGAAATCCGCCTCAGTCCAGCCGCCCCATTGGCCGGGAAGGTGCCCAACCCAGTGGCGCGCGGTCTTCATCACGTCGATAAAGGGCTGCTGGGTGGACCAGTCTGCGATGCCGTTCAGCCCCATGGCCAAGGACGGGTTGGCAAGACCGGTCGCGGTGCTGGGCGCGCGGGCGGGCTCCTCGGCCAGGGGCTCGCTGACTGCCAGCGCCGTGACCGTGCCCGTAACCTGCGCCGTGGCTGTCGCGATGTTCCCTGTGGGCGCAGGGGCCCCGGCAAAGTCGCGCGGCGCGGCGAAATCCGCCATTTCGGCCCAGATGAATGCGGCCGCGGCCTCGTAGTTCTCGATCATCTCGGGGTGGACTTCGGGATAGTCGGTGAGCCCCGGAGGCGGCGCATTGTAGAGCCCCGCATAGGTGATCATCGCGGCGATCAGATAGGTGGTGGGCGTGCCATGCGGCGCATTGTCGGTATAAAGGTCGACCGGCCGCAACTCCTGCAACGGCCCCTCGGTCAGCAACCGGGTCAGGATGGGTCCGACCGGGATCAGCCGCACATCCATATCCGGCAGGGCCTCGGCCACCGCCGCATGATAGTCGAGATACCAGTCGTGATAATCGCCGGTGGTGAACGCCAGATACCGCCGATAGACGCGGCGCGACGGCGGGAACGAATCCATCTCGGCCCAGCCTTCATAGAGAAAGACCGTCGGGCGCGCGCCCTGTTCCCTGACCCAGTCGATCAGCCCCACCGTGCCGCTGACCGGCGATCGATTGTCCGGCGCGCCGTCATAGCGCTCTTCCGGGCCCTTGTACTGGATGAAGTTCTCGGGATTGATCAGCAGCGTGTCGATCTCTGCCGCGCCGAAATCGCCCCGCTTCCAGGAGGGCGTGACCCCGCCAAAGCCCCAGTTCGGCTCGGGCGGCAGCTTGTCGGGAAATTGCCCGCCAAAGGCCGACTGGCCGCTCAGCGCCAGCGCCCGGCCATCGGCCCGGGCCAGGCGGCCCAGCCAGAAGGGCATGGTGGTGGCGTGGGTGTTGGTGGCGTGGTTGATCAGCGAATTGCCCCAGACATAGGCGCGCACCGCATCCACCTGCTGGGCCGAGGCCGCCGACCCGAAAAGCGAGACAAAAACAAGGCAGACCACCTGCCCGAACGATTTCAACATGAACAAATCACCTCCGAATTTATGCGCCGCCAGTCTGCACCGGTCTGTGGCCTTTTTCCGGCGCGCCTGTTCACAATGAAGTGCGTGGGGGCCGGGGATCAAGCCATGCCGGTTTCCCATATTGCCGGCAAGCGCTTGTTTTCTGACCTTCCGGTGAAATTTCAAACGGTTGCGCTACCAGGCGTTGACAGGTCGGGATGCAGGATGCCTCATCTGCCGCACAAGAGGAGCATCCCAGGGAGGGACTTGGATGAAACTTATTCTGGCCGCAGGCCTGTCGGCATTGATCGCCGGCACCGCCGCCGCGGAGATCCGCATCGCGCATATCTATGGCAAGACCGGGGCGCTGGAGGCTTATGCCAAGCAGAGTCACGACGGGCTGATGCTGGGGCTGGAATATGCCACCGGCGGCACGATGGAAATTGATGGCGAGCCGATCGTGGTGCTCGAAAAGGACACCCAGCTGAAGCCCGATCTCGGCAAGGCACTGCTGGCCGAGGCCTATGGTGACGATGACGCGCATATTGCCGTCGGGCCGGTGTCAAGCGGCGTGGCGCTGGCGATGTTGCCGGTGGCCGAAGAATACGAACGCGTGTTGATCGTGGAACCGGCGGTGGCGGATTCGATCACTGGCGCGAACTGGAACCGCTATATTTTCCGCACCGGGCGCAACTCTTCCCAAGACGCGATTTCCAACGCGGTGGCGCTGGGCGGCGAAGGCGTGACCATCGCGACGCTGGCGCAGGACTATGCCTTTGGCCGTGACGGTGTGGCGGCCTTCCGCGAAGCACTCGACGGCACCGGCGCAACCTTGGCGCATGAGGAATACGTGCCCACCGACACCACCGACTTCACCGCCGCGGCCGAACGCATCTTCAACGCGATGAAGGATATCGAGGGTGAGAAAAAGCTCTTCATCATCTGGGCCGGTGGCGGCAATCCGATGGGCAAGATCAATGCGATGGACCCGTCCCGCTTTGACATCGAGATCGCGACCGGCGGCAACATCCTCGCCGCGCTGACCGCCTACAAGGAACTGCCCGGCATGGAGGGCGCGACCTATTACTACTATGAGATCCCCGATAACGAGGTGAACGACTGGCTGGTCGAGGAGCACTTCAAACGCTTCGACAGCCCGCCGGATTTCTTCACCGCCGGTGGCATGGCGGCGGGCATCGCCGTGGTGGAAGCCATCAAGAAGGCCGGGGGCGCCGAGGATACCGAGGCCTTGATCGCGGCGATGGAAGGCATGGAATGGCAGACGCCCAAGGGGCTTATGCGCTTCCGGCCCGAGGATCATCAGGCGCTGCAATCGATGTACCACTTCCGCACCGAGGTGCAGGACGGCAAGGATTACGGCGTACCGGTGCTGGTGCGTGAGCTGGGCATCGACGACATGGATATTCCGGTGCGGAATTGAGCTTTACCGGTCGGCGGCGTTCACGCGTCGCCGGCCATCACGACCAGGTTTCCGTCGGGATCGCGGAGTTTCATGATGCAGGTTTGGGTAGCCTTCTCAATCTCGCCGGGCTCAAACCCTGCAAGCCGCGCACGTTCTGCGATCAACCCGCCCGCCATGAGCGTCAATGTCCCCTTCCCGGCAGCCCCCGCATTCTCGTGGAGTTGAAATCCGTGATTTCCCCAACGCCATTCAAAGAGCCCGGTCATGGGGTTGGCGTCGGGCGCACGGTCGAACAGGGTCTCGTACCAGTCCCGGCTGCGCTCAATATCGCTGCAACTGAGGTTGGCGTATATGCCGGTGATCGCCATGAGCAGGTCCTTTCGCTCTCGTACACGCTGGAAAACGCCCGGGGCAGCGGCTTGTTCCACGGCGTTGAGGGAACCCCGGTGTGACACAGGCATTGCTCCAAACCCACGACCTCACTGTGCGCTTCGGCGGCCATGTCGCCGTCGACGCCGTGACCTGTGGCTTTCACGCGGGCGAGTTGACCGCCATCGTCGGGCCGAACGGCGCGGGCAAGACCACCTATTTCAACCTGATTTCCGGCCAGATCGCTGCCAGCGCGGGGCGCGTCACGCTGATGGGTGAGGATATCACCCGCGCTTCCGTCGCCGACCGGTGCCGCAGGGGCCTTGGTCGGGCCTTTCAATTGACCAACCTCTTTCCCAACCTTTCTGTGCTGGAAAACGTGCGCCTTGTGATCCAGGCCCGTCGCCGCACCGGGTTCCGGCTGTTCTCCGTGGCCGAGGCGCATCAAGACCTGACTAGCGAGGCGATGAGCGTGCTGGAGCGCGTCCGGCTCGACACCCTGCAAAGCCAGACGGTCACCGAACTCAGCCACGGCAACCAGCGCAAGCTGGAGGTGGCGATGCTGATCGCGCTGGACCCCAAGGTCTATATGTTCGACGAACCCACAGCCGGGATGAGCGCCGACGAGGCGCCCGTGGTGCTCGACCTGATCGCCGAACTGAAGGCCGACGCCGACCGCACCATCCTGCTGGTCGAACACAAGATGGACGTGATCCGCAGCCTCGCCGACCGCATCATCGTGCTGCACAATGGCGCGCTGGCCGCCGATGGGCTGCCCGCCGAGGTCATGGCCTCGGACGTGGTGCAGGAGGCCTATATGGGCAAGGATTTGGCCGATGTCTGACCCGATCCTCACCCTGCGCGGTGTCCACACCGACATTGCGCGATACCACATCCTGCAAGGCGTCGACCTGGCGATCCCGCGCGGCGAAGTGACGATGCTGCTCGGTCGCAACGGCGTCGGCAAGACCACGACGCTGCGGACCGTCATTGGCCATTGGGCGGTGCGCGAGGGCGAGATCCTGTTCGGCGACCGGCCCATCGCACACCTGTCGGTGGCCGACCGTGCCCGGCTGGGCATCGGCTTTGTTCCGGAAGACATGGGCATCTTCTCGGACCTGACTGTTGAAGAAAACATGGTACTCGCAGCACGCTCCGGACGGATGGACAGCGCCCGGCAGGACTGGATTTTCGCCACCTTTCCGCCGCTCAAGACCTTTTGGCGCTCGGCTGCCGGGACGCTCTCGGGCGGGCAGAAACAGATGCTGTCGATTGCACGGGTGATGGCGGAGGAACGCCAGCTTTACCTGATAGACGAGCCGACCAAGGGCCTCGCCCCGGCGATCATTTCGACCATGGTCGGCGCATTGCGGGAGCTGAAGGCGCAGGGCGCCTCGATCCTCTTGGTGGAACAGAACTTCGCGGTGGCCAAGGCGCTGGGCGATGGTGTCGCGGTGATGGAGAACGGCCGCATCGCCTGGACAGGGACAATGGCGCAACTGGCCGCTGATCGCGAAGCACAAGAGAGCCTGATGGGCCTGAGCATGGAGGCAACATGAGCGCCGCCCCCGATCATACGCCAACCATGGCCGCCGTCGCGTTGGGTGAGCGGCTGGCCAAGGCGGCCCCGCTCTTGCTGGTGCCGGTGCTTGTGCTGGCCGGGTATCTCGCCATCGGCACAACATCGTCGTGGTTGACGCTGACCGTTTCCGGCCTCGCGATGGGCATGATGATCTTCATCATGGCCTCCGGGCTGACGCTGGTCTTCGGGCTGATGGACGTGATCAATTTCGGCCACGGCGCTTTCATTTCCGTGGGTGCGTTCGTGGGCATCTCGGTGCTGCTCAGCCTCGGAGCCTGGACCGGGGCGCCGTCGCTGGCGCTGAACGTGGGCGCGGTGATGCTGGCGGTTTTCGCGGCGATGGTGGTGACCGGCCTGCTGGGCTGGGGTTTCGAGCGGGTCATCGTGCGGCCCGTCTATGGCGCGCATCTCAAGCAGATCCTCGTGACCGTCGGCGGGCTGATCGTGATCGAACAGATGATCCATGTGATCTGGGGGCCGGACGAGATTTTCCTGACGCGGCCCGAGATGCTGAAAGGGGCCGTCACTTTCGCCGGGGCGGCGATCGAGAAATACCGGCTGCTGGCGGTTGCCGTGGGGCTGGTGCTGTTTGTCCTGATGCGGGTGGTGTTCCGGCACACGAAAGTGGGCTTGATCGTGCGCGCGGGCGTCGAGAATGGTGAAATGGTTCAGGCGCTTGGCTATCGCCTGCGGCTGGTCTTCGTCGGTGTGTTCATCGCCGGATCGGCGCTGGCAGGCCTCGGCGGGGTGATGTGGGGGCTTTATCAAGAGGTGATCACGGCGGGGATGGGCGAAGAAATGATGATCCTCGTCTTCATCGTGGTGATCATCGGCGGGCTGGGCTCAGTCGAGGGCGCATTTATCGGAGCGTTGCTGGTGGGGCTGACCCAGAACTACGTGGCCTTCCTCGCACCGAAACTGGCGCTGATCTCGAACATCGGGTTGATGACGGTGATCCTGATGTGGCGGCCTCAGGGGATGCTGCCGGTGGTGAAGGCGAAATGAAGATATTGGCCGGAGACAGGCCGCGTTCCACGGTCCTGACGCTGATCCTGCTGGTGATCTTGATATGTCTCGCGCTGGCGCCGTTCCTTTTTCCCGGCGTCCGCTCGCTGGAGACGGCGGCGCGGATCTGCATCTTCATCGTGCTCGTGGCGTCCTATGATCTGCTGCTGGGCTACACCGGGATCGTGAGCTTCGCGCATACCATGTTCTTCGGGCTCGGTGCCTATGGCGTGGCGCTGGCCTCGGTCCACATGGAGCGCGGGTTCGGCGCGCTGGCGGTGGGGACCGTGGCGGGAGCCGTGGCAGCGGCGCTCTTGGCGCTGGTGATCGGGCTGTTTTCGTTGCGCGTCCGGGCGATCTTCTTTGCAATGATCACGCTCGCGGTGGCCTCTGCCGTGGCAGTGCTGGTGAGCCAGTTGTCCGCGATCACCGGCGGAGAGGATGGGTTGAACTACTCGATCCCGCGTGAATTGACCCCGGCCTTCCGGCTGGGCGAGGTCGCGGGGGTGCGGATCAATGGCAAGCTCCTGAATTACTACCTCGTGTTCGGATCGTCGCTGATGCTGGTGCTCCTGCTCCTGCGCATCGTGAATTCGCCCTTTGGCCGGGTGTTGCAGGCGATCCGCGAGAATGACTTTCGGGCCGAAGCGGTGGGCTACCGGGTGGTCTGGTATCGCGTGACGGCGACGTGCTTGTCGGCGGCTGTTGCGGCGCTGGCGGGGAGCCTGTTCGCGATCTGGCTGCGCTATGTCGGGCCGGACACGGTGCTGAGCTTCGAGATCATGCTCGACATCCTGCTGATGGTGGTGATCGGCGGCATGGGCACGATCTATGGCGCCGTCGTGGGCGCGACGATCTTCGTGCTGGCGCAGAACTACCTGCAGACGTTGATGGGCTCGGCGGCAGAGGCTGTGGCCGGGGTGCCGCTGTTGCCGGACCTGCTGAACCCGGATCGCTGGCTGTTGTGGCTGGGGGTGTTGTTCATCCTCAGTGTTTATTTCTTTCCGACCGGGATCGTCGGGAGACTGCGCGGCAAGGCATGATCCGCAGGCTGGTGGGTTACAAACACACCCTACGGCAGGGGGTAGAGTGGGTTTGTAACCCACCGCCCATTCATCAGACCGAAACATGCTCCAGCAAAACCGCTCGATCCGCATTGGCCCGATCCCGTTCCAGCACCACCTCGCCGCGTTTGAGCACTACGAAGCGGTCGCCGAGGCCGTAGGCGAAATCGAAGAACTGCTCCACGAGGATGATCGCCATGTCGCCCTTTTCGCGCAGGTATTTGATGACTTCGCCGATCTGCTGGATAATGTTGGGCTGGATGCCTTCTGTCGGCTCGTCCAGCAACAGGAGCTTGGGCTTGGTGATCAGCGCGCGGGCGATGGCGAGCTGTTGTTGCTGGCCGCCCGAGAGGTCGCCACCGCGTCGGGCGCGCATCTGTTTCAGCACCGGGAACAACTCGAAAATCTCGTCCGGCACGAAATGTTCCGAGCGCGGCAGGCAGGCGTAGCCGGTTTCCAGGTTCTCCATCACCGTCATCAGCGGAAAGATGTCGCGACCCTGCGGAACGTATCCGACACCTTTTTGCGCCAGCACATGCGCGGGCACCTGACCCACCGCCTCGCCGTCGATCAGAAGATCGCCGGTGGCCCGGGAATGGGTGCCTGAGATGGCCTTGAGCAGGCTGGTCTTGCCGACGCCGTTGGTGCCCATCACGCAGGTCACCTCGCCCGCCTTTGCCTGCATCGAGATGCCGTGCAGAATTTGGCTGTGCCCGTATTTCAGCGTCAGATCGCGGGTTTCCAGCATCGGTTATCTCCCGAGATAGACGTCGATGACGTCCTTGTTTTTCGTCACGTGGTCGAGCGAGCCTTCGGCCAGAACCGACCCTTCGTTCAGCACCGTGACCTTGCAATTCAGGCGGCGGACAAACTCCATGTCATGCTCGACCACCACCACAGCGTGTTTCTTCGCCGCTTCGACCAGCATCGTCGTGGTCTTTTCGCGCTCCGCCGGGGTCATGCCTGCCGCCGGTTCGTCGACCAGCAGCAGCCGGGGATCCTGCGCCAGCAACATGCCGATTTCCAGCCATTGTTTCTGGCCGTGGCTCAACTCACCCGAAGTGCGTTGAAGCTCCTCGGTCAGACCGATCAGTTCGGCGATTTCCTCTATCCGCTCGGCACCGCGCCTGGACTTGCGATAGACCAGCACATCGAACGGCCCGCGCTTGTTGGCCAGCGCCATGGCGAGGTTTTCGCGCACGGTCTGGGCTTCGAAAACGGTGGGCTTCTGGAACTTGCGGCCGACGCCGGCGCGGGCGATCTGGCTTTCGCTCATCTTGAGTAGCGAGACGGATTTTTCGCCAAAGAGCACCCGGCCCTCATCCGGTTTCGTCTTGCCGGTGATAATGTCCATGAAGGTGGTCTTGCCCGCGCCGTTCGGCCCGATGATAGCGCGCAGTTCCGGTTCGCCGATCTGGAAGCTGAGGTTGTTGATGGCGCGGAAGCCGTCAAAGCTTACCGTGACGCCGGACATCTCAAGAAGCGTCTTCATGGTTCGCCCTCATCCTTGCGCCAGGCGCTTTTGTCGGGTCCGTAATTGCCTTGACGGTTGGGGATCGGGTGGCGGATGGCGATATAGTCGAAGAGACCGCCGATGCCCTTGGGAAAGAACAGGGTGACGGCGACAAACGACAGGCCCAGCAGCACCAGCCACCAGTCGGTCCACTGGATGGTGTAAAAGCCCAGCGGGATCGAGGGTGCTCCGCCGCCGGTGAACCAGCTTGACAGCAGCGACACGAAGGCGGCACCGATCACCGCGCCATAGAGCCTGCCGCGCCCGCCGATGGCGACCCAGACCGCGAGGTAGATCGAGGCAATGGGCGCGATTTCCGCCGGGTTGATGATGCCCGCCTGCGGGTAATAGAGCGCACCGGCGATGCCTGCGACGATGGCGGTGAGGGTGAAGACGAAGAGCTTGTAGGACTCAACATGGTAGCCGAGGAAGCGGACGCGGGCCTCGTTATCGCGGATGGCGCGGATCACGCTGCCCATCTTGCCGTCGACCACGAAGGCGAAGAGCAGGTAGCCGAGACCCAGCGCGAAGGCGGACGCCCAGAAGAAGGCCATGGAGATCACGGCTTGTGGCGTATCCTCGAAACCGGGGATGTTTTGCAGGCCCGAGAGGCCGTTGTTGCCACGAAGCCCGGTGTCGTTCTGGAAGAGGTAAAGCGACAGCGCCAGCGTCATCGCCTGGGTCAGGATCGACAGGTAAACGCCGGTCACGCGGGACCGGAAGGCAAGCCAGCCGAAGATGAGCGCGAGCAGGCCGGGGATCAGCACCACCGCCATCAGTTGCAGCGGCAACGAATGGGCAAAGGTCCAGAGGCCGGGCAGTTCGGAGGCGCCGACGACGCCGAATATCTGGCCGGCGATGGCATCGCTGATTTCCCCCGGTGTCGGTGGGATGGCTCCGTTCTGAAGGCTTTCGAGGACGATGCCTTCGGTCCTCGAATACATCAGCCACATGCCGATGGCGTAGCCGCCGATGCCGAAAAAGGCAAAGTGGCCGAGGCTTAGGATGCCGCAATAGCCCCAGACCACGTCCATCGCGATGGCGATCAGGCACAGGCAGAGCGTTTTGCCGAGGGTCTTCACGAAGCTGGTGGAGACAAAGCCGACGCCGGTGGCCTCTGACAGCGCGGTCACGATCAGGGTGAAGAGGGCGAGGGCCGCGAGGAACCACATCACCGACGGGTTGCGGAAGAGGAAGGAACGGGTCATGGCCGTACCTCCGGGCTGCACACGAAATCTTTGAAAGATTTCGGTGCGTTTTCTTTCAAAGAAAACGGGGCCCGGTGACTGCGTCGTGTCATGGTCTCAATCTCCTGCGGCACGGCCCTTGAGGGCGACGATGCCCTTGGGGCGGAACTGGATGAAGAGGATGATGAAGAGGATCATGTAGGTCTGCGCCGCCAGCGTGTTCGACGGGTTGAAAAACTCGATGCCCTTTTGCAGGAAGCCGATCAGCGTGGCCCCCGCGAGCGTGCCCCAGACGTTGCCGACGCCGCCCACGACCACGGTCATGAAGCTCTGCACGATGTAATCGGCACCCATTTCCGAGGTGACCTTGGCGTAAAGCCCGATAGCGACGCCCGCGATGCCGGCGATGCCGGAACCCAGGCCGAAGGTGAGCATGTTGATGCGGTCGGGGTTGATGCCCATGGAGCTGGCCATCCGAGGGTTCTGGGTCACGGCGCGCACTTCCAGCCCGAGGCGGGTTTTCTTCAGGATGAAGAGCAGCAAGCCGAGGAACAGGAGCGCCAGCACGAAGATCGCGATGCGGATATAGGCGATCTGGATCACGTCATTGATCACCCATGCGCCATCCAGCCAGCCCGGCGAGGTCAGCGGACGCGCCTGGGTGCCAAAGATGTTCTTGGCGAGCTGTTGCAGGGCGATGGAGATGCCGAAGGTGGCCAGCAGCGTCTCAAGCGGGCGATGATATAGCCAGCGGATCACGAGGCGTTCCATCGCGACACCGGCGGCGAAGGTGACGGCGAAGGCCAGCGGCAAGGCAATAATCAGTGACAGGGTGTAGTCGGGCACGAAGAGTTGCACCACGTAGCCGGTATAGGCACCCATCATGATGAATTCGCCATGCGCCATGTTGATGACGCCCATGACGCCGAAGGTGATGGCGAGGCCGATGGCAGCGAGGAAGTAGATCGACGCCAGCGACACGGCATCCATCGTGAGGTCGATGGTCTGGCCTACGGCGACGCGGGTTTCGACCTCGGCCAGCGCCTCTTCGGCGGCGGCGGTGACGGCGGCATCGGCTTCGTCATAGGCCTCGTAGAAGACATTGGCGGACAGGGCGGCGTCAATGTCCGCCTCGGTGACCAGAGGCGGCACGGCGCCTCCGGCGGCAAGCGCGGCATAGGCTTCGGCGCGGGCGGCATCGCTGCCGAGACGGGTCAAGGGGACGCCGCCGACGCGGTTGCCGTCGATATTGGCTTCCAGGGCAGCGCGGATATCTGTCGGCGCGACCAGCGGCGGAGCAAGATCGGCAGCGACCAGTGCGGCATAGGCGACCTCCCGGTCGATCCCCTCGCCAGAGGTCATCACACGGGCGATGTTTTCGCCCTCGGGCAACGTGGCGGCAGCCGCGAACTTGACCGAGAGGATCTGGTTGAGCACCGAGCGGCCTTCGACGCTGAGATCGTCGGACAGACCTTCGATCGCGGCAATCCGCGCCTCGGTGGTGTCGCCGTAGCGGGCGGTGAGATAGGTGACAAGCCGCTCCTTGCGGGTGCGCAGGGCCGGGTCTGTCTCGCCCTCGATCGAGGCCTGGAGGGCGTCCAGCTGCGAGGGATCGGGATTGCGGGAGATCGCGTCGAGCGCCTCGCTGCGGCGTTTGATATCCGGGTCGGACAGCTGGAACTGCACCAGGGCTGCGCCGATCTCGCGGCGCACGCCGCCATTGGGCTTGATATTGGTGAGCGTATCGGTGGCCACCGCCTCGGCTATCAAGTCGCCGGTGTCGATGTCGGTCAGATCATAGCCATCGCCGGACTTCGCACCGTAGAAAAACAAGCCGTCCGCATCGCGGACCCAGACGTCCTTTTCGGCATAGCGGTTGAGGAACACCGGCACCTGCGGCAGGCCGGACGCCACCAGCGCCTCGAGCACCGTGCCGATGGTCCGGCGCGAGGGTTTGGCCGCCAGTGCCTGATGCTCCTGTAGCACCGATTGCAGGGTCGTGGTCGGGGTATCCGGGGCCTGATCCTGTGCCAATGCCGCAATCGGCAGCCACAGCAAAACCAGGCACGCGAGAAGAACGCGATGCATGAGGGGGGCCTGCTTCTTCAAAGAGAGAGGTGAGGGCGCGACGGATGCCGCGCCCCCGGAGGGAGGTCAGTAGTTCGACTTGATCTGCACGCAGGTCGAAGTCTCGGTGTTGTACATGCCGCAGCCGAGGTCTTTCCAATCCGACTTCAGGACCGCCGATTCCGGCAGGAAATCGGTCCATGCATCGCCCGGAACCTCTTCGGTCTGGGAGATGATGTCGAACTGGCCGTCGGCGGTGATCTCACCGATCAGAACCGGCTTGGACAGGTGGTGGTTCACCAGCATTTCCGCCGTGCCGCCCGTCAGGTTGGGGAAGGTCTGGCCGTACATCGCGGTGCGGACCGCGTCGACATCGGTGGTCTCGGCCTCGGTGGCCGCGTTCACCCACATGTTGAAGCCGATATAGTGGGCTTCCATCGGGTCGTTGGTCACGCGGTTTTCGCCCATGCGGGCTTTCCATGTCGCGATGAACTCGGCGTTGGCGTCGGTTTCGGCGGACTGGAAGTAGTTCCACGCGGCGAGGTGGCCGACGAGGTTCGACGTATCCAGACCCGAAAGCTCTTCTTCACCGACCGAGAAGGCCACGACGGGGATGTCGTCGGCGGACACGCCGGCGGCGGCCAGTTCCTTGTAGAAGCCGATGTTGGCGTCGCCGTTGATGGTCGAGATCACGCCGACCTGCTTGCCGTCCTCACCCAGCGCCACGACGTCGGACACGATGGTTGACCAGTCGGAGTGCCCGAAGGGCGTGTAGTTCACGAAGATGTCTTCCTCGGCGATGCCCTTGGACTCGAGGTAGCTCTCGAGGATGTTGTTCGTGGTGCGCGGGTAGACGTAGTCGGTGCCGAGCAGGGCGAACTTCTCGACGCCGAGCTCTTCGAGGAAGTAGTCGGTGGCCGGGATCGCCTGCTGGTTGGGGGCGGCACCGGTGTAGAACACGTTCTTGGACGATTCTTCGCCTTCGTACTGCACGGGGTAGAACAGCAGGCCGTTCAGCTCTTCGATCACCGGCAGCACGGATTTGCGCGACACCGAGGTCCAGTTGCCGAAGATCACGTCAACTTCGTGCACCGACAGCAGCTCGCGCGCTTTTTCGGCAAACAGCGGCCAGTCAGAGGCCGGGTCGACCACGACAGTCTCAAGCTCGCAGCCCAGCAGGCCGCCTTTTTCGTTCTGCTGTTCGACCAGCATTTCCATCGTGTCTTTCAGCGTGGTCTCGGAAATCGCCATTGTGCCGGACAGCGAGTGCAGCACGCCGACCTTGATCGGGCAATCGGCGGCAAAGGCGGGTGCGGCGGCAAGCATGCCGAGGGCCGCGACACTGGTCATGGTCTTGGTGAAACGGGTCATTTCTCTGTCTCCCCGCAGGGTTCGGCCCGACCGTTGCGCCACGTGGCGCGGCAGCCCGGGTTCCGTCCCTGCAACGTCAATTGTTGCATCAGTGTGGCGACCGACAAGAATGCCAGTTCAGAAGGCCGTCACACGCCCATCGCTTTGGTCTGTTCCCTGTCAGGTCGTCCCCCAGGCGCGAGCACTCATATGACTTCTGCATCGCGGCATAGGGATCAATTGCGGCGTGGGATTTTAGCGCCGCCCGCGGCCACATGATTAATTTCTAGGCGACGTTAATCTTTAATGTCTAATTTTTGCGCAAACTTTCCCGCGGTCGAACGCAAACCTGCTGCGAATCTGGCCTTTCCCCGGTCCGATCTGCTCAATCCGCAGCAATTCAGGATCAGCCCGGAGAAATCCCATCACCAGCCTGCCGCGTCATATGAATGGATCCGCACCGGTCCAGGTCCAGCCGCGCACCCGGGGTCACATCACCCTCTCGGCCAAGCGCCGCGGCGGCGACAGCGTGATCGACGGATTGCGGCAACAGGGGTCCTACAAGGCGCTGTTCCCGCGTGGGCGCGGCATGTTGCAGTCGATCCTGGTCAACACCTCAGGCGGTGTAACCGGCGGCGACCGGCTGATGCTTGAGGCCAAGGTGGGCGAAGGC
>Ga0189275_100440_pt1 | contig 16749 bp, 10 predicted proteins | sample N19A6minimetaG_FD_130329 | JGI IMG/M metagenome (GOLD analysis project Ga0189275, IMG submission 130329) | Marine microbial communities from the Costa Rica Dome - N19 A6 mini metaG | ecosystem: Environmental > Aquatic > Marine > Oceanic > Photic zone | place: Costa Rica: the Eastern Pacific...
TAAAAAACAACTCATGTGAACCCCGGTCAAAAAAATAGAGGCCGAAAATCAAAAATCGGCCTCTATTGCGCAAAATCGAATATCTCTAAATGTGAAAACTATTTATGAGACAGCCTCTTTTTTTTAGTTTCTTTTTCGAACCAAACTGTCAGCAGGGTAGGTAGCTTTCAAATAAGCCATTTGCTCTTTGGCCCAGTTTATTAAAATTTCCCTCTCTTCGTCTGATAAATTTGCTTCGGGATGTAATCCGAAATTGGTATAGGAATCTAATGGCATTTCCTTTTCTTCCATTACTTCGACTACCTCCTCCAATTTATGATATTGAATTGCCAATGGACGATTGGTAAATTCAGAAAAATTCAGGTGTCGCTTGCCATCTGTTACATGACTATTCAACCAATAGCCCACAGGTTCGATCTGACTATACCAAGGATAAATGGTTTGATTGGTGTGGCAATCATTACAGGCATTTTTAAAGATGGTCTGCACATTGTCTGGAATGTTATAGCTTTTTGAAATATCAAACTCGTAATTGGCAGACTCATTTTTTTCATAAGGAATGAATTGAATAGCAATGAGTATAATCAAAATTGCTATGCTTATTTTCTTAATCATGGTGTTGGGTGTTTTAATTTTTCAGAAATATAAGACTATGAAGCGTTCATTTCGAAGATTTTGGATGAAATCTCAATCCGTCAATCACTAAACATAGCCCTGCTTGAAATACAATCAGAGCAACGGTTCCATACCAAAACCATTCATTTCCGGAAAGCTTTTGCAATCCTGCATCAATCGCCATTGAGAGACCAGTTCCCGTGAGAAGCAGACCCAATACAGATTGGATTAACCAGCGAGTGTATAAATTTTTCATGAAGCTAATTTTATCATTTATCTTAATAAAAAAAGCCCTTTCGAATGCTGTCGAAAGGGCTTAAGTAGACTTGAAATCTAGACTTCAAATCCTTTTCTATACTGTCTGCCAACAAATTGATTGGCTTCTTCCAGATTGGTGATGCGCATATTTTCGCCGTCCCAGAGTAGTTTCTTTCTGGCAAAAAACTCCATTCTCCCCTGACTGTTTTCCTTGCGAAGCATATAGCTTCGGATGGCCAAATTACCCATCAATACTGTTTCTGTCATAGGACCTGCATAGTCAAAGGATGAAGTCAAGCCTTGGTGTTCTTTGCTGCCAAACCCAGCTTTACAGGCTTCTACCCAAAGTCTCTGATGGCCATATTCTCTTTCAAAACCTTCTTCAGACTGTGGTCCCATTTCTGTGGTTCCATCATTCAGGTAGAGTTTCGGCATCAATGGGGATGAATCATTGATATTGGTGGAAATGATTCCTTTTTCACCAATAATTAATACTCCATTTGCAGAGTTTGCTCCTCCAATATCCTCATTGGCAGGAATGATGTCAGGGTGTGAAGGGCGGATACCTCCGTCGCTCCAGGTCATTTCAATTTTTGACTTACTTTTTGGAGTAGCGTCAAAATGCAAGGTGATGAAAGAGGACGCAGGGCATCCCTCAGGATGGTAATCCGGAGTCCACATTTGACTAAATACAGAGCCTACACTACATTCTGCATCGGTTGGGTATTTCAATCCTAAAGTTCTGAACGGGATATCAATTAAATGACATCCTACATCGCCCAATGCGCCCGTTCCGTAATCCCACCAACCTCTCCAATTGAATGGATGAAGGTTAGGTGTAAATGGAATCTCAGGAGCTGGCCCTAACCATAAATCCCAATTAAGCGCATCCGGCTTCGCTCCTGGCTCTGCTTTGGGGAAAGCTCCTCCTTGTGGCCAAACAGGTCGGTTGGTCCAAACCTGAACTTTGGAAATAGCACCGATTTTATCTTCATCTATCCATTGCTGCACCAGCTTCAAAAGGGGATTGGAACCACCTTGATTTCCCATTTGGGTAACTACCTTCTGGCCTCTTGCCATTTCTGTCAACATTCTGGCCTCACGGATATTATGGGTCATGGGCTTCTGCACGTACACATGCTTATTTCTCTCCATCGCATATTTGGCTGCAGGGCCATGGACATGATCTGGGGTGGAAATGGTCACAGCATCTATTTCAGGCATCTTATCCAACATTTCCCGGTAGTCGGCAAAAAGCTTGGCTTTGGGGAAATTGTCTACTGAACGTTTGGCTGAGCCTGCAAAATCTACGTCACAAAGAGCGATGACTCTTTCTCTTCCTCCTACAGAAGCAAGTTCTATATCACTGGCACCTTTTCCTCCGGCACCTATTGCTGCCAATACCAGTTGATCAGAAGGAGCTGTAAATCCAACTCCTCCCAGTACATTTCTAGGTACTATAAAAAAAGAAGAGGCAATGGCTGCATTTTTAATAAACTCTCGCCGGGACTGTCCAGAACCGGTTTTTTTAGGGTCTTTCATGGGTTGGTTAATTGAGGTTTAATAGTTTAAAATTGATTGGAGAATCTGAATTTAAGGCTTCTTGAATATTATTGGCAAAGTTTATTGTTAATCGGTTAAATTTTGGGTTGGGATTTTATTCCGCTGCGGTAGCCTTCCTTTTGGGAGTAAAGGCCTCATAGGGGTAGGTTCTCGGTAAAACTTCTACTCCTGAAGAAACTTTGAGCGGACTCTTACCTGAATAAGTTAGCTCTACGAAATATGCTCTAAACCCTTCATTCGGCTCCTTCATCATAACTTCCAATTTTCCCGAAGCAGGCATGCTGATTTCTTCGGCTACCCAATTAGGCCCGAATTCATCTATTCTAAAATCTCTGGAAAGGGGATTGAATGCTGACCAAAGTTTGACCGAAGTCGGTAAATAAGTACTGTCAGTTTGAATTAGGATCTTATCCTCCTGAACCTCCCAGCTATAAGTGGGTCTAGGTGTTTGGTTCAAAACTGAGGCATAGAAAGAAATCAAATTTGGCAGGGCATCAGATTCAGATAAGTCATGGCCGAAATTGGGAACATATTGCACGTGCTTTTCCCCTTTCAAGTCATTCCAATAAAACTCCCAACTGTCAGGCTGAAAAAACTGATCACCAGCGGCATTGATTAGTAGTTTTGGAATAGTCAGTTCATCTATAAATGAGTAAGGTTCTGTCTGCTCCAAAAGTTTTCCAAACTCAGGAGTACCCATCCAATCCATGATTCCTTCCCGCACATAATCATTGACAGCCGGTGCCCAATAACCATAATTTCTCCAGTGATGTGCAAAGGAGGGCTCCAAGTTCAGTAGATCTATCACAACCGGTGCTATAGCAATTACTCTTGAATCCGTGGCAGCCGTTGTCCAGGTGGTCCATCCTCTTTTAGATGCTCCAGCTACAAAATAGTTGTTGATTTCTTGCTGATAGGTATTTTTTGCAACTTCAGATACAGCATCCATAGCCAATTTTACTGCTTTTGTCATGGGAAATCTGGCCAGCCAAATAGCATCTTCATCTTTTGCTCCACCCTCCAAAAATTTCCTCCAACCATATGCAATAATTGCATCTTCATATCGCTCTCCAAATGAATCATTCGCGAAGGTCAGCGGCTGAAAGGGGATGTTGTGAATTTGCGCTGTGATGGAGTTTGTTTGCTTTGCTGCTTCCAAAATAAGTGGAGGAGCCTTAGTAGGAAGAGGAGTATCTCTTGCCCCGCCACCTATCCACATCATGCCAGTTTGATGTTCTACCTTTTTTGGAACCACAATAGAAACCCAATGCCACCATTCAGTTTCATCGACTAGACTATCAGCCAACCAATGCTGGGAGTACATTTTTAAGACATGGTAATCATGGTCTGATTCGGAGCTGCTATGGACGATTTCGTATCTAAAAGTTGGATCAGGAGCTTGAACATAATCCCGAAGTAAATTTCCTGAAGAAATCGGACTTGATTTCTCCTCTTCCTTGGGACTTTGACAGGAAGCTAAAATCAGGCTTGTCAAGAAAAGTAGGAAGAAAATGCCTGATACTCGTAAAGTGCAGATTTTCATAGATGTAGGCTATAGGGTTTTGTTTCAAAATCTAATAATTTAATGGCATTGCTACAATGGCAAGGGGATAAATCCTTTATTTGTAGGCTTAAATTTTATGTTGTTATGCTTAAAAAATCAACCTTCCTGCTACTTGCAGGATTCCTTATTTCGCTTTTTGTTGAGGCACAGGTACTCAGGTCTCCCGACGGGAATTTCCAAATGGAATTTTCTCTTTCCGATAAGGGAGAGCCAACCTATCAGCTGAATTTCAAAAATAAGCCGGTGGTGCTTTCCAGTCTTTTGGGCTTTGATTTGAAAAATGATGAGATTGACTTGTTGGAGGGATTTCAGATCAAAAACTCAGAGACCTCATCCAAAGATGAAATTTGGAATCCAGTTTGGGGAGAAGAAAGCCAAATCAGAAATCATTACAATGAATTTTTGGTAAAGTTAGAGCAGGCAGAAACCGGCAGAATTATCAAAATCAGATTCAGACTTTTTGATACTGGACTGGGCTTTCGCTATGAGTTTCCTGTTCAGGAAAACATGGGACACTTTGTTGTTCAGGAGGAAAGAACCCAGTTTGCTATGGCTGGAGATCATACGGCTTTTTGGATTCCGGGAGATTATGATACCCAGGAATACGATTACATGGAGTCCAAGTTGACGGAAATCAGATCTTTGATGGAAGAAGCCATTACTCCAAATGCTTCCCAAACTCCATTTTCAGATACAGGGGTGCAGACAGCCTTGATGATGAAATCAGCGGATGGTTTATATATCAATATCCATGAGGCAGGTCTAATAGATTACCCTGCTATGCACTTGGATCTAAACGATCAAGACTTGGTTTTTGAAAGCCACTTGACGCCCGACTCTCAAGGCAATAAAGGTTTTTTGGTCACTCCGGCTCAAAGTCCTTGGCGAACAGTTATTGTGGGTGAAAATGCTGCAAAAATTCTGGAATCCCGCATCACTTATAATTTGAATGAGCCTTCTAAAATTGAAAATACCTCTTGGATCAAGCCTATGAAATATGTGGGAGTTTGGTGGGAAATGATTACCGGGCAAAGTAGCTGGGCATATACCGATGAGTTAAAAGCGGTCAAATTGGGTGTAACTGATTACTCTCAGGTAAAACCCAATGGCAAACATGGTGCTACCACTGCAAATGTTAAAAAGTACATTGATTTTGCAACAAAACATGGTTTTGATGGAGTACTTGTGGAAGGCTGGAATGTAGGCTGGGAAGATTGGTTTGGCAATTCCAAGGACTATGTGTTTGATTTTTTAACTCCCTATCCAGACTTTGATATAGATGCTGTGAGGGATTATGCAAAAGCGAAAGGTGTGCAGATGATCATGCATCATGAGACCTCTTCTTCCGTCAGAAATTATGAGCGACATATGGATGAAGCCTATCAGTTGATGAAAGACTATGGATATCCGGCGGTGAAGAGTGGCTATGTGGGAGATATCATTCCAAGAGGAGAATATCATTATTCCCAATGGCTAGTTAATCATTACCAATATGCCATAGAAAAAGCTGCTGAATACCAAATTATGGTCAATGCGCATGAGGCCGTAAGACCGACAGGGGTAGCGAGAACCTGGCCTAACTTGATTGCCAACGAATCAGCCAGGGGAACAGAATACCAGGCTTTTGGCGGTAGCAAGGCAAATCATGTGACCATTTTACCATTTACAAGACAGATTGGAGGGCCAATGGATTATACTCCGGGTATTTTTGAAATGGATGTTTTCAATGGATCCCATGTCAACAGTACTTTGGCTAATCAATTAGCCTTGTACGTAACCATGTATTCACCGCTTCAAATGGCAGCAGATTATCCTGAAAATTATGACCGTTTCCCTGATGCATTTCAGTTTATCAAAGACGTGGCTATAGACTGGGAGAAAAGTTTGTATTTGGAGGCAGAACCTGGCTATTACCTGACTATTGCAAGGAAAGCGAAGGATTCCGGCGAATGGTTTGTCGGAAATGTCAATGGAATGGCAGGAAGAACAGGGCAGGTAAGTTTCAATTTTCTGGACCCATCCAAATCTTATATAGCGGTAATTTATGCAGATAAAGCAGATGCCCATTTCAAAAGCAATCCACAGGCTTATGAAATTAAAAAGTTTGCTGTGGATGCCAAATCAGTTCTTAAACAATTTTCCGCACCGGGTGGAGGATATGCTGTTCACATCAAGGAAGCTACCAAAGAGGAGTTGAAAGGGTTAAAAAAGTTGAAGTGAAAAAATAATGGCCGTTCACCGGTATTTTGAATCAATATTTTATAAAAGCGCGAATTCAGTTCGTGCTTTTTTGTTTTCGAGACCACTTTGTATAAAGAGAGTTCCAACTAATAATTATTTGATAAAGCTATGAACAAGTGTTATCTTTCATAAAAAGATGGATTTTTAAACATGAAAAGGCAATACATTATTTTTACCCTTGTCCTAGTTGTTTTGATTTCATGCAAAAAGGACGAAGAAACAGAACCGATAGGCCTTCCTTTGGTAAGTTGGGAGGTTAAGGAAGTAGATGTTAATTATTCAGGTCCATATTCAGATTATCTATTTTTGAATGAGAAGAATTTCTTTTTTTTAAGTAATTCACTTTTAAAATCTACAGACGGAGGAAGAAATTTCTCCCAGCTAACAGGTAATTTAACTTCGGTGAATAGGAGAGAATTAGCAGTTCTGGATGAGAATCATATTTGGGTGGCCTTGGATAGTTTGGATGAGGTAAATAGAGAGGTGGTTACTAATTTTTTACGGAGTACCGATTCTGGTGAAAATTGGGAAAAATGGACTGTAAGGAATATCCGATTGGATGAAATCTCTTTTATTTCACCTACCAAAGGCTTTGCATTTGGAGTTCAATTTATACCTGGACAAAATGAAGGAATTAATCAATTATTCGAAACAAAAGATTCTGGAAAAACCTGGTTAAATGTGGAGGAGGTTGAACTGAAAACCAACCTGTCAAAGATCGTTTGGGAAAATTCAAATACAGGTTATCTTGTTGATTTGTCTGCTCCTATTTACATTACGGAGGATGCCGGTGAGACTTGGGGGTTTTTAGGAAGGATTGCGGAACCTACAGATGTTTTCAATTATGCGATAAATGAAAATCAGTTTTTTGTCTTTAGAAATAATGAAACCCTTCGCCTGGATAGATTAACGGGTAAAACTCAGAAAATTGCAGATCATCCTCTACAAATAATCAGTCATAGAGGAGATGATTTATTAGGGGTATTGCTATTCGATGCCTGCATGATTGTTAGCCCATGTACCAGAAGGTGGGTGACTTCAAATGATTCAGGAAGAACATGGTCAAAAAAAATAATTGCACCCTACGAGATAGGTTATAACTTTTCATCACAACAATTGGGGCCTGGAAAGGCAGTATTTCTAACCCCTAGTTTTACCAGTCCATTGATATTTGTTACTAAAAGGTAGTTTTAAGATTTACTTTTTTCGAAATCTTTTAAAAAGCACTTAAAAGAAGAGGGAAGGATTTCTATAGGTTAATTCAATGATTATTTTTCTTTAGATTGTTTCTAAATAGCTTGTTTAGAATTAGTCTAATTAATAGGTTTGTGTCGTTAAATTAAAATCAACAGCATGAACCATAAATTTGTACTCAGTTTTAGTCTGGTTTGCCTGATGGTAATCAGTGCTTTAGGACAAACAGCTACTATCAAAGGGAAGGTTACCACCTCAGATAACCAAGGCGTAGAATTTGTCAATGTTGGAATTAAAGGTAAGTCCAAGGGGGCAAGCACCGATCGTTTTGGAAACTTTGAAATCAAAGGAATAGAGCCTGGAAGGCTGACTGTGTTTGCTTCTTTTGTAGGTGCAGAAAAGCAGGAAAAAACAATAGAATTAAGTGCCGATCAGGTTTTAACCTTGAACTTTCAGCTTCAGCAAAGCTCTACTGATCTGGATGAAATAGTAGTCTCTGATCAATTTTCGAATCGATTTTATGAGGATAGTGCATTTACAATAGCCAAGCTTCCACTCAAGGACTTGGAAAATCCCCAGGTATATAATTCAATATCCTCCAAGCTTCTCAAAGAGCAGGTTGCAACCAGCTTGAATGAAGCGATGAAAAATGCTACAGGTGTGACCCGACTTTGGGAATCAACCGGTAGAGGGGGCGATGGTGCCGAGTATTATAGCATGAGAGGATTTTCTGTTCAACCTACTATGGTCAATGGACTACCAAGCGTGAATAATGGAAGTTTAGACCCTGCTAATATAGAATCTGTAGATGTGATCAAGGGGCCATCCGGTACGCTATTTGGAAGTCCTTTGATTTCTTATGGAGGTCTGATAAACATTACCACCAAAAAGCCCATGGATCAATTCAAGGGAGAATTAGGGTTTATAACGGGAAGTTTTGGGTTAAACAGGTTAACTGGTGATGTCAATATTCCTTTGACAACTGATGCTGCGATGAGAGTTAATACTGCTTATCAATCTCAAAATTCATTTCAGGATGCAGGAGGAAGAAAATCATTTTTTATAGCTCCTTCTTTCCGATTAAAGGCAAGCGAAAAGCTTACATTTTTAATTAATACTGAGTTCTTAAATGCTGAATCAGTCAATGCGCCCATGATATTCTTAAATCGAAATGCCCCATTATCATTTGAGAGTATTGATCTTTTTGAGCAAAATTATTTCCGCTCTTTCACAAGCAATGAATTGTCCATCAGAAATACATCTTATGCCATTCAGGCACAGGCCTTCTATGAGCTTTCACCTAACTGGACTTCCCAAACTGTGCTTTCCAGAAGTTCCACCAAGACGGATGGATACTATCACTATCTCTGGGATCAGACCAATGGAAATGACTTCGTTCGTTTTATTTCAGATCGAAATGGGCAAACCATCACCACAGATGTGCAGCAAAATTTCATAGGGGAATTCAACCTTGGCAGTTTTAAAAACAAAACGGTAATTGGTCTGGATTACTTTCAATCCAATGTCTTGGACGGAAGCACTGCCTGGAGAGCCAATGGAATGATTTCTCTGGCAGAAGGAGCCGATACGGGTGATTTAACCCGTGCTGGAGTAGATGATATTTTGAAAGGAACTTTTGTAGGAAATTCCTCTGCTCAAAACCAGGTCATCAGTGCCTACATTTCCAATGTCACAGAACTGCTGCCTCGCTTATCAGTAATGACCAGTTTGAGAGTTGATAGATTCAGTGATCAGACTGAAGGGGTTTCGGAGGAGGAAAGAAATGAACAAACCGCACTTTCTCCCAAATTTGGGATCGTGTATCAACCCATAAAGGATAAGGTTTCCATTTTCGGAAACTATATGAATGGCTTTGTCAATGTCGCGCCCGCCCAAGTGAGTGATGCGGATGGTTCTAATCCGAGAATACGGACTTTTGATCCGGAACAAGCCAATCAGTTGGAATTCGGCGTGAAGACCAACCTGTATCAAAATAAGATTTCAGCCACTGCCAGCTATTATAATATCCTGGTTAAAAACCGGGTAATGGCTGACCCAAACAATATTAATAACTCTATTCAAGGAGGGGAAGTGGTAAGTAGAGGCTTTGAATTTAGCTTAATTGCCAATCCTCTGAGAGGCCTGAACTTGGTGGCAGGTTTTGCAAAAAACCATTCCGAAGTAACAGCAGACAATCCTGAAAATGGCTATTTGGGCTTAAGACCTGAGCAGGCTGGACCTGACCAGTTGGTGAACTTTTGGGCCAGCTATACTTTGACACAAGGATCTTTGAAAGGATTAGGACTAGGATTCGGAGGAAATGCTGCCAGTGAGCATTTGACACTGAATAGAGCAAACACAGGAACCTTTGCACTTCCAGCATACCAAGTGTTGGATGCATCCATCTCTTATACAGGTTCTCAGTACTTGTTAGCCTTGAAAGTCAATAATCTGACTGATCAAAAATACTTTACAGGTTGGTCGACAGTGACTCCTCAAAGTCCGAGAAATGTTTCTTTAAGCTTGAATTATAGATTCTGATGCATCTTAAAAAATGGATTGGTAAAATTCACCTCTGGCTCGGATTATCTTCCGGGCTAGTGGTGTTTATAGTTGCGGTCACAGGCTGTATTTATGCCTTTCAGTCTGAAATTCAGGATTTGACCCAAGACTATCGATTTGTAGAGCCTCAAGATAAACCGGTATTATATCCTACCGAAATCTGGGAAAAGGCTGATCAGGCATTGCCGGGAAAGCATCTTCATGCAGTGCTTTATCCAACTGCAGAAAGAGCTGCCCAAGCTATTTATTATAGTTTTGAGGAGCATTACTATTACTTTGTTTATGTCAACCCTTACACCGGAGAGGTATTAAAAGTAAAGGATGAGTTTGCAGATTTCTTTAGGATAGTGCTTGATGGACACTTTTACTTATGGCTTCCGCCAGAAATCGGTCAACCAGTGGTTGCTGGCTTTACTTTGGTTTTTTTAGTCATGTGTATTTCAGGCTTAATCCTTTGGTGGCCTAAATCGAAACAGAAAAAATCCCAAAAATTCAGTATTAGATGGGGTGCTAGATGGAGAAGGAAGAATTATGACCTGCATCAAGTGCTTGGGTTTTACGTCTTGACTTTTGCCCTAGTTTTTGCCTTGACTGGACTGGTTTGGGGATATACATGGTTTAGAGATGCAGTTTATTTTGCCAGCACAGGTGGTAAAGATTATCAAGAGTATTATACCCCTGTGTCTGACTCCACACAGATTGCCACAGATTCCCTTCCTGCATTGGATAGAGCTTGGCTCAAAATGAGAGCACTTTATCCCAATGCTGAATGGATTGAAGTTCACCCTCCTGAATTTGAGCATGCTTCCATTGCAACCAATGCAAATCCCGATGCCAGCACTTATTGGAAAATGGATTACAGGTATTTTGACCAATACACTATGGAAGAACTTCCGGTTGATCATATTTGGAACCGCTTTCCGGAAGCATCATTTGGCGATAAGTTGGCGAGGATGAATTATGATATTCACGTGGGAGCAATAGGAGGCTTGGCTGGAAAAATCCTAGCCTTTTGCCTCAGTGCAATCATAGCTTCTTTGCCAGTTACAGGATGTCTAATTTGGTGGGGGAGAAAAAATAAGAAGACGAAAAAAGCCAAACCGATTAAAAAAGAAGATGCAGTAATGGCTTAGAAATTTTGGCTCCAAGGCAAAATTTTAAAGATTATTTCCTGATACTGATTTCTCTCATAGAGTATGCCCAGCTTGTTTTGATCGAGTTTTAACAGATCTGAATAAGCTGTCCAAGGTAGTAGAGCAGAATCTCCGGTGTAGTCGACAGGAATGATATGGTCCCAAGTTTGGCCTTCATCATAACTGATTTTGATAGTCAAATAATTGCGTTCTTCCGTATCTGCGGCGTTTGAATGTGCTAAAATGGTTTTACCTTCTCTTTCACCTATAGACAAAATAGATGCCTGACAAATGGGATCTGGCAACTGATCTTCAAAATGCACATTCTCCCATGTTTGCCCTCCGTCTGAGGAATAGGCCAGAATCCTCTGCCGGATATCACCACGTTGATTTCGGATGCTCATGATCATCCGTCCATCGCTTATTTCTGCTGCGATAGATTCATTTGAACCGGGAATATCTACGGACTCAGATAATGAAAAACTGTTGCCATGATCATCTGTGAAAAAACCGTGGGCTTGATACTCTGAAAAATTGTCTTGCGGGTCTCCTTTGGAATGGTTGGCTGCTATAAAGATTCTTCCCTTGTAAGGCCCTTCTTGAAACTGAAATGCATGCCCCGGAGTGTTGGCATAATGTCTCCAATCTTCCGGGTTTTGATAGGCAGGAATGAAACTTGGATTATTGGGTTTGTGAACTTGCAGGGTGATGTTTTCTGGAGTTTCCCAAGTTCTTCCCAAATCGAAAGATTTCATCATCCAAACTTCCCGCACCCCCTTATTCATCCGAATGTCATATTCATGATTATTTCCAGTATTGTAAAAAAGGATGATGACGCCATTGGGGTAATTGGGATCAAACAGATCAACAACCGGAGCGGGGTTTCCAGCCTGTAAGCTGTCATAATCCACCAATGTTTGAATAGGAGACCAGGTATGGCCACCATCCAAGCTTCTTTTCATGACCAAATTGATGTCTCCAAAGTCATCAGTTCCGTGCACTCTACCTTCAGCAAAAGCCAATAAATCACCATTTGGTAAAGAAATGATGGCAGGAATACGATAGATGGCGTGACCTTCTTGGCCTGCCTCGAAAACCGGGATTTCCTGACAAAATACATGTTGAATAAAAAATGAGAGAAAAAGAAAAAGAGCAATTTTCTTCACAATCTAGGCTGTTTTGGGTGAGTCAAATTTAAATGAATTTACGAGATAGAATTGTCCAAGGTAAGCCATGGCCTCTTCTTTTCAGTCATCGTGTTAAATTTTATATGCTGAAAATGAATGTATTACGATTAGTTTACAATCTTTATTTAGATTTTTTCCAAATAAGTATTGCTTGAGATTTCGGCTGCATTTACATTTGCATTATTATTTTAAATCAATCTAGATAAAGATAGGAGATGAGGTTCGTTTACAGTTTATTGATTTGCAGTTTGCTGTTTTCTACAGAGCTTTTCGCACAGAAAAACTTGATCAAAGGAAGGATTTCTGACGAAAATGGAAATCCGGTTCGTGGTGCTTCAATTGTGTTGGAAGGAACAGTGAGAGGGGTTCAGTCTGATTTAAATGGCAGATATGAGCTGAAAGATTTTCCGAAAGGAAATTACACCCTTATGGTGAGTTTAGTGGGATTTCAAACTTGGTCTGAGGAATTCTCAATTGGAGAGCAGGAGACCAAAGAGTTTGATATCACGCTTCAAGAGGGCGATTTGCTTTTATCAGAAGTTAATGTTTCCGCAAGCAGGGGGATCTTAGGTCAAGAGAACCTTCCTGAAGTTTCTGACTTCAGAATCAATGCGGGAAAGAAGAATGAAGTCATTAAAATAGGAGAGATCAATGCCAATTTGGCGATGAACAATAGCCGTCAGATTTTTGGTAAAACTCCAGGAATGTCCATCTGGGAAAATGACGGATCAGGTATTCAGTTGGGTGTAGCCTCCCGAGGCTTAAGCCCTAATAGATCTTGGGAATTCAACGTCAGAATGAATGGCTATGATATTACCCCTGATCCTATGGGATATCCTGAGGCTTATTTTACACCTCCTATGGAAGTGGTAGAGCAGATTGAAATCATTAGAGGTGCATCTTCTTTACAATATGGCCCTCAGTTTGGTGGCTTGATGAATTTTGTCTTAAGAAAGCCGGATAAATCTACCCGTTTCACTGCTGAGTCAATTAATACAATTGGAAGCTATGGGCTTTTCAGTTCTTTCAACTACATAGGAGGAACCGAAGGAAAATGGAATTACACAGCTTATTATCAAAAAAGAAGGGGTGATGGCTGGAGAGAAAATGGATTTTTCAATACAGATCATGCTCACTTAGAGGTTAATTATGCTGCCAGCAACCGTCTGAAGTTGGGTTATGAAATGACCTATATGACCACAGAGACTCAGCAACCCGGAGGCGTTACTGATGCACAATTCGAGGAGGATTCCCGTCAAAGCACCAGAAGTCGAAATTGGTTCAATACTCCTTGGTTTATTCCTTCCCTTTCCGCAGAATACATCGTGTCACCTAGCACCAAGTTAAATTGGAAGGCATTTGGAACATTTGCTGAAAGAAATTCCGTAGGCTTTATGCGTCCGATCAATCAGGAGGACGATTTGGGTAACCGCCAGGTGGATAGAGATTTCTACACTACCTACGGAACCGAATTGAGAATGAGTACCAACTATGAGCTGTTTGGCCAGGAACAGACTTTGATCACAGGATTCCGATATTTCAATGGTGCAATTGACAGAAGGCAGCTAGGAACAGGCACTGCTGGCTTTGAAATGGATTTCTCCGTGCAAGAAGGAGACTTCAGAAGACAACTGGACTTCAATAACATCAATACAGCTGCATTTGCAGAAAATGTATTCAGGTTCAATGATAAGTTTCTCTTGACTGCCGGTCTACGCTATGAAAATATCCGCTCTAATATGGAAGGTCAGCTGAATTTGACCAACGGAGTTCCTCAAACTTTAGAGCCGATTACCAGAACTCGAAACTTTGTACTGTTGGGTTTGGGAGCGGAATACCATGTCACTAAGACTACAGAGTTTTACACCAACTTCTCTCAGGCATATAGGCCGGTATTGATTTCAGATTTGACTCCTCCGGCTACAACGGATGTGATTGATCCAAATTTGCAGGACTCCAGAGGATATAATTTTGACTTAGGCTATAGAGGTTCAATTTTCCCTTATGTCAAATTTGATTTGGGATATTTCCAACTCAACTATCAGGACAGAATTGGAACAATTGCCCAAAGTAGACAAGATGGAAGTATCTATCAATTCAGAACCAATCTTGGAAATTCAATCAGCCGTGGATTTGAAGGCTATGTGGAATTTGATCCCGTGACGGCAATTTTTGAAAGTTCTCGATTTGGATACCTGCACCTTTTCGCTTCCTTGGCCTTTATTGACGCCACTTACGGAGATTTTGAAGTGACATCTGTGAGCAATGGAGAGATTGTAACAAGAAATCTGGAAGGAAACCAAGTAGAAAATGCGCCGAGAAAAATCAATCGATTTGGTGCAACCTACAACCTGGGTAAGTTCTCCATGACTTGGCAGTTGAGCGATGTTGGAGAAGCTTTTTCTGATGCATCCAATACGGTTGAACCCAACGCTACCGCTACAGTTGGCTTGATTCCAGCCTATCAGGTTCAGGATCTATCTGCCTCCTGGAATGTTTGGAAGCAGCATTCTATCAAAGCGGGAGTTAATAATCTAACAGATGAAAGATATTTTACCCGAAGAGCGGGGGGATATCCAGGGCCAGGTATTATGCCGGCAGACGGAAGAACCTTTTACTTGACTTTGGGATTGAAATTCTAATTTCTAATTCATATTCAAATAGCCACTTTGGGAAACCATGGTGGCTTTTTTATTTAAATGGAGAGTGTTCTGAAAATAAGTTTTTTAGATTTATAATTCAACAATGAACCCAGCATTGAATTTTATGAAACAGCTCCAAACCTCCTTTTACTTTCTTTTAATCCTGATTTGTATTTGTTCTTGCAAGACTGAAGAAGAACAAAAAGGCCCTCCCAATATTGTATTCATCATGTCAGATGATCATGCATATCAGGCTATTTCCGCCTACAGCGATCATTTAATTGAAACCCCCAATATTGATAGGATTGCAAAAATGGGAATGCTTTTCACCAATGCTACGGTGACAAATTCCATCTGTGCACCTAGCCGGGCTACTATACTGACTGGCTTACATTCCCATTTGAATGGAAAAGTTGATAATTATTTTCCTTTTGACACTACCAATGTTACATTCCCTCAACTCTTTCATGAAGCCGGTTATCAAACTGCCATGTTTGGAAAACTTCATTTTGGGAATAATCCAAAAGGATTTGATCAGTTTAAAATTCTACCCGGACAGGGAGTTTATTATAATCCCACATTTATTACCAAAAACGAGGGTAAAATAGAAGTGGAAGGCTATGTTACCGATGTAATCACTGATATGACCTTAGATTGGCTTCAGAATGAAAGAAAGGCCGATCAACCCTTTATGTTAATGTATCTGCATAAAGCTCCTCACAGAGAATGGGCACCTGCGGGAAGGCATTTAGAAGAGTTTACTCAGAGGACATTCCCTGAACCGGCTACTTTGTTTGATGACTACTCCGGAAGAGGGAGGGCTGCCAAAGAAGCGGAAATGAATTTGCTCAAGCACATGAACTGGGCAGGTGACTCTAAGATTTATCCGGAAGTATTGAAAGAACTGGGTATTCCACCGACTTCGGACTGGGACTGGAGAGCGTTGGAAAATGAAATTGGAAGAATGAATCCTGAGCAAAGAGTAACTTGGGATAAATACTATAGACCTATAGCTGACTCCCTTAAAAAGACTTATGCATCCATGTCAAAGGAAGATTTGATGAGATGGAGATATCAGCGTTACATGCAGGATTACTTGGCTACCATCAAAGCTGTTGATGAAAACGTAGGTCGAGTTTTGGATTATTTGGAAGAGAATGGCTTGATGGAAAATACCATCGTCGTTTACACTTCAGATCAGGGCTTTTATCTAGGAGAGCATGGTTGGTTTGATAAGCGATTTGTCTATGATGAGTCTTTCAAAACTCCATTGTTGGTGGCTTGGCCGGGAAAAGTTAAGCCAGGGACCAAGTCAGATGAGATGGTTCAAAATCTAGACTTTGCTCAAACCCTACTCGAAGCAGCAGGAATTCCGGCTCCTTCACATATGCAAGGTGAAAGTCTGTTGCCTTTACTCAAGGGTGAAAATGAAAAATGGACCAGAGATGCAGTATATTATCATTATTATGAATACCCATCTGTGCATATGGTTAAAAGGCATTATGCGGTAGTAACCAAGGAGTACAAGCTGACGCACTACTATTATGATGTGGACGAATGGGAGTTAATTGACAGGATCAAAGATCCTAAAGAACTCCAGAATGTCTATGATGATCCAGCTTATGCTCAAGTGAAAAAGGAGCTACATCAAAAGTTAGATGACTTGAGAAAAAAATATGGAGATAACTCTGAGATTTCTCAGCGATATCTGAATGAATACTTGGATCACCTGGAAAAGACCCAACAGTTTGGTGGGGGAAATAAGGAGGTGACTAAGCAATTGTTGGAAA
>Ga0189275_100441_pt1 | contig 16625 bp, 15 predicted proteins | sample N19A6minimetaG_FD_130329 | JGI IMG/M metagenome (GOLD analysis project Ga0189275, IMG submission 130329) | Marine microbial communities from the Costa Rica Dome - N19 A6 mini metaG | ecosystem: Environmental > Aquatic > Marine > Oceanic > Photic zone | place: Costa Rica: the Eastern Pacific...
GACGTATTCAAAAATACACGGTGTCAGCTTACCTTCGACGGCCTGAAACTCATGCAGGTTGCCGTCAAGATCCACCAACAACGCTTCGCCCGGCTTTACGTCGCGCAGCTTTTCAAACCCGTTGATGCCAAAAGCCACATCCTCAGATGCAAAGGCATAATCGTCGCCGTCACCTTCCGCCTCACGCTTTGCCACCGACAACGGCCGGATGCCATGTGGATCGCGGAAAGCCAGCATGCCCACACCGGCGATCAGGCAGACCACGGAATAGGCGCCTTGCACGCGCTCCATGGTCATCTTCACACCGGCAAAGATGTTGCGGATTGCATCGGCGCTGCCGTTCACTTTGATCGCGTCGGCCACTTTGTCGGCCAAAACGTTGAGCAGGATTTCACTGTCTGAGGTCGTCCGCAGGTGGCGGGAGTACTTGCCAGTCACCTTTTCACGCTGCGCCTCGGTGTTGGTGATATTGCCGTTGTGCACCAAGTAAATGCCATAAGGCGCGTTCACAAAAAACGGCTGCGCCTCAGACGCAGACAGGCTGCCCGCCGTGGGATAGCGTACATGGCCCATGCCAATGCGGCCCGTTAGGGTCTCTGCATCAGATGGCTGAAACACGTCTTTGACCAAGCCGTTGGCTTTGCGTTCACGAAAGAAGCCGCCTGTGTAGGTTACTACGCCAGAGGCATCCTGCCCCCGATGCTGCAACATCAAGAGACCATCGTAGATCTCTCCAAAGACGTCATGGTTTCGGTTGGCGATCCCCAAAATTCCGCACACGGTCAGGGCTCCCTTCGTCAGGTTAGGCTAATGTGAGTGAGGCTGCACAGCGAGGCACCATAGGCGCTAGACGTGGAAGGCCGCATCGCAGGTAGACAAGCCTTCTCTGTGCGCAGTCTGCGCCAGCTGAAAGGGTGGGAAAAACCACTGTCCACAGGGAGGCTCCGAATCCTGTTCTCGTGCTACGGCCTCTCATAAGGGCTTGTGCACAGCATGTCACGAAAGGATCACAAAAGGTGTAAGAAACAATTTGAGCAGCCTTATCCTGCCCTTTAGCTTTGGGGTGCCAAGACTTCGAACCTGTGCTCCATAATCTGGGTAGAGCCGTTATAAAGCCGGAACGTCCATTCCCCGGGCACAAGCTCAAATGTGTCTTCCAAAGTGTACCCCACATACACCGCTGCGCCCCACTGCGGGGTGCGCACGGGCCAGGTTTGTAGGACACGGCCTTCTGATCCCATCGGCGGATGCGTTACGGTTGCCAAAAGCGGGACCTGTTCCATGGGCTTTTTGACATACAGTACCACGCCAAACGACGTGCCAATTTTTGCCGGTACAAAGCCACTGTCATCGACAACATCCAATGTGGTTGCAACTCCAGACAGCACTTCGCCGTCGATGGTGTCCTGATCGGTCACAATTTCCACGTCCCCGGTTGCGACAACCACGCCCGCGCCAAGACTGCCATAATCCGGATGCAGAAAGTTCCCAGTGTCGGCATGGGAAATCGAAGTCTGCGAAAGCAGCAGCACGCCTGCCAGGACGCTCCAAAATACTGTTTTTAACCACATACTCAACCGCGACCGCACTCCATCACTATTCACAGAACCTCAAACCTTCTTCACGATACGGATCAAAACAAGCACCACTGCCGCGCCCAGCATCGACTGAAACACCGAACTGAAGAAGCCGCCGCCAAAGGAGAACCCCAAAACAGGCAAAACGAAATTTGCCAAGATCGCACCGCCGATCCCGAGGATGACGTTGCCGACTAGGCCAAATCCGCCACCTTGTACAATTTTACCCGCGAGCCATCCGGCCAAGCCCCCGATGATCACCGCGCTGAAAATTCCAGAGACCAGTTGTGCTTCCGTTGTGCCGTCCATGGTTCACTCCTTGCGTGCAGCTCAACTCAGCTGCGTTTCCAGATGTTTGATGCGTTTCTGTACCAAATCGATATGCATGCGCGCGTGGTACGCCGTCTGGCGATAGGCCGGCGGCAGCTTCAGTTGCGAAATACGGTGGTCCACTTCATCCAATTCCTCGGACATGCCTGCCAGTTCCGCCGCAGTGCACTTGGGGCCCATCTGGGCCTCAATTTCGCGAATGCGGCCATAATGCTTCCACACCTGCCAGCCACGGAAATAGGCATAGACCATCGGCAAGACCCGCAGCAGGGGCAGCAGCAGAAACAGAATTGGCAAGGTCAGCAAAAAGACGCGATTGACCTGCGCCGCCATCCAATACGGCAACAGGTTGTGCCATGTGCTTGGCCCGTCTTCGATCAATTGGCGGGCCACATTGTTTTCGGGAACACCAATGCCCCGTGGCTCAGGAAATGTCCCGCGGGGCGTTAGCACGTCATGTCCCTGATGTAGCTCTTTTGCAGCCATGGTGAGCCGGTTCACAAGGGCAGGGTGCAACTTGGGCTCAATTACCAACTGAGCTTTCAGGGCCAAAAGTTGCCGCGCTTCGCTTGGTTGCACTGGACTTAGGGACACGCCTCCCGTCGGCACTTCCACAAGATCGGCGTAGTCCAGGTGCCGCGCAATTGCGTCCGTGTAAGACAAGCGGAGAATGTCGATGTCTTCATAACCAAACGCCTGTCGTAAATACGGCGCTTCAATGCTGCTGACAAAAAACGCCATATCGATTTCTCCGGCGCGCAGCGCAAAAATTGCCTGTGAAAATCCAAGATCGACTAGGGTATTTGCGTTCTGAGCCATACCCACAGCGTTTTGAAAATCCGCGAATGCGACCGCTGTGCCTGATCCGCGTTTGCCTGCTGCAATTGTCAGGTCCCGCCACAAGGCGGGGTTGGTCGGGATGTCATGCCCACTGTGGGCCAAGAAAATCATCGGCTCATAAAATACGCCGCCAATGGCTTCGGCTGTGCCCTCTGCAACACCGACACCTGCCTGCAAGAATGCGGCATCGACCAAACCTTTGGAGATCAGTTCCGCATTGTCCACTGATCCGTTGGTGTGCACGATCTGTACGTCAATGCCGTCGCGGGCTAGGATCTCCTGATAGCGCTCCGCCATCAGGGTATAGGCGCCGCCCTGTGTTCCGGCCGCCAGTTTGAGCCTGTCAGGCGGAAGCAACATATACATCACCATCGACACGCAAAATGCGAGGCTCAAAGTGGTGATGAATATCCAAAGTCGCATGGTAAAGCTGCCAAATCATTCCGCTTTTTGAGACGGTAGCTCTCTGGTGTCTTGCAAACAAGAGGGCAGGTCATCGCGCAGCAAAAAGCCCGCAACCATGTGGCGCGGGCTTGAGCGTTGTTTATGGGACTGGGCTTACTGTTCGCAAACGCCAACCAGTTCTTCGTACTGGGTGGTGATCCAGCCGAGTGCCTGCTGTGGATCGCGATCATCAAGCTGACGGGTCAGGCGGCTGAACACTGCAGCAGAGCGACTGTCATCCACCAAGGCCACAGACTGGCTGGTGATCACGGTTTCATAAACAAAGAAGGCAATCGCCACGAGCAGGATGCCGCGCAGCACCCCAAAAATGAAGCCAAGCCCTTGATCAATGCCGCCAAGTGCAGAGCGCTGCACAATCGAGGAAAACAGGGGCGTGAACAGCGAAACCACAATCAAGGCCAGTGCAAAGACACCAGCAAAGGCCGCAATGATCGACAGTTCACAGCTGTCCGTCAGGTACTGTCCCAGCACCGGGATCTCTTTGACCATCGGTTGCAGGGTACCTGCAAACATGAAGGCCAATACGGCCGCTGCGATCCACCCCGCGATGGCCATGCCTTCGCGCACAACGCCGCGACTGTATGCCAGCAGTGCGGAAATGATGATCACACCCGCGACCACGGCATCAATAATTGTGAAGCCTTCCATGTATTCTCGTCCCCTTCGACCGCCCCCGGTCAGAATTCTACTCTTTTAAGTGTCGGCCTGTCAGCCCGATCCGAATACCTCTCCCACAAAGCTTGCCAAATCCCCAATACGGTTGAGATTGATCTCATCAACCGTTGCGGACTTGCCACCTTTCGGAGCGATTGCGGACGTGAAACCAAGTTTTTGGGCTTCTTTCAACCTATTTTCCGTCTGACTGACCGATCGCAACGCACCGGAGAGGCTAATTTCGCCAAAAACCACTGTCTCTGCGGGCAAGGCGCTATCCTCGCGAGCGGAGATCAGCGCACAAGCCACGGCGAGGTCAGCTGCCGGTTCGGAAATCTTCATACCGCCGGCCACGTTCAGGTACACATCGAGCCCGGCAAAGGGAATTCCGCAGCGTGATTCTAGCACGGCGAGAATCATCGCCAGCCGCCCGCTGTCCCAACCCACCACCGTGCGCCGCGACTGGCTATGGGGCGACGGAGCCACCAATGCCTGTAGTTCTATCAACACCGGTCGTGTGCCCTCGATCCCGGCAAATACCACGCTGCCAGGGCTGGGCGCACCACGATCTGCCAAAAACAACGCGCTTGGGTTGCCCACTTCGGCCAAGCCACGCCCGGTCATCTCAAACACGCCAATTTCATCTGCGGGCCCAAAGCGGTTTTTTACTGCGCGCAAAATCCGGAACTGATGCCCGCGCTCGCCTTCAAAATAGAGCACAGTATCAACCATATGCTCAACCACACGTGGCCCGGCGATCTGGCCTTCCTTGGTCACATGCCCCACCAGAACAATTGCCATACCTTTGCGCTTGGCAAAGGCTGTGAGCTCATGTGCTGCTGCGCGCACCTGACTGACGGATCCGGGCGCACTCGCCACAGAGTCACTCCACATGGTCTGGATCGAGTCGATAATGGCCAGCTGGGGCTTTTCCGCTTCCAATGTGGTCAGGATGTCCCGCAGGTTGGTATCTGCCGCGAGCAAAACCGGGCTTTCGGTCAGCCCCAAACGTTGTGCCCGCATCCGCACCTGCGCACTCGCTTCCTCGCCGCTGACGTAGATGGTCTTCACACCTTGCCGCGCAAACCGCGCGGCCGCTTGCAGCAACAGCGTCGATTTGCCGATTCCGGGGTCCCCACCAACAAGAATGGCGCTTGCAGGTACGAGACCGCCGCCAAGCACGCGGTCCAGTTCTTTGACGTTGCTCATCGTGCGTGGGGGCGGGGCTTCTTCGGTCCGCAGATCCGACAACTCGATCCGCCGCCCCTTTGCGGTGCCCAGCGATGAACCTGCCGGACCCGCGCCAAATGGCGCCTCTTCCACAATGGTGTTCCACTCGCCACAGCCTTCACATCGGCCGGACCATTTTGAAAACTGCGCGCCACAACTGGAGCAGCTGAATTGGGTTTTGCTCTTTGCCATGTTCTCGTTTTGGACCACTACCGCTTGCGGGTCAAATGACTAATGGCCAAAGAGGCCAAAACGCAGGCTGTGAAAAGATACAGCCCCCAGCCGGTTTCCACCGTGACATGGCCCGCGCCTTTGACCAGCACGATGTAAAGCGCAATCAGGAAGATGTCCGCCATCGCCAGCTTACCCAGCCATTCTAATACTGGCAGTACCTTGCGCCGCATCAAGCCGAACTGGATCAAAGACAGGCCGATGACTTTCAAATAAGGCGCAAAAATCGCCAGGAAGGTCACCAAAAGTGCCAGCGCGACATCTGTGTCCCACAGAGATTGTAAGCCGGACACAATAGAAATCTCACTGAGACCAAACAGCGGCAACAAACCTGCGCGCATCAAAGGGGCAAACCACGCGATGGGAAAGAGAACGAGCAGGGACAAGTTCGATAGTTTAAGGAGCAAACGCATATGTAAGTGCTATGCGCCGCCAAGGCGCATCGCAAGCCTGTTGCCTCGGGGAATTTGACAGCACCTTTCCCGCTGAAACGAGCAAGCACATATCAATTATACGCTGGAGTGACCTTTACCTGCCGCGACACGTTAATCCTGCATCGCTTGGCTTATGAAAGCCCAGAACGGCTCGATCAGGTAATCTCCAAAGGTCATTTGACGACCAGTGAAGACAAGATGCACCGGCATGTCCGTGCTGAGAGAGATTGTCACCGAGTTCCTCTTGAAGAGCGTGCCGATCATTGGGATCCATAATTGCGATGCCGTCATACCCGAGAATGTGACCGTCGCGATCCCGTCGAGCCTCTGGCGATAGTGCCGAAATGGTCACGCGGACTTTGGGGTGTTGGCGTTTTGGAAGGCTGGTCACGGTCAGAAACCCTTGCATCCCAACGTGCAATTGATCGATGGTTTGCGGCGTGGCGATAAAGGCGACGTCAAGAGCCTCAGTCGCGCGCGCAAGTGTGAGCACTGTGTCACCTCTGCTGACCACCATAGCGGTCGTATCGTACTTTAGCGCTGTCACAACGCCATCGTCAGGGGCGCGAATATCCTCATTTTCAATCTCGGCTGACAGGCGTAATGCCTACAACCGCAATTTCGGAATCGCCTCTTCCAATTGGGCCAAACGGTCCAAAACTCTCTGACGAAATTGCAGCTTTTCTTGCTCGGTTTGCAGCGTTGCTTGCGCTGCCTGACTTTCAAGCGCGGCAAGTTCCGCCTGTTCTCGAGACAAGCTGGCTTCCACTTCCAGGATGTTTTCTTTCAATGCATCGGTCTCTGCCACTCTCAGAGCCCCTTGAGTGGCCAAAGTGGTGTAAAGTGCCAATCGCGCTTGCATCGATTGGCGTCGTTCCTCCAGAAAGGACATGCTTGCCTGCAAATTTGCGGCGCGGTCGCGCAACTTGATTTCCAGCTGCCGGTTCATTTCCTCCCGCAAAATAAGGGCATCTTGCATGTTTTTCATGCGATCCAATGCAAGCCGAGCTTGCGGGCCGATCTCTGGTTGGTCTTCGTTCGCCAAGGTGCCAAGCAACGCCGATTGCAGAGCTGTTCGTTCCTCTTGCATGGGGGTTAGAGCGGCCTGAACCTCCTGATGTTGGGCTTTCACGTCAGTGACGTCCAATCTCAATAGAACTTGCCCCTTTTGGACCTGCATGTGTGGCGCCACGTAAACATGAGAAATTTTGCCGCCAAATGGATGCTGGATTTCGTAGCTTGGCTTTTGCGCATTAAGGTGGCCCATCGCCGGGATCGATGTGGCAAGCGGGGCGAAAGCAGCCCAAGCAACAAAACCCACGACCACAAATAGAACGCTCCAAAATCCTACAAGTAGAGGTTTTAGGATGCTTGAGGGAAGGGCGGAGCTATCCCCCGCTTCTATATCTGTGGAAGCCATGGTCAATGTTTTACCACCTTTGGCAATGTCAGGCTGCGCATAGAGACCGCAGCGCGAAACAGGGCTTGTCCGTCGATGTTTTGGATGTCGAAACCGTCGCTTAGTTGCGTGATCACCGCCATTGCCGCCTCATCTTTTGGCAGACTGCCTATATTTGCGTCCTCTTGCCGTAACAGCGTTGCAACCTTCTGTATTTTTTGTGCGGCCCCGGTGGCACGGTCTTCGGTTAAACTGATTTCGCAACTGCGGGCGGTCATAAACCGGAATTGATAAACGCACTTTCGCGGGGTGTCCTGAGGACCGCTGGCCGTTGCCAAATTAAAAAGTTCGGTGGCAATGAGTTCTGCCTGCTTGGATAGATCGGCGTCGGAACCACGGCTGAATTGCGCACTAACCCAATCGACCAAGTCCTGCAAACTGGCTGGTTGGAGTGGTAGCTCAATACGCCTGCGCCCGCCGCTCATTCGTCCAAGGACATCGCTGCGGGGGCCATAATCGGCCATGCGACCATTTTCTAAGGCCAGTACATGGTCTGCCAATCCCATCAGCCCTGATCGATGGATCACCATGACCAACGTTGTGCCTTGGTTCTTCAATCGCGCCAAAACGGCGCAGAGTTGGCGCTCTCCCGAGACATCCGAAAGCGCATTTGGTTCATCAAGAAAAAGATATTTGAGGCGGTTGAAAATGGCGCGGGCCAGTGCGATCCGCTGTTTTTGTCCGGCGGACAGGACATAGGGCGTTGCGCCTATGTCTGTGTCATAAGAATTTGGCAGCGCGGAAATCAACCCGCGCACACCAGCAGTCTGCGCTGCTGCGATGATCGCGGCATCGGCCGCATCGGGAGCAAAGCCAGCAATGTTTTGGGCCAAGGTGCTATGGTACAGTTGGGCCTGCTGTGGCAGGTATCCAATAAATCGGGTCTGACTGGCGCTGGGCAGAATTTTTACCTCGGTTTCATCAAGCCAGACAGTACCAATCGGACTGGTGTGTATTCCAGCCAGAGCCTCCAGCAGTGTTGATTTTCCGCTGCCTGAAGCCCCGACAATAATAAGACATTCCGCAGGAGCGAGTTCAAAGCCAATCCTGTCTAACCTGGGCGGGGCGCCCCCGCCGCGCGGGAAAACCAAACCTTCGCACCGCAACCGCCCCTGCAAAGTGTTGACCTCCGTTGTCGGCTGCGCCGGAAGAGCGGGCAGGTTTTTTAGAAAACGCTGTCCGGCCAAGGCAGATTTTAGTGACGCGTAGTTACCGGTGACGCTTTCAAAGCTGCTGACGGTTTTGGTGAGAATAAGGCTGGCCGCGATCATTCCGCCGGCACTTAAAGCGCCATCCACCACCAGCGCGGCGCCAAGGCTTAAGCCAAGCAATTGAGACAAAGATCGCAGATAGTTTTCTGCTGCTTGTGTACTGACCTGCAACGGGGCGATTTGATCTTCCAGAGTGTTACGTTTGCGGAGCGCTTTTCCAAAGCGGGTGCGAATGTTTTGCGACAGCCCGCTCATGCCCGGATGCATTGAAACCGTTTGTGCATCACCCATGGCGCGCTGCTCCGCGGTCCGCGTCTGCGCAAAAGGCGCCTTTGCGGTTTGTTCTAGGATACGGATTATCGCGGCGACGGCCACCAATCCGGCGGCCAAAGCGGCAAACCATGGGGGGATTGCCCACAAAATGCCGACAAACAAAGGCAACCAAGGCAGGCTGAGAGCCGCTTTTGCCGACGCGCCAAGCAAAGTGGTTTTAAAGGCTGTCAAGTGAGTTAGTATTTCGGTTTGCTGTTCTTGTGGGCGAGACACTACGGCCGGAGCGCTGAGCCGCTCAGTCTACCGCGCGGCCCGTTGCAGGCTGAGGTCACAAAGGCCATCAACCAAAGCCTGAAGTAACAAAACGGTTGTTGCGACCAACAACAGCATCAACAAGGTGTGCAAATTGCCAGTCGGGACAACCCGGTCCAAAACTTGCATCATGAAGATTGGGCTTACGAGGATGGCCAGGTTGGATATGGCGCTTAACACCAACAAAGGCGGCGCCAGTTTTTGCAAATGGTGGACAGGCGCCAAGCTGTCTTTTGCCGCCTCTTGGAGAGGCGGCAGCGGGGGAGATGGCATCGATATTACTCCCTCACAATAGGAAGTTGGTCTCGTCAAGATCGCTTGGATCTACTGACTTGAGGATCAGTCGATCTCCACTTTCGCCTCCAGTGAGCGCGCTTAGGTCGATGACCGTTGCCCAGCCTTGGTCCTGTATATGCGCAACCAGGTCCGCGTATTCGATGCCATAGCTGCTGAGATCGATAACGTCATGATCGACTTCAAAGTCGTGGATCATGTCTCGGCCGCCCCCAGCTTGTGTAACAAAGGTGTCCCCATCGCCATCTCGCCACCAGTTGCCGCCCCAAAGGTGATCATCCCCCGCGCCGACGGTCAGTGTGTCAGATCCTGCGCCGCCCACAAGCTTGTCAGCGCCGGCTCCGCCATCCAGCGCGTCATTTCCCGCGCCGCCATGAAGATAGTCGTGGCCCTCGTCTCCAGAACCGGCATCATTACCGTCGCCAAGCATGAGCCTGTCGTCTCCAGTGCCGCCAGACAGGGTGTCGTTTCCATGGCCGCCCATCAAAACATCATGGCCGCTGTCGCCGGAAAGTCGATCATCATCGTTGCCGCCATGGAGTGTATTGTCGCCTCCGCCGCCAAACATTGTGTCGTCGCCGTCGCCACCTCTTAAGTCGTCATTGCCCCCATTCGTGCTGATGATTGCGGGGTCACGGATCAAAACGGTGCCGTCTAGATCCACCGGCGCAAACGGATCTGGCGCGCGCGGGTCCACCGCGCCATCGTTGCTGCCGGTGCTTTGCGCTTCGGCCATGAATTCTGCGTAAGCCGTGCCCTCATTCCAGTCCACCTCGACACGGTAGATCCCGCCTGTCGCATCGGTGCTGCCGTCCAGGTCATGGTCGCCGCGGTTTAGGCCAAAATACAGGTTTCCCTCACCATCCAGGAAAACAGCGCCGTAAGCGCCCTTCGGCATCCCTGCGGTCATACCGTCGTCATAAAGAGTGGCGGAGATCGAGATCGAACTGATTGTCGGCTCGCCTCCATTGGGCACATCAGACAAATCTATGCGATGGACCGCGCCAGGCTCTCCGTTGCGCCCGGGAGATCCGACTGCGTAAAACACACCCTCGTAGGCATTAAAGGCCACGTCATATGCGCGGCCGCCAAACAATCCGTTGGGCAAATCATAGTTGGTCGCAACCGGGTTCCCGTTTGCGTCCAGTGTGTTGACATCAATCATGGTGACGCGATTGAGGCTGCTCTGGAACGTCTAAAGATTGCCAGCGTCGTCAAAATCACCAACATAATCGGCCACCGGCGTTTCACCTACGCGATAGGCGTTGCCTTCTGCATTAACCATGACCAGATCGCGGATGGACACTGGATTGCCCAAGGCGTCCACGCCATTGGCTTTGGCAATGCCGTAAATCAGATCGTCCTCTGTGTTGAAACCTATCGCATTGATGCGCAGGCCGGTCGGATCTCCGGCCACCTCATATTGCTCTGTTTCGGGATCAAAGACGTTCAGTTGCCCGTCAATCATTTGAAACAGCTTTGACTGACCCGGCGCAAACGCCGCGACCTCAACAGTGTCGCCCCCAATTTCCACGTCCTTGGAATAGCTAAAAATGGGCCCATCCATGTTGATCTCTGGGCCGGAGGCTTCCGGGGCAATTTCGCGCAAGGTCAGACCACCGGTTCCGCCGTCGCCGTTAACTTCAAAGCTATGGGTTTCAAAAACACCGGAGGTGGTACTCACTGTGCCAATGACTTCACCATTCCAGAGCACCTCCACACTGCCACAGGTGGCCCCGCCTGCCAGATTGGCGGCCAAGTCAAAGCTGATGGTATAGGTTTCCCCACTTGCGGTATCGACCGTTTGGGAAATGCCGTTTTCACCCGTAGCGGTCCACCCTTGGCCATCCTCCATTTGTCCAAATGTGGCCGCACCTGTGCCAGATGACGTTAGCAGGTTGCCATTTTGTAGATCGCCATAGACGAGATCGTTGCCGTCACCTGCGTTGATGGTGTCCGCACCCAATCCCCCCTGTGCAAGGTCGTTCCCATCTTCCAAATTCAGAAGATCATTACCGGCGCCACCGTCAACGGTATCACGTCCTGTGCCCGCGTTTACCGTATCCGCGCCAGCTCCCGCCGACAGGTGATCATTGCCGCCATTGCCAAGCACCACGTCATTGCCAGCACCCGCTGAAATGATATCGTCATAGGCGCGATCTTCCGCGTCACCGTTGGAGGAAATTGCATCGGGGATAAAAACCCACTGTCCATCGACAAAAACCCACTCGCGCCCAACCATGTCGCCTGCCACAAGATCGTTTCCTTCGCCGGAAGTGAGCGTATCACTGCCCGCGTGGCCGTTTACATGATCGACGTTGTCTCCGGTGGCGATGCTGTCATCGCCGGTTGTCCCCACAATCTGATTGACTGGACCTTGCGGTTCATTCTCCGGCATACCCAAAAACCTTTTACCAAAACACGGCGAACATTGTGCGAACAAAAGGTTATGGAAACGTAAATTGCTTTTCTGGGGTGTCGCGCCTTTTCCAAAAATTGCAGTGTTTGCGGCAGTTGTGTCCTACCGCACCGCCTCAATCGGGCCTTCTGCCGACCCGGAAATAAACTGCGTCAGATAGGGATCGCCGCTGGCGTCCATCTGGCTCACCGGGCCGGTCCATTGGATCACCCCGCCGTGCATCATAGCAACATTGTCGGCGATCGCCCGCACCGAGCTCATATCGTGGGTGATGGTCATCGCCGTGGCGCCCATCTCGACCACGATCTCACGGATCAAGTCATTGATCACACCGGACATAATCGGATCGAGACCGGTGGTGGGTTCGTCGAAAAAGATGATCTCGGGCTCTGCAGCAATGGCACGCGCTAGACCAACGCGCTTCTGCATCCCTCCAGAGAGCTCAGGCGTATAAAGGTCCGCCACATCTGGCGTCAAACCCACGCGCCGCAGCTTCTCAATGGCGATCTCACGCGCTTCGTCTTTCGGGCGTTTCAAACTGCCACGCAGAAGGCGGAAGGCGACGTTTTGCCAGACGGTCATACTGTCAAACAGCGCACCGCCTTGAAACAACATGCCAAAGCGCGCCAAAAACGCATCGCGGTCGCCTTGTGTGGCGTTTTGCCCATCTACCGTAATGGTGCCGCTGTCTGGCGAGATCAGCCCAAGAACAGACTTTAGCATCACCGATTTTCCGGTGCCTGAGCCGCCAATGATCACCATCGAGCTGCCCTTGGCAATCTCGAGATTCACCCCTTGCAGCACCCGCTTGGGGCCAAAGCTCTTATGCACGTTGTCAAACTGGATCATGAGGCAAAGAACAGACTGGTCAGGAGGAAGTTGGCGGCCAAGATAAGAACCGCTGCGGCTTGTACGGAGCTTTTGGTGGCACGGCCCACGCCCTGGGCACCAAGTCCGGAATTCATCCCGGCGTAACAGCCCATCACGGCGGCAATCCCGCCAAAAACGGAGCCTTTCACCAGGCTGGATACCACGTCATTGGTTTGCAAGAAGTCAGCTGTGTTCCGGATATAGGTTGCCGGGTTGAATCCCAAGGTTTCGGTGGCCACCAGAAACCCGCCGTAAATACCGATGATATCGCCAATGCCCACCAGGGCAGGCACCACCAGAATGGCGGCCAAAACACGCGGGGCTACAAGGTATTTCATCGGATGGGTTGAGAGCGTCACCAGCGCGTCAATCTGCTCGGTCACCTTCATGGTGGCAATCTCCGCAGCAATTGAGCTGGTCACGCGCGCGGCCACCATCAAGCCCACCAAAACCGGCCCCAACTCGCGCACCATGCCAATAGCCACAATCTGTGGCACCACGCTTTCCACGGAGAATCGCGAAGAGCCGTCATAGATCTGCAAGGCCAATGCCCCGCCGGTAAAGATCGCGGTCATGCCGACGACCGGCAAGCTCAGCCAGCCAATGTTAAACAACGCACTTAGAAACTCGCGGCCGTAGAACGGCGGGCGAAACATATGGCTCAGCGCGCCCCAGATAAACAGCACCACCTCTCCCAAGGAGGTCAGCATACCAAGCGTGCTGCGCCCAATTGCGTTGAGAGGAGCCACGATCAGCTTCATGAAGATTTGTACCGCCGGTGATAGCGTTGCCCCATCGAGGTCAGGATTTCGTAGCCAATGGTGCCGGCTGCATCGGCCAGCGTGTCCACCGACTGATGTTGACCAAGCAGCTCCACCTCATGAGGCATTTCCGACAGGTCGGTCACGTCGATGCCAATCAGGTCCATGGATATCCGCCCAATCAGGGGACAGGGGGCCTCGCCGGCAAATGTGAAGACCTTGCCGCTCATGGCGCGCAGAATTCCATCGGCATAGCCTGCTGCAATTGTCGCAACCTTGCTGTCTCGCTCTGCGATCCAAGCGTTGCCATAGCCGACGCTCTCTCCCTCGGCCACGTCGCGCACCTGAATCACCGGAATTCGCAGGCTGACAACTGGGGTGGCGTCCATAAACGGCATGCCGCCATACAAGCCAACACCGGGGCGGGTCAGATCAAAATGATAGTCATCGCCCAACAGAATGCCGCCCGTTGCGGCGAGTGAACGCGGAACATCCAAGCCGTCGGTCATCTCTTTGAAAGCCGCCAATTGCTGCGGGTTCATCGGGTGTTCAGGCTCATCGGCACATGCCAGATGCGACATGATCAAGTTTGGCCCGCGTTGCAGGACCAGTTCCTTCACCGCGTCCCATTCCGGCGCCTCAAAACCCAAACGGTTCATGCCGGTGTCTAGCTGAATGCCGAAGGGATGCGCTGGCAGCGCCTCGAAATGGCGCACAATCTGATCCATCGAATTCAGCGTCGGAGTGAGATGCATGTCGTTGATCATATCGGTGTCGCCGCGCATGTGCCCGCCAAAGATGTTGATCTCCGGGTCCGGTCCGACGGCTTGACGCAAACTGGCGCCCTCTTCGGCGGCGGCGACAAAAAAGCGGGAGACTCCGGCGCGCATCAAAGCCCGCGCCACGCGGTCCGCGCCAAGTCCATAACCGTCCGCTTTCACCACCGCCGCGGTGGTCACTTCCGTCTGTGCATCCAGCGCCCGCCAGTTGTTGATCAGGGCGTCGAGGTCGATTGTTAAAGTTGTAGTAGCCATGACGGTGTTTGTTGACTTCAGACCCCGCAAGGTCAAGGCCAAAGGCCGCGCGTTTTCCCTGTTGCAGCGAACTGTGGCTTAACAATTGCCGATTGCGGCGTATCCAAAAGGCGCACCTCCACAAAACAGTCGCGATACCGACGTAACACCGGCGTTCAAACCGCTGCAAAAAAAAACGGGGTTAACGCAGCGATTCGATTGGTCGACACTTGGGCTTAGAATTCGTCTCCGCCGCCACCTTGCTGCCAAGGTTGTACAAGGTTGCCAAAGCGGGTGTATTGGCCTTCAAACGAGAGTTCCACCGTTCCAATCGGACCGTGACGCTGCTTGCCAAGGATCACCTCAGCTTTGCCGTGCAGCCGCTCCATACGCTCCTGCCAGGCGGCCATCTCGTCAAGCCGGTCATCCGACGGTTTTTCCCGCTCCACATAGTACTCTTCGCGGAACACAAACATCACCACGTCGGCATCCTGCTCAATCGAACCAGATTCCCGCAAGTCACTGAGTTGAGGGCGTTTATCGTCTCGACTTTCCACCGTACGCGACAACTGGGACAGGCCGATCACCGGAATGTTGAGCTCCTTGGCGATCGCCTTCATGCCCATGGAAATCTCACCGATCTCCTGCACACGGTTGTCGGAGGTGCCGCGACAGAGCTGCAAATAGTCGATGATCAACAGGTCTAGACCATGGGTCCGTTTCAGCCGCCGGGCCCGTGCCGCGAGTTGCGCAATCGGCAGGGCAGGGGTGTCATCGATGAAAAGCGGGCAGGCCTCAAGGTCCTTTGCTGCCTGAACAAACCGGCGGAATTCCTCTTCGGTCATGTCCCCTTTACGGATCTGCTCTGACGGGATTTCCGCCGCCTCCGACAGGATACGCGCGGCAAGCTGTTCGGCCGACATTTCGAGGCTACAGAAGGCCACCACGCCACCTTCAACAGCACCCTCGCTGCCATCCGGTTTTATGCCTTTTTTATATGCCTTTGCGACGTTAAACGCGAGGTTGGTCGCCAGCGAGGTTTTCCCCATCGAAGGACGTCCTGCGAGGATCAAAAGGTCTGAGGGGTGCAGGCCGCCTAGCTTCTTGTCGAGATCAATCAGACCGGTGGAAATCCCGGCCAGACCACCGTCCCGCTGATAGGCTGCGTTGGCCGTGTTAACCGCCTCGGTCACCGCTTTCAGGAACGACACATAGCCCCGCTCTGCTGAACCTTGTTCCGACAGCTTGTAGAGCGCCTGTTCGGCCTCAACGATCTGCTCTTTTGGCTCTAGCTTGATGTCCGCTTTTTTGGCCTTGGACGCGATGTTGTTGCCCAAATCAATCAATTCACGGCGCATGGCCATGTCGTAGATCATCTGCGCGTAATCCGCTGCGGCAAAAGACGAAATCGCCGATCCGGCCAAGCGCACAAGGTAGGCAGGACCGCCAAGTTCGATCAAACCGGGATCGTCTTCCAAAAATGCCTTGAGAGTCACAGGAGAGGCCAGATTGTTCTTCGCAATCCGGGCTGCTGCAATTTCGTAAATGCGAGAATGCACAGGCTCGTAGAAATGCGACGAGTTGATCACAGAGGCAACGCGATCGAAAATATCGTTGTTGGTCAGAATCGCCCCCAGAAGCTGTTGCTCAGCCTCGATGGAGTGCGGCAGCGCTTCCATTTCTGCCGCCGCGGTTTCGCCTGGATTGATGCTTGCGATTTCGTTCATCTCTGTCCCCAAAATGCCCCACCCGACCGGTTCTAAACCAGCGGTCTCAAACAGGGCAACTTGTATGTTTTTGTGGATCGCCTGTGGATAACTTCGCCCGCCCTGATATTGTCAGGGCGGGCGCTGTTACGTCAACATCTTGAGGTTCTGGGAGGTGTTTTAACCTCAAACGTGCTCGGTTTTTCGCCGAAAGCTCAGGCGCCTTTGCGGGCTTCCTGCCAGGCGCGTGGGTCTTTCAAGAAGCTCTCCACTTCGTTCAGCGTCTCTTCTGAGAAAACACCTTGCGCCTTGGCTTCCGCGAGAACGTCCCACCAGGTGCAGAGGTAGTGCAGCGCCACGCCGTGATCCCCCAGCGTCTTCTCGGTTTCCGGGAAGATGTCGTAGTAGAAAATCACTGCGGTGTTGCCACAGGTCGCGCCAGTTTCACGGATCGCATCCACAAACGAAAGTTTGGAGCCGCCATCAGTGGTCAGGTCTTCCACCAAAAGCACGCGCTCACCTTCGCTCATTGCGCCTTCGATGCGC
>Ga0189275_100442_pt1 | contig 16559 bp, 16 predicted proteins | sample N19A6minimetaG_FD_130329 | JGI IMG/M metagenome (GOLD analysis project Ga0189275, IMG submission 130329) | Marine microbial communities from the Costa Rica Dome - N19 A6 mini metaG | ecosystem: Environmental > Aquatic > Marine > Oceanic > Photic zone | place: Costa Rica: the Eastern Pacific...
CGGACTTCTTCTTCCAGTTGATGTTCTGTGCCACCACCGCATCCATCGTGTCCGGTACTCTGGCGGAGCGTATCAAGCTGTGGCCGTTCCTGATCTTCACGATCGTACTGACTGCCGTGATCTACCCACTGCAGGCTTCATGGAAATGGGGCGGTGGTTTCTTAGATGCAGCTGGCTTCCTGGACTTCGCAGGTTCGACCGTTGTGCACTCCGTAGGAGGCTGGGCCGCTCTGACCGGTGCCATCATCCTTGGCCCGCGCATCGGCAAGTACAACAAAGAAGGCAAAACTGTTCCAATCCCAGGTTCCAACCTGACCCTCGCCACTCTGGGTACATTCATCCTGTGGCTCGGCTGGTTCGGCTTCAATGGCGGCTCTCAGCTGGCAATGGGCACCGTGGGTGATGTTGCAGACGTATCCCGCATCTTTGCCAACACCAACACAGCGGCAGCAGGCGGTGCAATCGCAGCTCTGATCCTGACGCAGATCATGTACAAAAAACCTGACCTGACCATGGTTCTGAACGGCGCACTGGCAGGCCTTGTGTCCATCACTGCAGAGCCGCTGACCCCATCCTTGGGCGCAGCAACCCTGATCGGCGCAGTGGGTGGTGTGATCGTGGTCTTCGCGGTTCCGTTCCTGGACAAGCTGAAAATCGACGACGTGGTTGGCGCCATCCCGGTTCACCTGATTGCTGGCATCTGGGGCACCATTGCGGTTGTGTTCACCAACGGCGACGCGTCCCTCGGCACCCAGCTTTACGCCATCGTTGTGGTCGGCCTCTTCACCGTGATTGTATCCGCAATCGTCTGGTTCGTCCTGAAAGCCACCATGGGTCTACGAGTTGACGAAGAAACCGAGATCAACGGTCTGGACATGGCAGAACTGGGCATGGAAGCTTACCCAGAGTTCTCCAAAGGCTAAACAAGCCTAAGAGACACGAAAATTTGACCCGGGCCTCTGCGGCCCGGGTTTCTTTTTGCCGGGTTGGACCGCGACAGTGGAAACTCGGGCTGCTACCCTCTCGACATGCGATATCTTGTTTTACCGATAGTTTTTGCCGCAAAGACGGCGCTGGCAGATCCGGCCCAGATCACCGATGTCAAAGCCATACAAAGCGATGCAGGTTGGCGGTTTGATGTCACCCTTAGCCATCCCGACACCGGTTGGGACCACTATGCAGATGGGTGGCGCATTGAGACCGAAAAAGGCCAAGTACTTGGGACACGCATTTTGGCGCATCCACATGTGAACGAGCAGCCCTTCACCCGCAGTCTGACGCGGGTTTGGATCCCGCCGGAGATCACCACGATCTATGTGCGCAGTAAATGCAATCAGGATGGATGGGGAGAGGACACAGTGGCCGTATCCCTAAACGAATGAAGGCGCCAACCGGCGCCCCCAGTCACCAAAAATGTGCAACGTGCTTAGTGCACGGTCACTGGCGAATAGTTATTCTGCCGCGCCAGAACAAAGGCCAAGCCGCGCTCTTTCACCAGCGCCAGCCGCTCACCATCTGTGGCGTGCACGGCAAAAAGGGTTTCGGCCCCATCCGCCTCTTCCTGCATTTCTTCGGGCAGGTCGGACACCATTACCTCACGCACGTAGACGGTGCGATCATCGGTGAAATGGGTCAGCAGGTCATCATTATGCATGGGTTATCCTTTATTGATTTGGATGGTTTGAACAACTGTCTCTGGCCGCGCATGCGACAGATCGATGTGCAACAAACCGTTTTCCATCGATGCTTCGCCCACTTCGACACCATCGGCGAGCACGAAGCTGCGCTGGAACTGGCGAGAGGCGATACCACGGTGCAGGAACACCCGCTCGCTTGCGTCATCAGAGGAGCGGCCACGGACCACCAGTTGGCGATCTTCCACCGTGATACTCAAATCCTCTTCGCGAAAGCCAGCCACGGCCAGCGTGATGCGATAGGCATAGTCTGCGGTTTGTTCGATGTTAAATGGCGGATAGCCTTCGGAGGACTTGGCCGTCCGTTCCAGAAGGCGTTCGAGCTGTTCAAAGCCCAGCATGTGGGGGTGAGACCCCAAAGATAGTTTGGTCATCGACACGTCCTTGTGCAAAGCGACAGTCCGCACAAAAATCCCTTTCTGGCAATCTTCGTGCCTTTTGAATATGGGGCAGCCTGACCGGTGCTGCAAGTGTCGCGCACCCGAATGCTAAACAAGGTCTCAAAAAATGGACAAATCGCCTTCTTTTCAGCGGGCCCGGAAAGCCCTATCTTAGGAGTCCGCTTAGGCTAAGGACCCAAAGATGAACGCCACCACTGATCTCGCGATGAAAACTGACGACGTTTTGCGTGTCGAGTTGGAGGTGTTCAAACAGGAACACCGCGATCTGGATGATGCGATCAACGCCTTGGTGGATCGTGGCACCGGCGATCAGCTGACAATCCAGCGGCTGAAGAAACAGAAGCTGCGGTTGAAAGACATCATCGCACGGATTGAAGACCGGCTCACGCCAGACATCATTGCTTAAGCGCGCCCAAGTCAGCGGCGGCGCTTGCTGCGTTCCATATCAATGTCAAAAAAGGCCCGCGGGTAGCTCATACCAGTTTCGGTGTCGCCCAGGCGGATTGTGGTGCGCCCGCCGTGCGCGTCTTGAATGACCCATTCATCAAGCGTGACCGGCGAAGCCGAGAACTTCATCTGGATGCGGCCAATGTCAGGGTTCTTAGGATCCTGTGCTGTCACAATGGTGTGATTGCCGTCATAGGTATGGCCAATCACCGCATTTGCGGATTGCAGGTTCACCTTGCGCGCGAGAATGATCGACAGCGGTGTGCGTTTTAACGGGTAGGTCTCCGGCTCACCTTTGGCGCGGCTGTCAAAGATCGCAACGGCGTTGTTGGACGCCAGAACCAGAGCCTTTTGCGGCGGGTCATACTCAAAGCGCATTTTGCCGGGGCGCTGGATAAACAGCGTGCCGGTTTGCACAGACCCGTCATCGGAAATCTGCATGAAGTCAGACTTCGCAGTTTTCAAAGCGTTGAAATAGTTGCTGATCTGCTTGAGCGAGAGCTTCTCCGCCATGGCGGGCATAGCCGTGGCCAGAGACAGAATCGCAGCGGTGGCAAAGGTTTTGAGTTTGGTCATAGGTCCAATATAGGGGCGCTTTGCCCGCTTACCCTGATACGCGTTACAAAAAAATGTGATTTGGCCTGAGCATTATTGCTCAGGCACCAGGATTTCACGTTTGCCAACGTGGTTGGCCGGGCTGACAAGACCCTCCTCTTCCATCTGTTCCACCAGACGCGCGGCTTTGTTGTATCCAATCGCGAGCTTTCGCTGGATGTAAGACGTCGAGCACTTGCGATCCTGAATAACAATCGCCACAGCGGAGTCATAAAGCGCATCTTCGCCGTTGGTGTTGCCACCGGTGTTCAGACCCAACACGGCGTCAATGTTGTCTGCCTTGTCTTCGGCCGGACCGTCGATCACGCCACCGATGTACTCTGGCGGACCAAAGCTCTTGAGGTGGTTCACAATCTCTTCGACTTCCTCGTCGCTCACAAACGGACCATGGCAGCGGGTGATTTTGGCGCCACCTGCCATGTAGAGCATGTCGCCCATGCCCAGAAGTTGTTCCGCGCCCATTTCACCCAAGATCGTCCGGCTGTCGATTTTCGACGTCACCTGGAAGGAAATCCGGGTTGGGAAGTTGGCTTTGATGGTGCCCGTGATCACGTCCACGGACGGGCGTTGGGTCGCCATGATCAAGTGGATACCGGAGGCCCGCGCCATTTGCGCCAGACGTTGGATGCAGGCTTCGATCTCTTTGCCTGCGACCATCATCAGGTCCGCCATCTCATCGACGATCACGACGATATACGGCATTTTCTCTGGGATGATCTCTTCTGTCTCAAACACGGGTTCACCGGTGTCATCGTCAAAGCCGGTTTGCACCGTGCGGGAGAATGTCTCACCTTTGGCCAGCGCATCCGCCACGCGGCTGTTATAGCCATCGATGTTGCGCACGCCCATTTTCGACATCTTGCGATAGCGCTCTTCCATCTCGCCCACGACCCATTTCAGCGCGACAACTGCCTTTTTCGGGTCGGTCACAACCGGGGAGAGCAAATGCGGGATTCCGTCATAGACAGACAGTTCCAGCATTTTGGGGTCGATCATGATCAGGCGGCACTCGTCTGGCGTCAGACGATACAACAGCGAGAGGATCATGGTGTTGATCGCCACGGATTTACCGGAACCGGTGGTCCCCGCAATCAAGAGGTGCGGCATCTTCGCAAGGTTGGCCACGACGGGATCGCCGCCAATGTCTTTGCCCAGCGCCAGCGGCAGCTTCATGTTGCTGTCGCCAAAGTCACGGGCGGCGAGAATCTCGCGCAGCACCACTTTCTCTCGGTTTTCGTTGGGCAGTTCGATACCAATGACTGAGCGGCCGGGCACAGTAGACACACGCGCAGACAGCGCCGACATGGAACGCGCAATGTCGTCTGATAGACCAATCACGCGGCTCGCCTTAAGACCAGGCGCCGGTTCCAGTTCATACATGGTCACAACTGGACCTGGGCGCACGGAGACAATCTCACCTTTGACGCCGTAGTCATCGAGAACAGATTCCAGCATGCGAGCGTTTTCTTCAAGCGCTTCATCGGACAGGTGATGGCGTTGGATCGCCATTGGGTTTTCCAAAAGCCCAAGAGGTGGAAGTTCAAACGCGGCTTGCGGTTCTTCAAAGGCCAAAGATGGTTGCGCTTCGGCTTTGGCCCGGGTGGACGGTTGCACGGTTTTGTTGACCCGTGGCTGCACAACCTTTTTGGGCTCTGGCGTCGGGATTGGCGCCATGCGCGGGTGTTGTTGCATTGGCTGCGAAGCGGACTCTGCAATCGGAGCAGCCTCGAAAGGAGCAGCCTCAGTAACAGTGGCATTCTCCGTCACCTGCGGTTCCACCGCTGGCAAATAGGGCGCCGCAGTGTTGGGCACCACAGATGGAGCAGATAGGGGAGGCTCGGCTCGCGTCAAGACCGGACCCGTTGCAGTAAGCGGCGGCTCTGCTTGCAAAGGCACATGGTGTTCATGTGGGTCATCATCTAGCAAGAGCGGATCCGGGCCACGACCGCGGCCTTTTGTCAGCGGCTTGTCAGGATGCAACTCGGGTGGCGCGACCGCGGCACCCCGGCGCGCACGCGAACGCATCACATCGGCGATTTTTGCGCTGATACGTTCCTCTTCAGGCTTAACGTCCCAATCATCTGAAAAGACGTTTTCAACCAGCTCGGGTTCCGGCATCGGCTCAGGCGCAGGGTCGGCGCGTTTGATCAAGGCCGGCATACGCAAACGCGGCATTTGGCGCTCTTCCTCAACAGGTGCGTAAGCTTCTTCTGCTACATCCTCAACAAGGCTATCTTCCCAGACTGCTTGCTCCGCAGCGTATTGGGCTTGGGCCTCCTCGCGGCGCTCAACACGACGGGCCTGTGCGGTCTTGGCGGCATGCACGGCACCAGAAGCGCCGCGCCCCAATAGGCGCATTATGCCATCATAGGTCAGCACAAGGCCGATCATGAAACGTCGCGCGATGTTGCCCAGTTCCAACCGGGTAAAACCAAGCACAAAGGCACCTGAAAGGACAAAGATCACACCGGCCAGCATGGACATTAGTTTCACGCCGGACTGTGCACCAATCGGTAGGATCGTCAGCAAAGCGCCGGTGATCGTGTCGCCAAACAGCCCACCGAGACCAAATGCGTGAATCCAGTCTGCACCGGGAGACAACGTCGAGGCATAAATCGATGCCAAGGCCAGCATGATTGGCGCAAAGATGACGCGACTTTGAGCGCGTTCTTCACCAAGGTGGAAGGCAAACCGCACCCCCCAGACACCCAAAATCAGAGGCAGACCAAAGCTGCCCCAGCCCACGATGATAAACAAAGGTGCAGCAACAGATGCGCCCATGCGACCCAGCAGGTTTTCCACCGGTGCATCGGTCACAGAAATCCAGCTTGGGTCAGTGGGCGAATACGACAGGATCGTCGCAGCCAAAAGCAAAGCCACAACGATCAGCGCGATGCCAATCAGCTCTTTGCCGCGTTTTTCCACCGCGGCTTGGGTTGCACTATCCAACAAGGGTCCGCGTCCACGCGCCTGATATGCCATAGTCCACCTCGTCTGTCTTTATCCGTAGAGGCAGTTACGCAGCTTGGTCAGCGCGTCTGCCACTTCGTTTTTTGGGGCCAAAAGTGCGACCCGTATGTATCCCTTTCCGGGATTTTCACCATTCACGTCGCGGCTCAAATAGGCTCCGGGCAGCACCCGAATACCTGTTTCAGTCCACGCTTTGATTGCAGCAGCTTCACCATCTTCCACCGGGATCCAGAGAAAGAAGCCTGCCGACGGACTCTTATAGCCCGGCACATCGACAAAAATTTCGTCTGCGACGTCAAATTTCTCGGCATAGAGACGACGGTTCTCGACAACATGCGTCTCGTCATTCCAAACCTTGATCGCGGCTTTCTGCAAAGGCAGTGGAAGTGGCGCTCCGGAATAGGCACGCAACTGCTTGATGCGGCGCAGGCTTTCCGGGCCGCCAGCCACAAAGCCAGAGCGCAGCCCAGGCAAGTTGCTGCGCTTGCTGAGGGAGTGAAAAATCAGCACGCGTTCTGGATCCGCACTCACTTCTTTGGCCACTTCGAGCGCGCCGGGAGGCGGCGTATCACGGTAGATTTCCGAGTAGCATTCGTCGGCAAAAATCTGAAAATCGTGCTTTTCCGCCAGCGCAATCAGCGTTTTCCAATAGGCGCGATCCGCAACGGCACCTTGCGGGTTTGCCGGAGAGCAGATGTAGGCGATGGCAACACGGTCCAGTTCTTCTTCATACAAGGACGTAAAGTCTGGCAGATGACCGCTTGCTTCCGTCGCAGGCACAAAACGCGCCTCAGCGCCGACCGATTTCGCGGCGACGGCATAGACTTGATAAAATGGGTTCGGAGTCAGGATCAGCGGTTGCTGGCCGTTTTTCTGTTCGGGGCAAAGCGCCATGGCTGCGTTGTATAGGCCCTCACGCGTGCCATTGAGCGCCATCACCTGCGTGGACGCATCCACTTTCACACCATAGCGGCGATCAATCCAATTCGCGATTGCAGCTTGCAACTCTGGTGCGCCGTCATTTGGTGGATAGACGTTAAAGCCTTCAGCATTCGCCACGATCTCAGCCGTGACCCATCCGGGAAACGCATGTTTTGGCTCGCCAATAGTCATGTGAACCACAGGGCCGCCGGGCTCCAAATGGTCAAGAAGCGCCCGTAAGCGCGGAAACGCATAAGCCGGTAGGTTCGAAAACCGCTCGGGGAAAGTCATATTCGTACTGCCTCAATATCGGGATCATTTGCGCCCCGCTTTTCCTCAAGTTACTCAATGCTCTGCAGTGCGTCCACTAAAATGCCGTCCAATTTTGGGCTTGTGTCCTCTGCGCCACCCTCAAAGCTTGCGCCCATGGACACTGCCGTTCGGGCGCGCTATGCCACGTGCATTATGGCTAAGAAGCAAAAGAACTCTGATCCGAATTACAAAGTGATCGCCGAAAACCGGCGGGCGCGGTTTGACTATGCCATCGATGACGACATCGAGGTCGGCATTGTGTTGTCAGGGTCCGAAGTAAAGTCTTTGCGCGAGAAGTCCGGCAACATTGCAGAGAGCTATGCGGCGGTGGAAGATGGCGAGCTTTGGCTGGTGAACTCCTACATTGCGCCTTACGAGCGGGCGATGTTCCCCCACCTTGAGCGGCGCAAGCGCAAGCTTTTGGTCAGCAAAAAGCAACTGTCTGATCTGTGGAACGCCACCCAGCGCAAAGGCATGACGCTGGTTCCGATGGTGATGTACTTCAATCACAAAGGCTTTGTGAAAATGAAGATCGGCATCGCTAAAGGCAAGAAAAACCACGACAAACGGGCTACCGAAGCAAAACGAGACTGGGGGCGCCAGAAACAGCGCCTTCTACGTCACAGCGAGTAAATTTCGTCGTAAGCTTGCAACCACATCTGGTCGATATCGGCAATTTTGGCCGGGTCGATTTTGTGAGCAATTTGCCAATAACGTCCGCTTGGCGCATCGTAATCCAGTGCGGCTTCGGCCCGCTGGATTTTATCAACCGCAAACACGGGGCGCACCACCGGGGGCGAAATATCGCGCAGTTGGGCCACATGGAACCGCTCATACGGCAGCACACTATCTAAGCGGGACAGGTTCACACATTGGCACCCGTGATAGGCCGCAATGAGACCCAAGCGTGCGGCTTTGGCTTCCAGACTTTGTAGCGAGACATCTTCGCGCAGCGGATCAGCGGCGCCCGTTCCATAGAAATGCGTATGCCCCACAGTGGGGTACACCATATCGCAGCCAATAAAGGCCAAGACCTTAGGACGAAAGGCGCCAAGCGCCCAATAGGCGGCGGTAAACGCCATGGTCCCACCAGCAAACAAAACGCCACCAAAAGCGTTGTTTTGCGGCACATAGCTTTGATAAGTAACCTCGACCTGATCTTCGGTCTGCGTTGGCGGGTGGCGCTCTTCGGGAAAATCTTCCGGATGGATAAAGTGGCTCCAGTCGTCGCGCACACGCCAGGCGTTGTTGAGCACCACCAAATGATCAAACATGTCGCGCGACCAGCTTTGCGCCTCTGTCGCATTGGGACCGCTTCCCAAAATCACCACCACGTCCTGCATACCATATCCCCCGCACGTTTTTCTGCACTACGGACAAAGCTGCCCGGCAGTTCAAGAAAATTGCGCAATTGGACCCATTACTTTGTCGTGTGTTGCGAGGCCACTCTTGCCTCTGATCCACTCCAGTTGTAGGCAATGGCACAGACATGACAGAAGAGGGATAACATGTCCGACGATCCCAAAACGCTTGTTTCGACAGAGTGGCTGGCCGCTCATCTGAAGGACCCGGATTTGCGCATTCTGGATGCCTCCTGGTACCTCCCGGACATGGGGCGCAATGGCCGCGAAGAATTTGCCGAAGCACATATTCCCGGCGCGCGTTTCTTTGACATTGACGATATTTCTGACGGGCGCAGCGACCTACCGCATATGGTGCCACCGGTTGAGAAATTCATGTCGCGCCTGCGCGCCATGGGGGTCGGTGACGGACATCAAGTTGTGGTCTACGACGGCTCTGGGATATTCTCCGCGGCGCGCGTGTGGTGGCTGTTCAAATTGATGGGCCAAAAGGATGTGGCCGTGCTTGATGGTGGCCTGCCAAAATGGGTTGCCGAGGGGCGCCCAACGGATGACATGCCTCCGGTGATCCGCGACCGCCACATGACTGTGCGCCGTCAGAACCATATGGTGCGGGACGTGACGCAGGTGTCCCATGCGGCCAAGCTGGCCGATCACGAAATCATTGACGCCCGTGGACCATCGCGCTTTGCCGGCTCTGAACCTGAGCCGCGCGCGGGACTGCGCGCCGGGCATATCCCGGGCAGCAAGAACGTGCACTACGCCACCCTGATCGACAATGGGGTGATGAAGTCCCCCGAAGAGCTGCGTACGGTGTTTGAAGCCGCCGATATTGATTTATCCAAACCCGCCATCACAAGCTGTGGCTCCGGTGTGACCGCCGCGATCCTGTGCCTTGCGATGGAGCGGTTCGGCAAGACCGACCATTCCCTTTATGATGGATCATGGGCCGAATGGGGGGCCTTCCCCACCCTGCCCGTAGCAACCGGAGAAGCGTGATGCTCACCAACCTCAAAGAGCAGCCCAAAGACAAAATTCTCGGCCTGATGGCCATGTACCGTGACGACCCGCGTCCCACCAAGGTGGATTTGGGTGTAGGCGTTTACAAAAACGCCGACGGGGTGACCCCGGTGATGCGTGCCGTGAAGGCCGCTGAGCGCGAAATCATCAAAGAGCAGACATCCAAAGCCTACACTGGTCTGGCCGGTGATCCAGCCTACGCCGATGCCATGATCGACATGCTACTGGCGGGTGCGGTTGAGCGTGACCGTTTGGCTGCAGTGGCGACACCCGGTGGCACAGGCGCGATCCGTCAAGCGTTTGAACTGATCAAAATGGCCAATCCAAAGGCGCGTGTGTTTGTGTCCGATCCAACCTGGCCTAACCACGTGAGCATTCTGGGATATCTGGGCATCGAAATGGTGAAGTATCGCTATTTTGACGACGAGACCCGTGGCGTGAACTTCGCGGGCATGATGGAAGACTTGGCCGATGTGACCAGCGACGATGTCGTGCTGCTGCACGGCTGCTGCCACAACCCAACCGGTGCCAACCTGAACTTGACGCAGTGGCAAGAGGTTGTGGACCTGATCAACGAAAAGGGCTGCACGCCGATGATCGACATTGCCTATCAGGGCTTTGGCGATGGTCTGGAAGAAGACGCAGCGGCGACCCGTTTGGTGGCAAAGTCTGTGCCAGAGCTTCTGATCGCGGCGTCCTGCTCCAAGAACTTCGGTATCTATCGTGAACGGACCGGTCTGTTGATCGCAATGAGCGAGAAGGCGGAGAACACTGCGGTGACACAGGGCAACCTGAACCACCTGAACCGTCAGAACTTCTCTTTCCCGCCGGATCACGGCGCACGGGTTGTGACCACAATCTTGACCGATCCGGAACTGAAAGCGGACTGGATGGCGGAGCTGGAAGAGACCCGCCTGGGCATGCTGGCGCTGCGTGAGCAACTGGCAAGCGAGTTGCAGCGCCTGTCTGGTTCCGACCGTTTTGGGTTCCTGGCGCAGCACCGGGGTATGTTCTCCCGTCTGGGCACCACGCCAGATCTGGTGGAGAAAATCCGTGTGGATAATGCGATCTACATGGTGGGCGACAGCCGCATGAACATCGCTGGCCTGAACGCCCACACCGTACCGGTACTGGCGAAAGCCATCGTGGACGCGGGCGTATAAACGTCCCATTTATCCAGTCGCGCGCGGGGCCTGCCTTGCGCGCGATTTTTCTTTTGAGGTTTTGCCATGCGCATCGACTACCCCACCCTGTCCAAAACCATTGCATCACTGACTGAGGGCGAAACCGATGCGGTTGCGCTCATGGCGACCGTGGCCTGCGAAGTGCATCACGCCGATGATCGGTTTGACTGGACTGGCTTTTACCGCGTGGTCGCGCCTGAACTCCTGAAGATAGGGCCCTACCAAGGCGGGCACGGCTGTCTGGTGATCCCCTTTGCGCGTGGCGTTTGTGGCGCGGCAGCGCGGACCGGTGAGGTGCAGCTGGTGCCGGATGTGGATGCTTTCCCGGGACACATTGCCTGTGCCTCCTCAACCCGCTCAGAGCTGGTGCTGCCGGTTTGGAACGGTGCGGGCAAGCTGCTCGGCGTGTTTGACATCGACAGCGATCAGCCCGATGCCTTTACACAGGAAGACGCGGATCAGATGGCCGCAATTTTGGCCGCAACCTTGATAAACGCTGCCTAAAACGGCGCTTTGGCGCGGAAAGACATGCCCTTGCCGCTTTCCGGGTGATTGATGCGTAGCTCTTCCGAGTGCAGCATCAACCGCTCAAAGTCGCGCGCCGCGCCCTCGGCGTAGAGCGGATCGCCCAAGATCACATGGCCTAGCGCCAGCATGTGCACCCGCAACTGATGGCTGCGACCTGTTTTGGGGGTCAGGCGCACGCGGGTTTCATTGTCTTTGACCTTCAACACCCGCCAATCGGTGATCGCGGGTTTGCCATTTTCATGATCCACCATTTGACGTGGACGGTTGGGCCAATCAACGATCAGCGGCAAATCCACCGTGCCGGTTTTCCCGGCCACCTGCCCCCAAACACGGGCCACATAGGTTTTTTTGGTTTTGCGTTCTTCGAACTGTTTGGACAAATTGCGCTGCGCATGAGGCGTGAGACCAAAAACCATCACGCCAGAGGTGTCCCGATCCAAGCGATGCACCAGAAGCGCCGTGGGAAACGCCGTTTGTACGCGGGTCAGCAGACAATCCGCCAGATGGTCCCCGCGCCCCGGCACCGACAAAAGGCCGGACGGTTTGTCGACCACCACAATGTCGCTGTCCTCATGCAAGACAACAAGCGGGTCCATCGGCGGGTCATATGGTGTGATCTCGGTCATGGCGCCCGACATAGGCCTTTGCCGACCTCACGGCAACCCGACGTCAACCTTGAGTTACGCGTGGGGATGGGCAGGCTGTCTTTAACGAGAATTGAGGGAGGGACACATGCACCCGACAATCGCGCGCATGCAGGAGGTTGTTGCCAAAGGCAATGAGGAGGACATCAAGGGCCTGCTGGCCGAGGATGCCACGTTTCAGCCGCCGACCTATTGGGCCACCTGGACGGGGCGGGACGCGGTTGCGGCTGTGTTGGGTCATGTCGGACAAGTTTTCAGCGAGTTCCGCTATCGCCGCGTGATGGGGGATGGCAACGACTGGGCCTTGGAGTTTCAATGCAAAGTTGGCGATTTAGACTGTGTCGGCGTCGACCTAATCACCTTGAACGAGGCCGGTGATATCCAACACTTCGAGGTAGTGATGCGGCCTTACAAAACCATCGGGGCGCTGCGTGAAGCGATGAACAAGCGCGTGATGACGGATGCACGGTTTCTCAAGTTCAAAGACGCCATGAGCTGAGCCCGGATGCCTGTCGCACTGGATCAAATCCTTCGCATTCCGCTTGCGCCGCTCTTGGTGGTGCAGGGGCTTGGCGTACGACGGCGGGCCAACACGCTCTCGGAACCACCAGGGGCACGGGACGGCTGCGCCGGTTCTGGCCTGGCTTTGCGGTTGTTGATCATCGGCGACAGCTCTGCGGCGGGTGTCGGTGCGCGGACACAAGAGGCGGCGCTTTCCGGGCAGCTTGTGGCGGCCTTGGCCAAAGATTTTGCCGTGAGCTGGAAACTGATTGGCGAAACCAGTGCGACCACAAGTACTATCTTAGACCGACTGGCACAGGTAGAACCTGCACCATTTGATGTTGTGGTTTCTGCACTTGGCGTAAATGACGTAACTCGCGGCAGTAGTCGTGGATTTTGGCAAACGCGACAGCGACAATTGGCGAAACATCTTGTGGACCGCTTTGAAGCAAAACTGATTGTGGCGTCAGGCCTGCCGCCAATGGGGGCTTATCCGGAGCTACCGCAACCACTGCGGTGGGTTTTTGGGGTAACAAGCACAGCGATTGGATCGGGCCTTAGTAGAACTTTGCGCCACTCATGAAGTCATGACGCATCTGCCCATCGATGTTCCATTTGAACCACACTTTCAGGCGGAAGACGGGTACCACCCTTCTGAAGCTGCATATGCGTTGTGGGGGCAAATGATAGCCGACCACATCCGCCACCACCTAAAAGATTGATTACCGCCGCGCGTTGCGCAGGTCACGGATCATGGGAATGGAATACACCACCAAGGCGGCCCAAATCAGCGGGAAGGCGATCATACGGGCTTGGCCAAAAGGTTCGTTGAACACAAAGACGGCCATCAAAAAGATCATTGTCGGCGCGATGTATTGCATGATGCCGATGGTGGACAGCCGCATGAGTTTGGCGCCGTTGGCGTAGAACAACAGCGGCACAGCAGTAATCACCCCGCAGCCCAAGAGCAGGAAAGTATCCCGCGTGCTGCCGCCGAAGTGCCCCTGTCCTTGCACGGTCAGCCAGAGCAAGTAACCGGTGGCAGGGATGGTGAGGATGATCACCTCCAGCAAAAAACCTTGGTTCGGGCCGATGGGAAGGGATTTTTTGAAGAAGGCATAGAAGCCCCAAGAGACCGTAAGCGCCAGCGCGGCCCACGGCAGGCTGCCCGCATCGACCCAGAGCACGACAACGGCGGCGGCGGCCAGCGCCACGGCGACCCATTGCAAGCGGGTTAGACGCTCGCCCAGCAGGATGGCGGCCAAAGCGATGCTGAACAGCGGGTTGATGTAGTAGCCAAGCGCGGCATCGAGTGTGCGGTCATTGGCGATGGACCAAACGTACACGCCCCAGTTCACCGTAATGAGCGCGGCGGTGAGGCAGCCCATGGCCAGGGTGCGTGGGTTGCGTAGGGCCGCGACAAGATCGGACGTGCGGCGCAATACAATCAGCACGAGGCCTGCAATAGGCACGGACCAGATCACCCGATGCGCCACAACTTCAAGCGCGGGCATATGAGCCACAAGCTTCATATACAATGGCAAGAATCCCCAGAGGAGATAGGCCGTCATCGCATAGGCAAGACCTTGAGGCGTATCCACATTTTCCGGCTGTTCGTTGCGCACTGCCATCGTTTCCTCCCTGACCACGACGCTTGTTGATAGCGGTACGCCAGAAGGAAGGAAATGCGGGATTTGTGCGGTGAACCATCAGATTCTGTGATAATTCACCTGTTAAGGTCAGACTTTTACCCGTTCCGATTTTGGGTCGTACATCGGCTTGAGCGAGGCTTCGGCTTTCACCCTAGTACCCATGACGTCGATCTCATAGGTTGAGGCGAGCACCTCAGCGGCCTTCTCACCAGCGCAAGGCACGTAGCCAAGGCCCATGGCGCCACCCAAAGTGTGGCCGTAGTTGCCCGAGGTCAGGTACCCCACATACTCGCCGTCCCGCAGGATGGGTTCGTTGTGGAACAACAGAGGCTCCGGATCGGTCAGTTTAAACTGCAGCATCCGGTTTTGCGGGCCGCTTTCCTTGCGGGCAATCACTGCCTCGCGGCCAATGAAGTCTGGCTTGTCGGTTTTCACCGCAAAGCCAAGACCCGCATCCACCACGTGATCCTCGCAGGTGATGTCGTGGCCGAAGTGGCGGAAGCCTTTTTCAATGCGGCAGCTGTCCATCATGTGCATGCCACAAAGCTTCAACCCCATGTCCTGTCCTGCTTCCCAGAGGGTTTCAAAGGCATGGCCTGCCATGTCGGAGGACACGTAGATCTCCCAGCCCAGTTCGCCCACATAGGTCACGCGGTGCGCGCGGGCGAGGCCCATGCCCAGCTCGATTTCTTGCGCGGTGCCAAAGGGGTTTGTCGCATTGGAGAAATCGGCAGGAGAGACCTTTTCGAGCAGTTTGCGGGAATTTGGCCCCATGATCGCCAGCACACCTTCGCCTGGTGTCACGTCGGTGATCACCACGTTGAAGTTGCCTTTGTGACGTTCCATCCAGGTTTGATCTGCGAGGCGTGTCGCCGCCGGGGTCACCACCAGATAGGAGGTTTCGCTCAGGCGGGTTACGGTCACGTCAGCCTCAATCCCGCCGCGGCGGTTGAGGAACTGGGTGTAGACAATCTTGCCGTTGGGCACGGAGTAGTCGCCACCGCCCACGTAGTTCATGAAGGCTTCGGCGTCTGGGCCTTCGACCCGGATTTTGCCAAAGGAGGACATGTCGTACATGCCAACGTTCTCACGAATGGCGCGGTGTTCTGCGACGGAATTCTCAAACCAGTTCTGACGTTTCCAAGTGTATTGGTATGCGCGCTCCTGGCCTTCATTGGCAAACCAGTTGGCGCGTTCCCAACCGGCCAATTCGCCAAAGACTGCGCCCTGTTCTTTCAAGTGATGGTGGAACGGTGTGCGGCGCACACCGCGTGCGGTGGCTTTCTGGCGATAGGGGAAGTGATCCGCATAGAGCAGGCCAAGCGTCTCTTTGGAGCGCTCAAACAGGTAGGTTTTGTTGCCTTGAAACGGTTGCATGCGGGAGATGTCCACATCGCCGAGATCAAACGGCTTTTCGCCGTCGTCCATCCACTGCGCCAGCGCCATGCCCGCGCCTCCCGCAGATTGGATGCCAATGGAGTTAAATCCTGCCGCCACCCAGACGTTGTCCATCTCTGGCGCAAGCCCAAGATGGTAAGCGTCATCTGGCGTGAAGCTTTCAGGGCCATTGAAGAAAGTGTGAATGCCCGCTTCCGCCAACATCGGCATACGGTTCACCGCCGCCTCGAGAATAGGCTCAAAGTGGTCGAAATCCTCTGGCAACTGGTCAAACTCAAAGCTGTCCGGAATGCCGTTCATGGCCCAAGGTTTGGCGTTTGGCTCAAAGGCCCCCAGCAAGATTTTCCCTGCGTCTTCCTTGTAGTAAGCACATTCATCCGGCACGCGCAGGACCGGCATTTGGGTGAGTTGCGGGATGTTTTCAGTGACGATATAGAAATGCTCACAAGCGTGCAGCGGTACATTCACGCCGGCCATGCGGCCAACCTCGTGGCCCCACATGCCCGCGCAATTCACAATCATATCGCAGGCGATATGGCCTTGTTCAGTTCCGTCGTCAGACACCCAATCCACGCCCGTCACTTTGCGGCCTGACTTGGCGATTTTGGTGACTTTCACCCGTTCTTTGACCGTTGCGCCCAACTGACGCGCGCCTTTGGCAAGCGCCAGCGCGATGTTGGCTGGATCGCCTTGACCGTCGAGCGGCAAGTACACGCCTGCTTTCACATCGTCGATGTTGAGATGTTCATAGCGGGCTTTGACTTCGGCTGGAGAAATCTCCTCAACTTCAACACCAAAGGCCCGAGCCATGGCGGCCTGACGGAAGATTTCTTCTTTGCGCTCTTCGGTCAGGGCAACAGTGATGGATCCGCAGCGCTTAAAGCCTGTGGCGACGCCGGTTTCGGCTTCAA
>Ga0189275_100443_pt1 | contig 16548 bp, 18 predicted proteins | sample N19A6minimetaG_FD_130329 | JGI IMG/M metagenome (GOLD analysis project Ga0189275, IMG submission 130329) | Marine microbial communities from the Costa Rica Dome - N19 A6 mini metaG | ecosystem: Environmental > Aquatic > Marine > Oceanic > Photic zone | place: Costa Rica: the Eastern Pacific...
CCCGGTCAAGCGCGGGCGATTGTGGCCGGTCGGGCATGACCGCGGGGATGCCGAACACGATGTGCAGGCCGCTGGAACAGGACGCCTCACCGTGGCAATGGCCAAGGCCCGACGATTCCGTCTCATCGGAATGGATGTCAGGCTGCACCGTTTGCGCCGCCTGCGATTGTTCGGTGTGGGCATGGGCCACGTCGGGCAGGCTCAGGACCGCCACAACAAGTGTCGCGACGGCGAGCAGGATCAGCCTTCCGGGCACCACCAAGCGCATGGTTCAGTTGATCCCGTTCGCTTGCTGCAACTCGCGGACATAGGCGACAATCATCATCACATCGCCCTGGGTCAGCCCTTCGACCGGGGGCATGTCGCCGAATTTCCAATGGTGCGCGCGCACGCCATTCTTGGCGGCCAGGACAAAGGCCATGTCGCCATGATGGCTGGGCTCGTAGATCTTGTGAACCAAGGGCGGGGCCATCCCGTTTTGCCCGGCAGCATTCGTGCCATGACACTCCGCGCACTTGGTCTCGAAGGCACGCTGGCCGACCTTGGCATTGGAAGACAACTCCGCAGGCACGGTGACATCCACAATCGCCGCGCCATCGGATACGCGGGCCAGGTCCGGCTGATCCATGGAATGCCCGGCAGATCGGGTCGCGTTCCAGACAAAGGCCCCAAGCACGAGCACAACCGCCACCCCGATGGAAATCGTCAATTTGGACATGCCGGTCCTTGCTCCTGCTGACCCCTGTTTGGTCCGCGACGCCCCGCGGATTGCCGCTTCGTGCCTCGCCACCGCGAACCTTGGCGGAAGAGGATAGGCGAGTTCGACAGTATTGCAAACGGTCGACCGGCAGATCTTTTGTAACCAAGTGTATCGTCGCCCCATCCGCCCCGCACTGGACCGGCACGCCTTTGGCCAGAAAACATGCTCACCGAACGGCGATTTCATAGCGCCCGCGCCCCGGCCTGCGGACGACACCCTTGCCCGTCAGCGACCGGAGGGCGCGGTAAGTGGCCTCGTGGCTCAGGTGCAGCGTCGCGGCGAAATCGATGACGGTCCCCTTCAACAACCCGGCAAGCAGACCCGCAAAGACCCGGTCTTCGGCACTGCGGATCGCGACAATTTCCAGGATGTGACGCTGTTGCTGAAGCTGTCGGGCCAGATGCTGGTTGAAGGACCGCGAAAATTCCGGATCGGCAAAGGCTGCGAGGATCGCCTGCCGACCAATCAGAATGACCCGACTGGCCTCTGCGGCGATGGCGTCGCAATGGTAACGGTCGGCGAAAACCGACGCTTCGGCAAAGCACTCGCCCGACTGCGATCTGTGCAGCACGACCTTTTCTCCGGCGGGGCCATTCCGCACAAGCTGTACGGCCCCGCGCTCAACCAGGAACAGGCCTCTGGTCCGCTCTCCCTGTCGAAACAGAAGGTCTCCGGCCACAAAATCGAGGGTCCGCTTGTCCCCGCTCGGAATATTGGAAAACAGGGCGATCATCATATGATTGAAATCATATCTCGCACGCGCCTTTGAGACTACCTCTTGAGGCACACATAATCCCGGAGACGCCGATGTATCGCTTGCTTCCCGCCATCATGACCGCAACTCTCGCCCTGCCCTTGGCCGCCCAGCACGCGCATGGTCCCGCAACGCCCGGCGAACCGGGCCAGGGCGCGTTCGCGGCCATTGCGGAAATCGTCGGCATTCTGCGCGACGATCCCGCGACCGACTGGCAAAGCGTCGATATCGCGGGGTTGCGTCGGCACCTCGTCGACATGGACCTGTTGGCCACCCGTGCGGACGTGACTGCGATCGACCTGCCCGGAGGCGCCCGTTTCGAAGCCCGCGGTGAGGCCCGAACCCGCGACGCCGTCCGGGCCATGGTTGCCGATCATGCGCCGTTTCTTGCCGCCGCAACGGGATGGACCGTGACGGTTGAAGAGATCGATGAAGGTGTCGCGATGAACGTGACCGGAGAAACCGAACAGATCCGCGCGCTGGGGTTCTTTGGTGTGATGACCGTCGATGCGCATCATCAACAGCATCATATCGCGATGGCGCGAGGCGGCACTCCGCATCACAGGTGATCTGTCCGACCGCCCCCTCGCTTGCAGACATCATATCCGTGCCGCCCGCAGGCGAAGCGAATTGACCACCACCGAAATCGAGGACGCGCTCATGGCGAAGGCGGCGAACATCGGGCTGATGAGGATGCCGAAGAACGGATAGAGAAGCCCCGCCGCCACCGGCACACCGGCCGAGTTGTAGATCAGTGCAAAGAACAGGTTCTGGCGGATATTGCGCATGGTGGCCCGGGCCAGACGCCGCGCGCGGACAATGCCGTCGAGGTTGCCCTTCACCAGCGTGATCCCCGCGCTTTCGATGGCCACGTCCGCCCCGGTGCCCATGGCGATGCCGACATCGGCCTGCGCCAGCGCGGGGGCATCGTTGACGCCGTCCCCGGCCATCGCGACCTTGCGGCCCTCCTTCTGCAACTCCTTGATGATCCGCGCCTTGTCTTCGGGCAGGACGTCGGCCCGGATCTCGTCGATGCCGAGGCGTGCGCCGATGGCCTTGGCGGTACGTTCGTTGTCGCCCGTGGCCATGATGACGCGAAAGCCGAGGTCGTGCAGATCCTTGATGGCGTCCGGCGTGCTGTCCTTGATCGGGTCGGCGACACCGACCAAGCCAGCGATCTTGCCGTCCAGCACCACGAACATCACGGTTTCGCCCTCGTCGCGCCGGGCATTGGCCTTGGCGGTCAGATCGCCCGCTTCAAGGCCGAGGTCGCGGATCATGGCCAGGTTGCCAAGCGCGACGGCCTTGCCGTCCACCACGCCTTTCACACCCTTGCCGGTGACCGCCTCGAAATCCTCGGCATTTGCCATCTTCACGTCGCGCTCTTCCGCGCCGCGAACGATGGCCTCGGCAAGCGGGTGCTCTGACCCGCGTTCCAGCGATGCGGCCAGCCGCAGGACCTCTGCCTCGTCATGACCCTGCTCGGGCAACACGGCAACAAGGCGCGGCTTGCCTTCGGTCAGCGTACCGGTCTTGTCGACGATCAGGGTATCGACCTTCTCGAACCGCTCCAGCGACTCGGCGTTCTTGATCAGCACCCCGGCCTGCGCGCCCCTGCCCGTCGCCGTCATGATCGACATCGGCGTTGCGAGGCCGAGCGCACAGGGACAGGCGATGATCAGGACGGCGACCGCCGCAATCAGCGCGTAGGACAGCGCCGGTGCCGGGCCCAGAACCGCCCAGGCGATGAATGACAGGACCGCAATCGCGATCACCGCCGGAACGAAATAGCCCGCGACCTTGTCGGCATATTTCTGGATCGGCGCCCGCGAGCGCTGTGCGTTCGACACCATTTCCACGATCTGCGCCAGCATCGTGTCGGCGCCGACGCGCGTCGCCTCCATCACGAGGCTGCCGGTGCCGTTGATCGTCGCGCCGGTCACGGCATCGCCTTCGACCTTTTCGACCGGAACCGGCTCGCCGGAGATCATGCTTTCGTCGATCGACGATCGGCCCTCGACGACATGTCCATCGACCGGCACCTTGTCACCCGGGCGCACCCGCAGACGATCGCCCACCTGGACATCTTCGAGCGGAATTTCCTCTTCGGAGCCATCCGGGCGGATCACCCGCGCCGTCTTGGCCGCCATGTCCAGCAGCGCGCGGATCGCCTTGCCCGTGCCTTCTCGGGCGCGCAGCTCCATCAGTTGTCCCAGCAGGACGAGCGTCACGATTACCGCAGCTGCCTCAAAGTAGACGCCGACGTGGCCCTCTGCGTCCCGGAAGCCGTCCGGAAAGATGCCCGGTATCAGCACCGCCACAACGCTGAAGATCCAGGCCGCCATCACGCCCATTGCGATCAGGGAAAACATGTTGAGGTTCATCGTCCGGAACGAATTCCAGCCGCGCACGAGGAATGGCCAGCCGCTCCAAAGGACAACCGGTGTTCCAAGAACCAATTCGATCCAGAGGGTCATGCGTTCGCCGAAAATCTCGCGCACACCGGGAAAGCCCAGAAAGGGGCCCATGGTGAGTACGAGCAGCGGAACTGTCAGGATCGTTCCGACCCAGAACCGCCGGGTGAAATCGACCAGCTCGGGGTTCGGCCCGTCGTCGGCCATGGCCGCCGACTCAAGCTCAAGCCCCATGCCGCAGATCGGGCAGGACCCGGCATGCGTCTGGCGAACCTGGGGGTGCATCGGACAGGTATAGACCGCACCGTCATGATCTTCTGGAACGGTGTCGTATTTGCCATCCGCCGGCTCGGCGCCTTTGTGTCCGTGCCCGTGTCCGTGTCCGTGTCCGTGTCCGGAATGGTCCGCCTGCTGGCCCTCGGGGACAAGATGCATCCCGCATTTCGGACATTTTCCCGGATGGTCCTGTCGCACCTCCGGGTGCATCGGGCAGACGTATGTGGTTGTCTCTGAATCGGGTGAGATTTGGTGTGAATGGTCGCTCATCGGAATGTCCTCTTGGAGGGATACAGGAGCAATCTAGTCATTCCAGTAACTGGAAGGTCAAGCGTGAACTTTCGGACTCTCTGCGCGTTCCGAAATCTTCATGCCCGGGTCTCTGGCGCGTGCCCGGAAACGGTCTTGGCTCGCCGGAGCGCATACAGGATCAGGGCAAGGCCGATCACGATCATCGGCACCGAAAGCGCCTGTCCCATCGTCAGGCCCCAGTTGCCGAAATGAAACGCGTGCCCGACGGGATTTCCGACGGAGACGAACTGTTCGTCCGGCTGTCTGAACAGCTCCACGAAAGCTCTGGACAGACCATACCCCACCAGAAACATCCCGGTCAGCGCACCGGGCATTTTCAGCCAGCCGCGACGCCAGGCGAGAAAGAGCAGCACTGTACCAAGCACGACACCCTCCAACAGCGCCTCGTAGAGCTGCGAAGGGTGGCGGGCGCAAAGCCCCGTGACGCCCTGGCAGGCCTGTGCCGCCTCACCGGGAAAGACCACGGCCCAGGGAACATCGGCTGGCCGACCCCAGAGCTCGTTGTTGGTGAAATTCGCGAGCCGCCCGAGAAACAGCCCCGGCGGCGTCGCCAGCGCAAGCAGGTCCCCGGTGCTGAGGAGCGGTGCATTCCGGCGCAGGCAGAACACAAGCGCGGCGACCGCAACCCCGGCAAAACCGCCGTGGAACGACATACCTCCCTGCCAAACCATGAGGATTTCCAGCGGGTTGGCGAAGTAGTAGTCCGGTTGATAGAAAAGCACAAAGCCCAGCCGACCGCCAATGACGACGCCCAGAATGATCCAGGTGACAAGATCCTCGATCTGGCTGCGGTCAAGCGGCGGCCCGTCCGCGGACCACAGGGCCGGGCGGCGGACTGCCGCCACACAGATGCGCCACCCGACGAGGATGCCGACGATATAGGCCAGCGCGTACCAGCGCAGCGCGAAGTTGAAACTTCCGATCTCGAACGAGATCAGGTCGGGACCGATGTCGGGGAATTGAAGCACTGCCGGCAGCATGTGGGGTAATCCTGTTGATTGCTTTGGCACCGACACCCCGTTCTGGTCTCGATGCCCGTTTTTCAAGGCTTCGACCGACACCGCCGTCGCGTTTGCGCCAGCGCTGTGGGTCTGTGGTGAGCCGCCCGGATGCCCGTCACGACAGGTTCCTTGCGCGCAGGTCCCTGAGGCCCAGGATCACCAGCGGCGTCAGCGTGAGCGCCCCCAGCCCGATTGCCACCCAGGCGGCGCGCGACGTCTCGCCGCTGACCATTTCCGTGCCGAAATGCGCCAGTACGAAACTGGCAGGAATGATCCCTGCCAATGTCGCAAGACCAAAGCGCCAGAAGTGCAATCGGCTGAGACCAGCGGCGTAACTGACGATGTCGAAGGATACGAACGGCAAAAGGCGGCTGACAAATACCGTGAAGGTGAGCGCGTTCTGCGAGCCGAGCCAACCGGCATCGATCTTGTCGCCGAACCACCGTTTAATGACGTCCCGTCCCAGAATGCGCGCCAGTCCAAAGGCGACAAGCGCACCAAGCTCGGCACCCAGAACGATGTAGACCGTGCCCAGTATGTGTCCGTAGGCGGCACCGGCGGCCAGGGCAATCGGCGCGCTTGGAATCGGTGTGGCGACGATTGCAGCCATCATCAGACCGACGATCACGATCGGTCCCCAGATGCCAACGGCAGCGACCCATTCCGAGATCCTGTCGCCGTTCAGATCGCCGACAATCCCCGACAAGGGGCCGAAAGCAATGGCCAGAAGAAAGGCCACGAAGATCAACGCCCCGATGAGCTTGGCGAGATGGGACATGGCGGTTTTGCTGCTCATTCGCGGCCTCAGATCATGAATGCGACACACAAACCTGCCCCAGGCAGACCTGGGCCGGCGACCGGTGTGGCCGTTGGACACCTGCCCAGTGGCATGCTCCCGGATCATTCCGATTGCTGCCACTCTGGCGCTTCCACCCGCTGGAAGGTCAAGCGGCCATCCGTTAACATCACGCCGCGTCCAGCGCCGCCCGGAGCATATCGCGAACCTGACCCGCGACCTTGTGCAATTCGGCGTTCTCCACCGCCTGCATCGAGGCCACCGGATCAATGGCGCTGACTTCAGTGCCGTCGTCCACCTGCCGCAGAATGACGTTGCAGGGCAGCATCGTCCCAATCCGCGGTTCGATTTCAATGGCCTTGTGCGCCATGCCCGGATTGCAGGCCCCGAGAATGCGATACGGGGGCATATCGATATCCAGCTTCTTTTTCATCGTTTCTTTCACGTCGATTTCGGTCAGGACGCCAAAGCCCTTGTCCGCCAATGCGTCGCGAACCCGCATTTCGGCGTCGTCTATGGCGACACCGTTCATCAATCGATCATAGGTATAAGCCATTTTGGTTCCTCACTTGGTCAAGCGGTGTGCCGCACGCGTTGCAGGTGCCGGTCCGGAAAACGTTTTGGCCGAGGCCATCTCGCCCGCGCCTTCAGGCGATGGGAGAGACGGCCCCGGCTCAAACCTGCGCCGCAGGTCTCAGTTGTCGTTCATCATGCTGTCGCCATCCATGCCCTGCGCGGCGTCCGGCTGCATTTGGGTCATCTTCGAATGCATGTTTTGCATCCGTTCCATCATGTCAGCGGGGGTTGCCATCTCTTCGGCAGTCACCGAACCGTCGCCATCAGCGTCCAGATGCTGAAACCGATCCACCATCATTTCCCGGATCATCGCGCTGTGCAGCACTTCGAATTCGGCAATCGAGAGCGACCCGTCTCCGTCACTGTCGTATTCCGTCAGCTTGGCCTGCATCTGGGTCCGCATTTCTTCCGGCGTTGTGGTGCCGTCGCCGTCGGCGTCGAACATCTTCATCATGCCGCCGCCCATTGTGCCCATGCCGCCCATCATGCCGCCGCCCATCATGTTGCCATGCCTGCGTTGCATCATGCCCATCATGCCGTCCATGCCTCCCATCATGCCAGAGCCTCCGCCCTGCATCATGCCGGAGCCGGACTTGGCGCCGGATTGGCCGCCGTGCCCATGATGAGAATCCGCGAAAGCGGCCGCACCAAAGACGGATGCGGTCACGGCGATGGCTGCCAGAAGAGTATTGCGTTTCATTCGGATCACCTTGTTGCAGTATTGCGATAGGCAACATATGGCAGGCGTTTGTCGCGACCCAATGCCCGGGATCGAGCGATTTGTATCGGCGGATCACAATCGCCGGTCCTGATACACTTCGTGACAATTCTCTTCGGGAAAGCGCCCCTCTCTCGTCTAAAAGTAGGTCCATGAGCGAATTGCCCCACATCCTTGTTGTCGATGATCACCGCGAAATCCGCGATGCCGTGACCCGGTATCTCGAACAGAACGGGATGCGCGCGACATCCGCGCGCGATGCGGTCGACATGGATGCAAAGCTCGGTCACGGGCAATACGACCTGATCGTTCTCGACGTGATGATGCCGGGCGAGGACGGGCTGTCCGTCTGCCGCCGACTGTCGGCCAACGGGTCCGTGCCGATCCTTTTGCTGACGGCGCTGGGAGAGGAGACGGACCGGATCGTCGGTCTGGAAATCGGGGCGGATGACTATCTGTCGAAACCCTTCAACCCGCGCGAACTGATTGCCCGTATCAAGGCCATCCTGCGCCGGACAACCAAGTCCGAGCCCTATGCCGGTGCGCTTTCGGGCAAACGTATCGCGTTCGCCCACTGGGTTCTCGATACGGATACCCGGGTGCTGTCGGGTGATGACGGCACACAAATCGATCTGACCAGCGCGGAATTCAAGCTGCTGACCGTGCTTCTGGAGCGTCCGCGCTTTGTCCTGAGCCGCGACCAATTGCTTGATCTGACGGCGGGTCGGTCGGCCTCGGTCTTTGACCGGACCATAGACAACCAGATCAGCCGTTTGCGCCGGAAGGTCGAGCGTGACCCATCGCGCCCCCGCATCGTCACCACGGTGCGCGGGGGCGGCTATTGCCTGGCGGCCGACGTTCAAGAGCTGACCTGATGCCGCGCGTCATCGACAGTCTTCGAGGCCAACTTGTCCTGCTGATCATTGCCGCGCTCTTCTTCGCCCAGACAATCAGTCTTTGGCTCTTCGTGGATGAGCGCGGGCTCGCCGTGCGCGCAGCCCTTGGCTTTGAAGCGGCGGGCCGAGCCGCAAACGTGGCGCTGTTGCTGGAAGAGGCACCGGAGTCGCTGCAACAGGCGATCCTGAGAGCGGCCAATTCTCCGCTCGTGCGTTTTGAACTGTCAGACGAACCCGCAGTCAATCATGAGAGCCATGCCGATGGCGGTGCCGTGGAAACCCGTGTCCGCGGTCTTCTTGGCGGCGCGGAGGACCGGGAAATCCGTGTCGAGTTGCACGAGGTCGAGCACGGAATACTGCCGATGCCACATCTCGTGCCGGAGATGGCTGAAATGCATCTCGCCATGATGAAAGGTGAGTTGTCCGCCATCGAAATGCAGGTGTCGATTGCCCTTGCGGACGGCCAGTGGCTGAACGTCGGCACCCGGTTCGAGCCGCCGCCGCTGCAATGGCCCTGGATTTCCATCGTCAGTTTCGGCATCACCGCGGCGCTTGTTCTTGTGTCCGCCTGCTGGTTTCTTCTGACCCGCTTGACCGGACCGCTACTGCGGGTCTCTCGCGCGGCCGACAGGCTTGGACGCGGCGAAGCCGTAGAGCCACTGCCGCTCATCGGGCCGGGCGAGGTGCGCGGGCTCACACAAGCTTTCAACCGGATGCAGGAGCGGTTGACCCGGTTCGTCGCGGACCGGACCCAGCTGCTTGCGGCCCTGGGCCACGATCTGCGGTCTCCGTTGACGGCGATGCGGGTGCGGGCCGAGATGGTCGACGAGGAGGAAACCCGTGAAAGCCTCGTCGCTTCGGTCGAGGAGATGCAGGAGATGGTTGAAGGCACGCTGGCCTTTGCGCGCGGCATGGCCAATGCCGAAGCCTCCGAGACGGTCGACTTGCGCAACTATATCGAGCAGTTGCGGACGGACATGATCGACGGCTTTGCGCTGGACGCGCCCGACAACGTCATTGTGCGGCTGCGTCCCCAATCGATGCGGCGCGCGCTGCGCAATATCATCGAGAACGCGCAGCGCTATGGCGGAGGCGCCGAAGTCTCGGTCCGGACCGACCCGGAACACGTCCAGATTTTGGTTACCGACAAAGGCCCCGGCATACCGGATGCCGATCTCCAGCAGGTGTTCGAGCCGTTTTTCCGGCTTGAGAAATCCCGTTCACGCGAAACCGGCGGCACCGGCCTGGGGTTGTCCATCGCGCGAACGATCATCCGCGCCCATGGTGGCGATGTGGCGCTGTCAAACCGCGCCGAAGGTGGGTTGCTTGCGACCGTTACCCTGCCGCTCGAAGCAGGCGTTGACCGGGCCGAGAGGGCAATGGCATGACAAAGGATCACTCTGGCCGTTGCGCAAAATCCGAAACGGACGCGACAAACAGGAAAAGCACGCGAAGCAGTCTGGCGGCGGAACAACTTGCCTTGCTCCCGGGTTTTGATGATCCGCGCAGGCAAAAACGTCGCGATGCGCGGGCAGAGTTGGCAGAATAGCGAAAGGAAAAAACATGAGGAGAAGGCAGTTCTTAGGCGGTGCGCTTGGCGCCGTAATCCTGGGTTCGGGGACAACCGCTACGGCGCATCCGCCCAGCAAACTGCCGGAGTATGACCTGCCACCGGAAATGCTGCCCCAGACGGTCAATATCTCCGCGGCTGTGGCGCCCTATGAACTGCACGTCGTTCCGCAGGAATTTGCGCTTTACTGGACTTTGCCGGGGTACACCGCATTGCGCTATGTCGTCGGTATCGGACGGCCCGGTCTGTACGAGGCCGGCGAATTCTATATCGGCGCCAAGAAGGAATGGCCGAGCTGGACGCCCACGCCCGGCATGCTGCGCAGGGAGCCGGAGCGCTATTCCAGGTGGGCCGACGGAATGCCCGGTGGCCTCAACAATCCGCTGGGGTCGCGGGCGCTCTACCTGTTCCAGCCGGGGCGCGGTGACACCTTCCTGAGGGTCCACGGCACCAACGACCCTTCGACCCTGGGGCGCAGGGTGTCCAATGGCTGTGCCCGACTGGTGAACGATCAAATGATCGACCTCTACAATCGGGTGCCGAAGGGCACACGTATCGTGCTTTATCCGCCGACCGCCTGAGTGCGGTCCCGGCCAGGTCAGCCATTCTGCCGGAACGCCGCGACCTGGCCGGTCGCGGCGATATGGCAGGGCCCTGCCCTTCCGCAGTCTCGGTGCCGGAACATAGGGCATCAATCGCGCCGCTTTGTGCTGCGTCGAATCCTATTCCGGATTTCGGGGGATCATGAACCCTTCGCGATTGCCCTCGCAGACCAGGGTTGCCACCCCGTTCGGTCCGGTCCCGGTGACGGAACATCCCGCCGCGACATAGGCCGGTGTGCCCTGCGTCGACAGCCGCGTTGCGTCTTTTTCAAAGCAATCCGCGAGCGTCGTTGAACAGGCTCCGAGGCCAACAAGCATGAGAAGGCCGACCACGCTTCTGGACATGGTCGACGAGGCTCTATTCGGCAGCGACTTTTGCCGGTGCCCTCGCTTCCCGCGCCTCGCCAGTGTCCGCTTCATCATGCGCCTTTCCATGACAGGATTTCCCCATGAACCGATGCATGACCAGATGCGCTCCGACACACAGGAGCAGCGGCGCAAAGGTCGCGAGGCCCCCTGCCCCGTTCGCCCACCCACCTGCCACGAGATAGGCTCCGACCGGCAACAGCATCACCGCGCAGCAGGCCCACATGCCGTATTTCATGAGCTTGTCGGTTTCGGTCTGCCCGGCCTTGTCGTCTTCCATGTCCATTGTTCTTTCTGTTTCCAATGCGGTTCAGGGTTTGGCTACGGCCCTCCAGTACGGGAAGGTCAATGTTGCAATCGGATACAAATTTCACTGTTTTGTCAGTGACCTTCGCCTTGACCCTCCAGCGCTGGAAGGTGGTCTGAGTTCTAGCAACAGGCAAGAAACAGGTACGTGCGCGCCATGGCAGGGCAAGCGCCGACACGGAAAGACAGCAATCGCGCCATTGCGACCGCCGCAAGCGGGCCCAATGCGACAAGTCTCGGCAGGAACGACAGAAATCGACACATGGCATTATCGACTTACTCGGCGAACCTGGCGCGTGGCGCTTCAAGGCAAGAACGACCGTGCCAGACCGTTGACTGGCATGGTGTGAACAGATGACCGCAAGGAACCGGATTCATGACTAAGACACTTCTGGCCATCGTGGCCGTCCTTCTGGTTGGCGGGGTGGCATTCTACTGGAACACGGCGCAGACCACGCCACAGACCGCTGGCCATTCGATGACCCCGCCGGACACCAGCACCATCGCGGAAGGCGCACCGATCGTGGAAGTTTCGCTTCCGGCCGAATTGTCCTCCAACGCGCAGATCGGCAAACGCGCGTTCGACGCCAAGTGCGCCGCGTGTCACGGCGCGAACGCCGCTGGCCAGAACGGCATTGCGCCGCCACTGATCCACAAGACTTACGAACCAAATCACCATTCCGACATGGCGTTTGTCATGGCTGCAAAGAACGGCGTGCGGGCCCACCACTGGAAATTCGGCAACATGCCTCCGGTCGAGGGTCTGACCGACGCCGATGTAAAGATGATTGCGCGATACGTTCGCGAATTGCAGTCCGAGAACGGTATTTTCTAGCGTGAGCGTCTGGCGTCATGGTCTGATCCTTTTGCGCGCAGCAGTGCTCTGCGCGCTTCTGGCATTTGGCCTTGGGCCGGAGGTTGCCGACGCGCATGTGGGTGACGACCTGTCTTCGGTCACCACATCCGCGGTCGATGATCACACCGAGACGCATTCGCTGATCGAAGAAGCCCTGGGGCACTGCCACCCCGGGCTGGATTGCGCCGTTTCCGCAATTGCCGCCGAACCGTCGTCAAAAGGTCTTGCGGCACCGTTCGACACCGGGAAATTTCGCCTCCGCGACGCTTCCTGCACCGGGCAGGAACCGGAATACGATCCTCCTCCTCCGCGCCCCTTCGTCTGACCTGATTTGCAAAACGCTGACAGAAAGACGAAGGAACTGAAAATGAAAACCAAATTCACACTTGCCGCCGTCGCGGCAATCGGAGTCGCGTCCGCAGCCCTTGCCCATTCCGGCGCGACGGGGATCGTGAAGGAACGCATGGTCGCGATGTCGTCCATGGCCGACGCCGTCAAGAAGATCGCCCCCATGATGAGCGGCGCGGTGGACTACGATGCGGACGCCGTGCGTGATGCCGCCGAGGAAATCGGCAAACATGCCGGCCCGTCGATGACGCGCCTGTTTCCGGAAAACGGTGAAAACATGGCGTCCTACGTCAAGCCGGCCATCTGGGAGGACTGGAACACCTTTTCCGATCTGGCCGAGCGGCTTCATACCTATTCGGAAGGTCTCGCCTTGGCTGCCGAGAACGGTCCGGCCATGTCAGATCAACGCATGGCCGACGCGGGATCGATGATGGGCGGAGGCATGATGGGGGCCTCGTCCATGATGGGCGGCATGGGGTCTAATGCCACGATGGGCCGCGAGGAGCTGGCGGACATGCCGGCCGACAAGGTATTCTCGTTGGTCAGCAATACATGCTCGTCCTGTCATACACGGTTCCGGAAAGAGGCCAGGTGACATGAGGCAGGTTCTTATTGCAGGCATTGCCGGGCTTTCGCTGGCCGGAGCAACCACCGTTGCGGCCCTTGTGGCCTGGCCGATCGGCCGCGAACCCGAGAAAATCGTGCTGACCGGCGATGTGCAGCGCGGCGCCTATCTGGCGCGGGCCAGTGGATGCATCGCGTGCCACACGAATTATGAGGAAGGAGGCGCGCCCCTGGCCGGCGGCGCGCCTCTGGTCACCGATTTCGGCACCTTCTATCCGCCGAACCTGACCACCGATTCCGATCACGGGCTCGGAGACTGGGACGTCGAGAAATTCGCAAAGGCCGTCAGACAGGGCATCGCGCCCGATGGAACGCCCTACTATCCGGCGTTCACTTATCCCTTTTACGCGGATTTCTCGGATCAGCAGATCGCCGACCTCTGGGCCGCCTTTCAGACCGTCCCGCCGGTGGCCACGTCCGCGCCGCAACATGACGTCGGCTTTCCCTTCGATCAACGTTGGGGGCTCAAGCTCTGGCGCGCCGCGTTTTTCAGCGACCCCCAGACAGAGCCGGTCGCAAACAGAAGCGCGGAGTGGAACCGGGGTCGGGAACTGGTGCGTGGCGCGGCGCATTGCTCGGCCTGCCACACCGGCAGGAACCTGGCGGGCGGGCGGGACCCGAATGCCTTTTTCGCGGGCAACGACGCTCTGCCGGGCGGGAACAAGGCGCCTGCCATCCTTCCCGATGCGCTGGCAAAACGTGGCTGGACAATCGACAACCTGAGCTATGCCCTTCGAAGCGGTATCACGCCATCCGGCGACGTCTTCGGCGGCAGCATGGGCGAGGTTGTGCAGAATGGCACAAGTTTCCTGACCAATGCGGACTTGCAGGCCATGGCGACCTACCTGATGGAGGGCGAAGTCGCGGCAGACAGTGCAATTGCCTCGGTGGCGACGCCGCAACCAACCTACGACTAGCGCGATGGGGCGCGCGAGCGCCCCACGCCTTTCCCGTGATCGGAACAATGGATGGAACGACCGCACATGTTTTCACAAAGACGCCTGCTGATCCCGGCGCTCGTCGCCGTCCTTGGCGTCGCAGCCGCCGTCGTCTGGATGTCCAGAGAGACCGGCGAACCAGTCGCTACTACCATGCCCGCCGATCTGGACATTGCTCAAGGCGAGCAACTCTACGGGGATTACTGCGCCGCCTGTCACGGGGCCAATCTCGAAGGGCAGCCGGACTGGCGCTCGGCCGGACCTGACGGGTTGCTGCCCGCGCCGCCCCATGACGAAACAGGGCACACCTGGCACCACACGGACAGCGTCTTGTTCGACTATACAAAGCTTGGCGGCAAGGCGGCACTGGCCGCCCAGGGGGTCGAGTTCGAAAGCGGCATGCCGGGCTTTGGCGAACAGCTTTCGGATGCGGAGATATGGACTATCCTCGCCTATATCAAATCAACCTGGCCCGAGCGTGAACGCTCGGCCCAGGAAGAAAGAAGCGCCGCCGCAGGTCGTTAGAGTGTGAAAATGACCCTCGGATCGGGGCCCGGCCCGAGGGTTGAGCCCGGCACAGGCACCGCCTTCGCCGGGCAAACCTCGAATCGAAAGCCTAGGCTATCACGTCGTACCCGGCGCCCCGAATGGCGTCAGACACCGCCCGGTCGCTGAGGGATGTCTCGACCGCGACGGTCCGTTGGTCGAGCGCGCATGTGACGGTCGCTGCCGGGTCGACGGCCTTGACCGCCTTTTCGATTGCCGCGGTGCAGTGCCCGCAGCTCATGTCCGGAACCTTGAAATGGCCCATATCTGACTCCTTTTATCTGGCGGTCATCTGGGTACTTCCAGTCTGGGAAGGTCAAGTAGCAAAAAAGTTCTCCTGACACGCTTGACCTTCCAGTTAGTGGAAGCACTAGGTACCTTCCCAACGACGAAGGAGATATCATGTCAAGCACATCAGAATTGCGTGTTTCCGTCCAGAACATGTCCTGCGCGTCCTGCGTCGGTCGTGTCGAGCGGGCGCTTGCCGCCTTGCCCGGGGTCGATGGGGTCAGCGTCAATCTAGCGTCGGAAACGGCGCAGGCGCGGATCGATACGGAGGACCGGATACCCGAAGTGATCGATACACTGGATCGGGCAGGCTATCCCGCCCGAACAACGAGCATCCGGTTGAACATCGCCTCGATGTCCTGTGCCTCCTGTGTCGGCCGAGTCGACAAGGCGCTGGCGGCGGTGCCCGGCGTGCTCGACGTCAACGTCAACCTCGCGTCGGAAACCGCGACCGTGACCTATGTCGAAGGTATGGTTGATGTGGCCGGCCTGTTGAAGGCCGCGGCGGACGCCGGTTATCCGGCGGAGCCTGTCGATGGCACAACCACGGAGGACCCCAGCGCGCGCAAAGAAGGTGAAGCGCGCGATCTGGCGCGCAAGACGGCCTTTGCGGCGGCTCTGGCCTTGCCGGTCTTCCTGTTGGAAATGGGCGCGCATGTGGTGCCCGGCATGCATGAATTTATCGGGCGCACGATCGGTCATCAGACCAGCTGGCTGATCCAGTTCGTCCTGACCACCGTGGTGCTCTTCTGGCCCGGGCGGCACTTCTACACCAAGGGCTTTCCCGCCCTGCTGAAAGGCGCGCCGGACATGAACAGCCTCGTGGCTGTCGGCACCGGGGCGGCCTATCTCTACTCGCTGACCGCGCTATTCGCGCCCGGCTTGCTGCCCGAAGCCTCTCGCGCCGTCTATTTCGAGGCGGCGGCGGTGATCGTCGTATTGATCCTTCTGGGCCGCTGGATGGAGGCGCGCGCCAAGGGCCGCACCGGCGCCGCGATCCAGAAACTTTTGGGTCTGCAAGCGCGCACTGCGCATATCATGGTGGATGGCGAGCCGCAGGAGGTGCCCATCGACCGCATCGGCGCGGGCGATATCCTTGTTGTCAGGCCGGGTGAACGCATTGCCGTCGATGGCGAAGTGACGCAGGGCAACGCCCATGTCGACGAAAGCATGATCACCGGCGAGCCGGTGCCCGTCGCCAAGGCCGAGGGCGACCCGGTGACCGGCGGCACCGTCAACGGCACCGGCAGCTTCCAGTTCCGCGCAACACGCGTCGGCGCCGACACCACCCTGGCCCAGATCATCCGCATGGTCGAGCAGGCTCAGGGCGCGAAGCTGCCGATCCAGGGGTTGGTGGACCGCATCACCCTGTGGTTCGTGCCCGCCGTCATGGCGCTGGCCGCGCTGACCGTGCTGGTCTGGCTCGTGGTCGGGCCCTCGCCCGCGCTGTCCTATGCGCTGGTGGCCGGGGTCTCGGTGCTGATCATCGCCTGCCCCTGTGCGATGGGGCTGGCCACGCCGACCTCGATCATGGTGGGCACCGGGCGTGCCGCCGAAATGGGCGTGCTGTTCCGTAAAGGCGATGCGCTGCAACAGCTGAC
>Ga0189275_100444_pt1 | contig 16380 bp, 15 predicted proteins | sample N19A6minimetaG_FD_130329 | JGI IMG/M metagenome (GOLD analysis project Ga0189275, IMG submission 130329) | Marine microbial communities from the Costa Rica Dome - N19 A6 mini metaG | ecosystem: Environmental > Aquatic > Marine > Oceanic > Photic zone | place: Costa Rica: the Eastern Pacific...
GGTGTAGTTGGCAGACACTGTCACCACAGGGGGCGTAATGTCCGGAAATTGCTCCACAGGGAGCGCGTTATACCCGATGAACCCCATGATGGAGAGCACCAGGGAAATCACAAACGCCGTTTTGGGGCGCCGGATGAAAATCGCTGAAAACACGGGTTACTGCTCCTCTGTCGGCTGACCGGCCAGCACCGCATCGACGGTTACGCCAGGGCGTACTCGCTGGAGACCTTCGACAATCACCGCTTCGCCTTCACTCATACCATCTTCAACCACCACAGCAGTTTCCACCTGACGGCCCAAGGTCACATAGCGCTGCTCCACGTTCTGCTGTTGGCCAACCACCAGCACAAAATCGCCACGCTGATCTCGCTGCACCGCAGCCTGCGGGATCATCAACACCTGACTGGGCGCCGCGCTTGCGATGCGGATGTTCAGGAATGCCCCGTCCAGCAACAGGCCACGTTCGTTTGCAAATTCCGCCCGCAAAGTGATAGTGCCGGTTGACGGGTTGATCCGGTTATCGACAAAGACCACTTGCCCAATTTCATCCAGTTCTTCGCCATTGGGCAGGATCGCATAAACCTTTGGCGCCTTGTCTTTATCAGACAGCTCCTGAAGCTCGGCTTCATGATGTTCCATCACTTCGACAAGCTGCTTTTCTGTCAGAGAAAACTCCACAAAGATCGGCGCGGTGCGCACAATATTGATCAGGTAGGTGGTGGTTGGGCCAACCAACTCACCGACACTGACATTGGACCGACCAATACGCCCGTCAAACGGTGCGTGAATTTTGGTGTAGTCCAAGTCCAATTGCGCCTGTGCGATGGCGGCTTTGGCGATTTCCACCTGCGCTTTGGCGACTTCGTTATTAGCCACGGCCACATCACGGTCCGCCTCTGTGCCTACATCGCGCTCAAACAACTCGGTCTTGCGTACCAATTCGACTTCCGTCAGACGCAGGTTGGCCTCCGCCTGTGCCAAATCCGCGTGCCGTGCATCCACAGCAGCCTGATAGACCTCCGGTTCGATCTCAAACAGCAGGTCACCCTCGGTCACTTCATCCCCGTCTTGGCCGTGAATTTTCTCCACAAAGCCACTCACCCGGGCCACGAGGTCAACCTTGTCGACCGCCTCACCCTTACCAATGAAAATCACTTCATCGACCAACTCATCAGTGTAAGCGGCGGCAACCGCCACCTTTGGCGGAGGCGCATCCTGAGCCGCCGCATTGGTCGCCAATAAACTGACTGAGAGCATGGCGGCAGAAAGTGGGGTGAAAATCGGAAACTTCATGGTGTCTTATCCCAATAGCTTGCAAACAAGGCCAAATGAAAACGGCGGTGATCGCATGACAATTCACGCCATAGAAACATGGCACACTGCAGGCGGCAAGCGTACGTTAACCACAAATGCCAAGCATTTGGCAGAAAAAGCCAAAAACGCGCTGATGAGGGCGCGTTCTACGTGGGCATTACATAGCTGAGAAATCACCCATTGTCGTAATTGTCCGGTGGATCATCATAGATCGCCCAACCATATTCCCCTTCAGTGCTAGGCAGATCTTTCGGTTTCATCTTCGCCTGAATGTAGGTTTTGGCAACAAAATGTGCACTTACCGGCGCTGTCAAAAACAGGAAGATCGTGATCAGCAGCTCATGAAACGACAAGGTGCCTTTCACAAGCAGGAAGTACAGCATTGACGCAATCAACACGCCTCCAACCCCAAGCGTCGTCGCCTTTGTCGGCGCGTGCAGCCGTTGCATGGTGTCTTTCAGCTTGATCATGCCAAAGCTGCCTACAAGCCCAAAGACACCAGCCAATACGATGAAGAAGGACACAAGAATTTCTGCAAACATCTGTCTCTCCCTTATTCGATAATGTCGCCGCGCAGCACAAAGCGGCAGTAGGCAACTGTGGACACAAACCCAACCATCGCCACCAGCATGGAGGCTTCGTAGTAGATCGCCGTGCCTTTGTGCACACCGTAAAGGATCAGCAAAGCGATCACATTGATTACGATGGTGTCCAGCGCCAGGATCCGGTCGGCCGAGGTCGGGCCTTTTGCAATTCTCCAAACGCACATCAACGTGCCAATGCCAAAGCAAGCAAATCCAAAATGAAGAGCCATCGCGATCATGAGAAAATCTCCTTCAACCGGCGCTCATAGCGGTTTTTAATCTCGTCACGCACCGCATCCGGATCTTCGCAATCCAAACAGTGCACCAGCACACTGGAGCCATCTGCCGACAACATCGCCGACACAGTGCCCGGCGTCATGGTTATGGTCCCTGCCAAAATGGTGATCGCTTCCGGCGATGTCACTTCAAGCGGGACCGTGACCCATTTGGAATGGATGTCTTCGTTGCGCTTGAACAAAATGATTGCCGCCACATGAAAGTTCGCAGCCACAATATCCCACAGCACCACCAGCACATACTCCATAACTTTGAAATAGTTTTGGAAGCGCGGACGCCCGGGCCAATATGGTGCTGTCAGGATCGGAACAATCACGCCAAAAATCGCGCCCAAGAGTATGTTGCCGACGGTCACCTTATTCACCAGCATAAGCCAAATAACCACCAACGTTGGGCTCAAAATCGGGTGTGGTACAAGTTTCCGTATCATTTCAGATCCTCCCCATTTTGCCCAAGAACAGCATCAACATAGGCTGACACATCAAACAGCTGCGCCGATGTCTGCTCCAGATAGCTCATCACTGGACCGGCAAAGGCCGCCAACAAAACCAGCGCAACCAGTGACAGGCTAACGCCAGTCATCGCATTTATGCCAACCGGCGCAGCATCCTCCGGCACTTCCGCTTCTGGATCAGCCAAAGCTGTCGCCTTCCAGAAAACCACGCTGCCTGCGCGCGCAAAGCCCACGATGGTCACCAACGATCCGATCAGAATAGCCGCCCAGGCGGTGGCCATCCACGGGATATCCCGCACGCCATCCAGGACCAACAACTTGCCCAGGAACCCACTGAGCGGCGGCATCCCTGTCACGCCAATGGCCCCGACAAAGAAGAAGGCCGCAAACAGACCGTTTTGGTAAATTGGCGGTTGCGCCGACAATGCATCGTTGCCGCGCCGTGCCACCACCAGATCCGCCAGCAGGAACAGCGCCGCTGCCGCAAAGGTCGAATGCAGCAGGTAATAGAGCCCTGCCCCAATCGCTTCAGGCGTGAACGCCGCCACTGCGAGCAACAGCGTGCCCATAGAGCCAACCACCGCAAAGGACAGAAGCGGCATCAGACGACGTGCGCCCAACACGCCGATTGCACCCACTGCCAGAGTGATCACCGCCGCTGGCATCACCCAGTTTCCGATCAATCCATCGACCGCAGCCACATCAGGCCCAAACACAAGCGTGTAGAAACGGATAATCGCGTAAGCACCCACTTTGGTCATGATCGCAAACAGCGCCGCCACCGGCGCTGGCGCATTGGCATAGGTCGCGGGCAGCCAGAACTGCACGGGGAACAACGCCGCCTTGATGGCAAACACCATCAACAGCAGTACAGCTGACACGCGCAGAATGGCCGCCTCTTCCACCGGAAGTACCCGCACCTTCACGGCCAGATCCGCCAAGTTCAACGTGCCGGTAGAGGCGTAAAGCGCCCCCAGGGCAAACAGGAACAAGGTGGAGCCCGCGAGGTTCATCACCACGTACTGAAGACCCGCCTTAAGCCGAACTTTGCCACCGCCATGGATCATCAAACCGTAGGAGGCAATCAGCAGCACTTCGAAGAACACAAACAGGTTGAACGCGTCACCGGTCAGGAAGGCACCACACACCCCCATCAACTGGAACTGGAACAGCGCATGGAAGTGTCGCCCGCGATTGTCCCACTCGGTCGCAATCGCATGCCACAGCACAATCAGCGCCAATATCGACGTCAGCAGCACCATCATCGCGGACAAACGGTCCAGAACCAGCACAATGCCGAACGGCGCCGGCCAATCGCCGAGATAGTAAACGTGGGTCTCTCCATCAGCGACAATCGACAGAAGGCCTACCGAAATCGCGGCCAGCATCACCGTGCCTGCCACTGACGCATAGCGCGCCAGCTTAATGTCGTGTCGCATCACATAGGCAATCACCGGCGCCAAAAGCGCTGGCAGCACAACAGGAGCAATTATCCAGTGGTTCATGCGCCCTGCCCTTCCTTGGTGTCCGCGTCGTCTTCCGCCTCGGTTAGGTTGATCTCATCGCTATCCGCCTCAAGATAGGCGCCCAGCGCGATCATCACCAAAACCGCCGTCATGCCAAAGCTGATCACAATCGCAGTCAGCACCAAGGCCTGCGGTAGCGGGTCAGAATAGCTGGCATCGGCATATTTGTTCAGGATCGGCGGCGCGTTCACCGCCAGACGACTGGTGGCAAACAAGAACACGTTCACCGCGTACGACAGCAACGCCATCCCGAGGATCACAGGAAAGGCCCGCAGACGCAGGATCAGGTAGATCCCCCCCGCCGTCAGCACGCCAATGGCACTGGCAACAATCATCTCCATGTCATTGGCCCTCCTTCTGTTCTTGCTCGTCTGCGCCATCCTCCGGCGCCTCTGACGGGTCGTGATCCATAGGGGTGACGTTGATGGTTTCCCCGGCAAACCGCGCAATCCGCGACAGGCTATAGAGCATCAGCATCACGGCCCCCAAAACTGCCAGGAACACACCCAAATCAAACGCCATCGCTGTGGCCCACTCAAATTCTTCAATTGGTGGGAAATGCAGATACCCATAGGCGCTGGTCAGGAACGGTTTGCCCGCCAGCCACGCGCCCACACCGGTCAGCCCGGCAATGATCACACCCCAGCCAATCATCGAATGATACTCGATCCGCTGCCGCAACTGCGCCCAGGCAAAGCCCGACGCCATGTATTGCATCATCAAGGCAATAGAGATCACCAGACCGGCGACAAAGCCGCCGCCCGGCTGGTTGTGACCCCGCAGGAAGATGTAGAGCCCCACCATCACCGCCATCGGCAGCATGGCCCGGGTTGCCACCACCATCATCAGCGGGTGACGGTCACGCGAGCGATCTGGCGAGAACGCCCGATCCCGCAAACGCTTGGCCGCAGGCCCACGTAACAGCGCATCCATCAGCGCAAAGATCGTCAGCCCCGCAATGCCCAGCACGATGATCTCACCGTAGGTATCATAGCCCCGGAAATCCACGAGGATCACGTTCACCACATTGGTGCCGCCGCCGCCTTTGTAGGAGTTGGCAAGGTGATAGGCCGAAATGCTGTCCACATCGCGGGTCAGGAACGCCATCGCCAACGCGGCCACTGCGCCGCCACCGGCAATCGCCACAACCGCATCCCGCAGACGTTTGCCGTTGCTGCTTTCCGCAGGCGTTTCCTTTGGCAGAAAGTAAAGTGCCAGCAACAGCAACAAAATCGTCACGGTCTCAACGGAAATCTGCGTCAACGCGAGGTCCGGCGCAGAGAGATAGACAAAGCCACCCGAAATCACGAGACCAATGATCGAGATAAACACCAAGGACCGGAAACGGTTGCGGTGTTGGCTCACCACCAGCCATGTGGCAACAAGCAGCGACAGCCAACCAACCCAAACCAACGGTGGTACTGGAAGGATTTCCCGTGTCGGAGCGCTCAAGCCTGCGGTCAAATACGCATGTACGCCCACCCCAACCGCTGCGACCACCAGCAATGCAAGATTGCGGCTCATCACGCCATTGTGGGTGCCACTGACAAAGGCTTTGGCCAGCGCAACGCAGCTTTCCACAACGGCATCAAAGATCGCTTTGGCCTCAGGCCGCCGCGCCCGCAACCAGATCGCATCCAGCTTGCCGTGAACAGCCAAAAGAACGCCCCCCACCGCAAAGGCAATCACTGACATCCAAAGCGCCGGTGTGACACCGTGCCAAAGTTTCAGATAAGGTTTGGTGGCTTCCCCGGTCACCGCATCCGCTGCGACCTTTACCAACGGCTCCGCCAAAAACGGCATGGCGCCGATCAGAACCACCAATACTGTCAAAAACGCAGGCGCGGCATAAAGCCCAAACGGCGGATCATGCGGTGTGGACGGATAATCCTCGCGCACCGGTCCCCCAAACACGTGGAAGATAAACCGGAAGGAATAGGCCACGGAGAAACAGCTGCCCAGGGTCGCCAATACCGGCACAATCCAGGGATTGTTGTACCACACCGTGTGGGCCGCTTCTTCAAGCATCATCTCTTTGGAGATAAACCCATTCAACGGAATAGCGCCCGCCATCGACAGCGCCGTGATCGCCCCGATGATCGCTGTGATCGGCATCAGCGTTGCCAAGCCACCCAGCCGCTTGATGTCCCGCGTATGGGCTTCGTGGTCGACAATCCCCGCCGTCATAAACAACGCCGCCTTAAAAGTCAGGTGGTTGATGATGTGGAATACCGCCGCAATTACCGCTGCCTTCGTACCAAAGCCCAAAAGCATGGTCAGGAGGCCGAGGTGACTCACTGTAGAGAACGCGAGCAATCCTTTGAGATCATCCTTAAACAGCGCAATCACCGCACCGAGCACCATCGTGATCAGGCCGGTGGTGGCCACAATGTAGAACCAAGGGTCCGTGCCGGCCAGAACCGGCCACATGCGCGCCATCAAGAACACGCCTGCTTTCACCATGGTGGCGGAGTGCAGATAAGCTGAAACCGGAGTGGGCGCGGCCATCGCATGCGGCAGCCAGAAGTGGAACGGGAACTGGGCGGACTTGGTGAACGCGCCAATCAGGATCAGGATCAGCGCGGGCATATACCATTCGCTCGCCTTGATCACATCGCCCTGCGCCAAAATGTCGGTCAGGTTGTAGCTGCCCACAATATTGCCAAGGATCAGCATGCCGCCAATCATCGCCAAGCCACCTGCGCCAGTCACAGTCAGCGCCATACGCGCGCCCTGACGCCCCTCAGGCAGATGTTTCCAATAGCCGATCAATAGGAAAGACGAGAGACTGGTAAGTTCCCAGAAGATCAGCAAAAGCAAGATGTTGTCGGACAGAACAATACCCAGCATCGCGCCTTGGAAGAGAAGCAAATAGGTATAGAACTGCCCCATCGGATCATCACCGGACAGGTAGAACCGCGCATAAAGGATGATCAGCAGCCCCACGCCAAGGATCATTCCCGCAAAAAGCAATCCAAGACCATCCAAGAAAAAGCTCGCAGAAAGACCCAGCTGCGGCAGCCACTCAATGGTCGTGCCAACCATGTCACCTCGCATTACTGCAGGAGCTTGAGTGGCCAACAATAACAACGCTAAGACTGTCGGAACGGCGGTAAATGAGGCACAGGCGTTGCGCCCCGCTCGGATCATAATCCCCGGCACCAAAGCGCCAAGGAAAGGTAAAATGGCAACTAATGCCAGAATACTGCCGTCGTTCATAGGCGCCCTCCCATTCGTTGCCTCAGACTGATAAGCATCCGCCCACCCTAAAACAACCGGCGCATACCCAAAATACCTTAGAAAAATTCCAAGTTTTCGGCCCTTTGTGCGCAGATGCCGCAGGCTGGCTTAGAATTGCTCCGCCAACTGGCGCAAATCCGGATCATTAGGATTGTATGCCAGCGCCTGCCGCATGCGTTTTTGCGCCGCCTGCCGCCCCTCGACCTGCGCCGTCATGCGGATCAAGCTGCTCCAAGCCTGTGGATTTTGAGGGTTGAGACGCACCGCCTCTGACAGAGCCGCAATCGCGGAGGGAATGTTCCCCGACACCATCGAATATCCCGCAACCTGCAAATGCGCCTCGGCAAAATCCATCTGGTTTTGCATCACAGAGCCAAATTCGCGGTACGCTTGTCCCAAGGCCGCCCGCAGATTGTCCGGCAAGCGATCTGGCCGCTGGCTCATGATCGCCCGCGCGGCTGCCAGACGCACAGCCCGCACATCATCATTCAATCCTTGAAGCAAATACGGCGCCGTTGCCACCACCGCGCGTGCGCGCAGCGCACTTAATGCTCCCACCCGGATTAACGGCTCGTCATTTTGCAAAAACGCGCCCAGCTCTTCCAAATCCAGTGTTGTCGCCCCCGGGCCCAACAGCCACAAAGCCGTTGCCCGCACCAAATTCGGCTGCGCATCATCCTGCGCCAGCCCCATCAACTCCCCCGCAGCAGCGCGCGGATCGGCGCGTCCCTTGGCCAAAACCTCACCGTAGTGCGGCTCTTGCCAGCGTCCATTTGGAAACCAATCGCGTATATAACCTGCCGCCCATTTATTGGTTTTGTCGTCGTGACAGGCAATGCAGGCATTCGGGCTGTCCAGCGCGTCGCTCAGATCAGGACGCGGCACTCGAAAGCTGTGATCGCGTCGCGGATCGGTGCCCATGTAGACTTTGTCCACCATATGACAGCTCACACATTGCGCCGCCTCAGTGCCTTCTGAGTGGTTGGTATGCGCCACATCCTCATAATCAGCCAACCGCAGACTTTCGAACTCAGGATTGCCTGCTGGTGAGTGACACTGTGTGCAGACCGCGTTGACTTCCGCCACTAACTCGGCTGAATGCGGCTCATGGCAATTGGCGCAGGTCACCCCTTTTTTAGACATCTTGGACTGCAGGAAGGAGCCGTAGACATAGACCTCATCCAAAATCTGCCCATCCGCGTGGTACAAACCCGGCCGCAGCATCGCGAGATTGTAGTTGTCGGCAAAGGCCTCTCCAGGAAGCGGATTGCCGTTGCCGAAGCCCTCACGCCGCGCATGGCAACCCGCACACTGTTCCATTGCCGCCGCGGGCTCTGACATCGTCGCAGTGAAACCCCAATCGTCCAAGGGCACTGCAAAGCTCTCCGGTTTAGCGCCCTCGACAATGGTCAAATGCGCTGCGCCCGGCCCATGACACGCCTCACAGCCGACGCCAATTTCAACCTGCGTACTTGCATACCGCTTGGTCTGAAAGTCGTAATTCTTCTCAAACCCCGTCGCATGGCATTCCGCACATCGGCTGTTCCAGTTTTTGTAAACACCGGTCCAATGAAACGCATCTTCGGGCGGCAAGTCTTGGTCCGGATAGAGATGATACCACCGCTTCTGATCCACATCCCAGACAACGTCGAAACTCTGCAACCGCCCCTTGCCAGTTGACAGGATCGGATGCTCTAGCGGGAGCACCCCACCCACCGAGTGCATCTCATAACGCGCTTCCACGCCATCCTTTTCGCGTACCGTCACCACATAGATGTCGCCATCTCTGTCAAACGTCGCGCGCACGCCGTCATGCTCAAAGCTCTCGCCCTCAAAAGCCCCGACAAAACTGTCGTCTCCTGGCATTCGCCAGGCCTCGCCATGATGCGAAGTTTCCCACGCATCATAAGCCTCTGTATGACAGTCCCGACAGGCTTCTGACCCAACATAGTCCGGCACACCTGCCCCATGCGGCGTCTGCGCGACTCCGGCGGAGCCCAGCATTAAACACGCCAAGGCCATGCCGAAAAAAGTCTTAAAAGTCATACATCTGTCTTTCAATTCTGATGCGTGGAGACCGGATTAAGCGGTGGCAAATCCGGAGTCTTCGTGTCGTGACGATAGCGGGTTTCGCGGTGTTTTCTATGGCAGAGTGATTTGAGCTGTCCCCAAGCCTGCGTTTCGCCAGTTACATTACCATTTCCAAACCGCGCCGCCCCAATCTGCAAGAAGGCTTCTTCAATCGCTTTCTCGGTCTCTTGTCCGGCAAGCGGCACCTTCTGCGACCAACGCAAATAGGTCTGTTTGGCGGCACTCAAATCCCGTTTTTGTAACGCCTGTTGCAGCATGCCATACGCATAGCCCGCACTCTGCAGCCGTCGATCCTGCGCTCTGCCCCAAGCCCGATGAAAAACCGGCATCCCCCAGCGTACAAAACCCCATGCAACAAGTAGCAAAGCCACAAAAGACGCGCCCCAACGCACGATCTTTTTAACATCCAACGGCTCTGCACTTGGTGCCAAAACCGGTGCATCCGCCTGTACCTCAATGGCGTCCGCCGTAGCTTCTTCCACCTTGCCGGTTTTAAGATTGAACCACTGCAAGCGCAGCTCAGGCAGCGTGCCTTTCGCGCCGCCTTCCACCACATAAACAGTCTTCTCCACCCGCGAACCGCTTACCACGCCGCGGTTTTCCGTCTCTTCCACCGCAGGGCTTTCACCGCGCGGGTCTTTGCCAGACCGGGCAGGCCTTCCAGCAGCAGGTTGCCATTGGCCAAAAGCCCAATCAGCAAGCGGTTAATCACATCCCGCTGGCCAATGATACTCTCGCCCATACGCTCCCGCAGCACATTGATTTCGTCCAGTGCCGCCATCACTCTACCTCGCCCGTAAATATCCGGGTCCATTCGGTTTTCATATCCACCAGCACCCAGCCGCGCGTCTCGGCCTCATCCAAACCGCGATTCAGCACGCCAATGTGACCCTCCCGGTCATAGGCCCATTCACGCTCAGCATCGGTGTGGTGGATATAGACCCCCAACCGCGCGCCTTCGCCCGCCGTGGTGTATTCCAGCATCTCAAAATCACCGTCAGAGTTGCCCACCGCCATAATCGGCCGTTTGCCAATGTGGTGAGAGATGCCAACTGGCTTGCCGCCTTTGTCATCGTTGAAGAACAGCGTGTCATTCTTGATGATCGTCGGTACGCTATCGACAACTTCGTAGGTCGAGGTCAGTGACGACCCAATGATCTGTTCCGGCGGGATGCCATAAACGTCCTCGGCAAACACACGCATGAAGTCGATGCCGCCGCCGGACACGATGTAGGTCTTAAACTCTTCATCGCGCAGGTAACGCAACAGCTCCACCATCGGCTGATAAGTCATCTCATCATAGCCAAGCCCAGTCGTCGGGTGCTTTGCCTCTGACACCCACACAGCCACATCCGCGGAAAAATCCTCTAGGCTCTGATTGGCATGGGACAGTGCCAAAATCTCAATCAACCCCTCTTTGCCACCGGCCAAAACACCATCCATGTCACCGGCCGCCGCCGCTTTCAGCACATCGCTGGTCAGCTTGGACGGATCTTCCGCCCCAATCTTAGCCACTCGATCGAGCGCAAAAAACAGTTGGAAATACATAGGCTGCTCAGCCCAAAGCGTGCCATCGTTGTCAAACACCGCAATCCGGTTCGCAGGCGTCACATAATCCGCACCGCCAACCTCAGACACCGCTTCAACAAATGCAATGATCCGGTCCTTGGAAGCCCCCTGCCAAGACGGCAGAGGATCTGCCAAACCAACATTGGCTGCGCCCACCAAAGCCAAAGACAGACAAGTTGCTTTTAACGAATTCAACAAAGTCATAGGACCATCCAAAAATGCATCGGGGCCTTGCCCCAGGTCAAAAACATCCCTCCCGGCCACAGGGGGCCGGAAGGGTAATTCTCTGTCAGGATTTTACTTGGAGCCAATCTGGCTGAAGATCTTGTCTTTGGCGTCACCAATGGTGAAGCTGCCAGGCTTCTGACGTGGCGGGAATTCCTCAAATGTCGCAAGGAACTCGCTCACATACCCGGCCGCTGGCAACAGCAGATAGACGCGATCCAAATACCAATCCCAATAGGTGTTGGAGGTGATGTTGGAGCGCTCATACGGATCGCGACGCAGGTTGAACAACAGCGGGATACGCAGCTCTGTCCATGGTTCCGCCCAAGCCCGCAGGGTCTGCGGATAGCGGTGCTCCAAGAAGATCACTTTCCAGTCGTTGTAGCGCAGCGCAGTCAGATCACCATCGTCGGAGAAATAGAAAATCTCACGGCGCGGGGTCTCTTCCGTTTCGCCAGTCAGGTACGGCAAGAAGTTGTAACCATCTAGATGCACTTTGTATTCGCGGCCAATCGCCTGAACACCGCCGGCCTTCAACTGCTCTTTAATGTCCGCGTTACCGGCCACCGCCAGATAGGTGGGCAACCAATCCATGTGGTGCATGATCTCATTGGAAATCGACCCAGCTTCAATGTTACCCGGCCAACGTACCATGGATGGCACCCGCCAGCCGCCTTCCCAATTGGTGTTCTTCTCACCACGGAATGGCGTCATCGCCGCATCTGGCCAGCTGTTCATATGCGGGCCGTTGTCGGTGGAATAGTGCACAATGGTGTTGTCGGCGATGCCAAGCTCGTCCAGCACATCCAGCAGCTGGCCAACATGCATGTCATGTTCGATCATGCCTGCCTGGTACTCATCCATATGTTTGCCAGCGATCTCATCCGCCTTCAGGCGCATCTCGTCTTTGACGTGGGTGCGGAAGTGCATACGCGTGCCGCTCCACCAGACAAAGAATGGCTGACCCTGCTCGTTGGAGCGTTTGATGAAGTCAATCGCCGCCGCAACGGTCTCTTCATCCACGGTTTCCATACGCTTCTTGGTCAGCGGGCCGGTATCTTCGATTGTACCATCTGCTGACGATTTGATCACACCACGCGGACCAAATCGCTCGCGGAACTCCGGATCTTGAGGATAATCCTCATTCTCTGGCTCTTCTTCCGCATTTAGGTGGTAGAGGTTGCCAAAGAACTCGTCAAAACCATGGTTGGTTGGCAGCATCTCATCGCGGTCACCCAGGTGGTTCTTGCCAAACTGCCCGGTGACATAGCCCTCTGCTTTCAACAAACCCGCGATGGTCGGGTCCTCCACCTGCATGCCTTCCGGTGCGCCCGGCATGCCCACTTTGGACAGACCTGTGCGGAACACCGATTGACCGGTGATGAAAGACGAACGGCCCGCGGTACAGGATTGCTCACCATAATAGTCGGTGAAAATCATGCCCTCATTGGCCACGCGGTCGATGTTTGGCGTTTGATAGCCCATCATACCCATGGTATAGGCGGAAATATTGGACTGACCAATATCATCGCCCCAGATCACAAGTATGTTGGGTTTTTCTTGCGCCGATAGTGAAGTCGCAACCGTCGCGACAACAGCGGTGACCACTGAGAGGCGCGCGACTGCCTTCATAGGGATTACACCCATAACAAAACTCCTTTGAAAATACACACCTGAAAGCAGTTTTGACTAAGTCGTGGCGAATAAAAGCCCTCAGACATCACATGGAAAATGTGGCGCAAGCCCTTGGTGGCTGTCAATTCTTTTCATTCCACAAATTGTGGATTTCAAATCGCAAAAAACAACCTTAAGCACATACGGGGGTAGCCGCGGGACCGAAAGGTCAACGGCGTTCAGAGGGTGGCAAACCTCTTTGTCAGGTCCTGCGCCTCTGCGTCCAAGCCGTAGGGCGCGTTTATGATGAACATGCCAGACCCTACCATGCGATGCCCTTGACGTGCAGGGGGGAATTCCACCACATGGTTTATGACCTTGGGGAAGCCTTTGGCCTTCAATGCCGCCACCATTGGCTTGTGCAAGCCGTCGCGCAGAATAGGGTACCACAACGCGATCACACCCACATTCCACTTGCGGTGCACGTTGGCGATCCATCTCGGAAGCGTTTTGTAGTCGGCCTTGATCTCATAACTCGGATCAATCAACAGTACGCCTCGGCGTGGGGTCGGCGGGCAAATCCCCATGACGGTCTCAGACCCGTCTTTCTGATGCACCTTTGCGCCGCTGCCGCGCATGGCCTGCCGCAAAGCGGTCGCTTCCTGCGGGTGCAATTCACAAAGCTGCATGCTGTCTTCCTCACGCAACAAAGCCTGCGCAATCGCAGGGGAGCCTGGATAGGCCATCTCCCCATGCCGCTCTTGCACCGCCATCAAAGCTCGCTTGTACGGGTGATCGTCTGCAAACCAATCGGCCACCTTGCCGATCCCAGCCTCTGCCTCGCCGGTTTTCACTGCCGCCGCATCGTCCAGCTGATACACTCCGCGCGCTGCGTGGGTTTCCAGATAGCTCATCGGCTTGGGCTTTTGCCCCATGTATTCCAGCATCACCGCCAAAAGCGCGTGTTTCTGAACATCGGCAAGATTGCCTGCGTGGAAGATGTGTTGGTAACTCAGCATCTGCTTTCAATAGCCTGCCCGCGCGCCAAAGCCCAGACGGCAGTTTTTGGCCCACCAAAATCGCCTAGTTTTGCAACTTCCTGCCCAAGCCTAAGTGGCTTTTTGCGCCCCACTTCAAAGCCTTGTGAGAGACCGCCACATGGGTCGCGAGACAGACAAGTCTCACAAAAACAAAACACCACTCACGCATGAGAGGAAAGACCCATGAACTATCGCACATCCATCTGCGCCGCCGCACTGTGTGCTCCCTTTACCTTTGCCACTGGCGCCGCCGCCCAGGGCTGGAACTGGTCTTACGGAGCAGACATGACGTCAGATTACATCGATTCCGGTGTGTCCCAATCTGACGGCTTTGCCATTCAGCCTTGGGTCGAGGTTGAAAATAGCGGCTTCTATTTCGGCGCCTGGGGGTCCAACGTCGACCTCGGCACCGAAGACAAGTGGCAATACGACCTTTACACGGGGTATCGCTCCAACGTCGGTCAAAACTTCGCCTACGATCTGGGCCTAGTAAGAAAATCCTACGACGACACTGGCTATGACCGCAGCGAAGCCGCAGTGGGCCTTACCTACACCTTTGACAACGCCATGTATGTGAAAGGCTACGCCGCTTACGACTGGACCAACAAAAACTACAACCGCTATACTCAAGTTGGCCACGACATTGGTGACCGCTGGCGGACCTCGGCACGTTATGGCGTGGATGACGGCGCAGAAAGCGAATACTATTGGGACGTTGGCGCGGAATATGCCTTCACGGACAATATCTCTTTCGACATACGCTACCACGGCCGCGACGGCGACGACGAAGGTGTCGTCGGCATGCTCAAATTCGCCTTCTAATCAGGCAACCACGCCCGGGTGGCTGCCATGCAGCCACCCCACGCGGCGGAATGTCGCCTTTGAGTGATCGCAGGTCTTTCACAATGGCTTTTGAGTTCCTATAAGAGGGCCGCCCGGACTTGAGGAGAGTCGCGGGCTTTGGGAATTTCTGGGGAACAAAATCATATGCTGGGAAATTTGGGCGGCCTGTTTACATCCGACATGGCCATCGACCTCGGGACCGCAAACACGCTGGTCTACGTAAAGGGTAAAGGTGTTATTCTCAGCGAACCTTCCGTGGTGGCCTATCACGTCAAAGACGGCGTGAAAAAAGTGCTCGCCGTGGGCGAAGACGCCAAGCTTATGCTGGGCCGGACGCCGGGCAGCATCGAGGCCATCCGCCCCATGCGCGACGGTGTGATTGCCGACTTCGACACTGCCGAAGAGATGATCAAGCACTTCATCCGCAAGGTGCAAAAGCGCTCCACATTCTCCAAACCCAAAATCATTGTTTGCGTGCCACACGGCGCGACCCCTGTTGAAAAGCGTGCGATCCGTCAGTCCGTTCTCTCCGCTGGCGCGCGCCGGGCAGGCCTTGTCGCCGAGCCGATTGCAGCCGCCATTGGCGCTGGCATGCCCATCACCGATCCAACCGGCAACATGGTTGTGGACATCGGCGGCGGCACCACCGAGGTGGCCGTTCTGTCTTTGGGTGACATCGTGTACGCACGCTCCGTGCGTGTCGGCGGTGACCGCATGGACGAAGCCATCATCAACTACCTGCGCCGTCAGCAGAACCTCCTCGTTGGTGAAGCCACCGCCGAGCGCATCAAAACCTCCATCGGCACCGCCCGCATGCCAGACGACGGCCGCGGCGCCTCGATGCAAATTCGCGGCCGCGACTTGCTGAACGGTGTGCCAAAGGAAACCGAGATTTCTCAAGCCCAAGTCGCTGAAGCGCTGGCCGAACCGGTGCAGCAAATCTGCGAAGCCGTTATGACTGCGCTGGAAGCCACCCCACCAGATCTGGCAGCCGACATCGTGGATCGCGGCGTCATGCTGACCGGCGGCGGCGCGCTGTTGGGTGAACTGGACTTGGCCCTGCGGGAACAAACCGGTCTGGCCGTGTCCATTGCTGACGAAAGCTTGAACTGTGTGGCCATGGGCACCGGCAAAGCGCTGGAGTACGAAAAGCAACTGCGCCACGCGATTGACTACGACAGCTAACCCGGCTTCCCAGCGCCGGTTTGGCGTCAGCCTTCCGGCGGTGTAGCATAGCGCCACCCCTACTGATCCGGAGGCACCTTGGCCAAAGATCGCACCCAGAGCGAGGATTTCTCCGCACCGCTACGGCGGCTGTTTCTGGGTGTGCTGATCCTGCTCCTGCTGGGCGTCTTCCTGATCTGGCGCATCGACAGCCCGCGCGTCGAACGCTTCCGCGCGCAAATCACCGATGCGGTGGTGCCCAACTTTGACTGGGCAATGGCCCCTGTCACCGGCGCAGTAAACATCATGCGCAACTTCCAAAGTTACACGCGCATTGTAGAGCAGAACCGCGAGCTGCGTCGTGAGCTCCAGGACATGAAGGCCTGGAAAGAGGCCGCCCTACAATTGGAACAGGAAAA
>Ga0189275_100445_pt1 | contig 16360 bp, 11 predicted proteins | sample N19A6minimetaG_FD_130329 | JGI IMG/M metagenome (GOLD analysis project Ga0189275, IMG submission 130329) | Marine microbial communities from the Costa Rica Dome - N19 A6 mini metaG | ecosystem: Environmental > Aquatic > Marine > Oceanic > Photic zone | place: Costa Rica: the Eastern Pacific...
AAGACTCACCGCGCAACACCCAACAACGCAACACCCAGCACAGAGACAGCTTCCGACGTAAGTATCACGTCAGTATCACAACGGCATCGCGGAGATGGGGTAAGAAAGACAGAAGAGGTGACGTTTCCAAAGCTAAACAGAGAGGGCGGGCAAGAAAGACTTACCGCAACAGGGGCAGCACATAATGCACAGAGAACCAAGGCGTTGTTCCTTGCTCTCACAAGGGATTCAGTTTGGCCAGCCAGACGTTAGGCGGGACACACCACAGTAGAGGACACCACCATGCACCGGCTGCGCGCCTTGATCTTAAGCTTCTCCACCCGCAGCTTCCTTTTGGGGCTGGCGTTCTTCGCAGCCTCTCTCACGCCGTCGCTCATTCCAAGGAGCGCAACAGAACAGGGCATCCTCGGTGGCTTGGTGTTGGCCAGCGGATATTTACTGGGGCAGATGTTCAGCTTGGTCTGGCAAGCGGCTGACCTGCCGCGCCTGCAAGGGCGTGTCGGCCGGATCTTTGACGCAGGTCTCGGTCTCTGTGTGATCGCGCTGACAATCTGGATATTGGTCTACAGCCTGGAATGGCAGAATGAGCTGCGCGGCAAGATGGACATGCAGGCCGTTGAAGGACGACACCTCATTAAACTGACCTTACTGACCACGCTAACGTTTCTGGTGCTGTACGGCATCGGCGCTCTGGTCGCTGCACTGTTTCATTGGGTACGGGGCATGTTCTATCGCATCATGCCGCCGCGCCGCGCCAATGTGCTGGGAGTTTTGACGGTCTTTGCCATTCTAGTTGTTGTCACCCGCGACGGGATATTTGACCGCGTGGTTGCCTCGTTGGATCAAAGCTATGAGGCAGCGCAGGAGCTGTTTGACGTAGCCCCGCCCCTGCCCCCTCACGCACATCAATCCGGCTCCACAGCCTCACTGATTGACTGGGCCGCGATGGGGCAGCCTGGGCGGGACTTTGTTTTGACCGGACCAGACGCCAAGGCAATCTCAGCCTTTACTGGAAAACCGGCAAAAGACCCGTTGCGGGTTTATGTTGAGCGCGCCAACGGAGAGACACCACACGAACGCGCAGAATTGGCTTTGGCAGAACTCATCCGCGTAAATGCCTTTGAGCGCGACGTGCTGATTGTCACCAGCCCAACCGGAACCGGCTGGATGGATCCCGGGTCCCATGATCCGGTAGAGTATATGCATGATGGCGACATCGCCACGGTGAGTGTGCAGTATTCCTATTTGCAGTCCCCGCTTGCGTTGATCCTGGAGACCCGCACCGGATTGGATCAAGCCACCGCGCTGTTGGAAGTGATACATCACTATTGGTCCGGCCTGCCCAAAGACAGCCGCCCTCGACTTTATGCCCATGGGCTCAGCCTTGGGGCGTGGTCTTCGGTGTACGCCACCAATCTGTTCCGGCTTTTAGACGATCCAATCGACGGGGCGTTTTGGGCTGGCCCACCCTTCCCTTCAAGGTTCTGGCAAAGCATTCAAGTTGAGCGCAACGCGGGCAGCCCCTGGGTCTTACCGGAGATTGGTCGCGGCTCGCTGGTGCGCTATGCCAACCACGTCCATGATGCCTCAGAAGCGCCTGCGGCTTGGGGGCAGATGCGAATTGTCTTCCTGCAATACTCAAGCGATCCCATCGTGTTTTACGATCCGTTCTCACTGTTCCGCCCTCCGGAGTGGATGAACGACCCGCCCGCCGAAGACGTCTCCCGCAATCTGGTCTTTATTCCGGTTGTGACGCAGTTCCAGCTGGCGCTGGATATGGCGCTGTCTTTTGGCGCACCACCCGGCAATGGCCATGCCTATTATGCGCGGGATTATATTTCCCCATGGGTGGAGCTTACCGCGCCGGACGGATGGACCCACGAAGACACTGAGCGATTAAGAGCGCATTGTGACCTTGGGGTTGGTCTTGGCTGTCGCAGTGGAACGGACTAACTGGAGGAATCCCTCCTTCGGCTTTTGCTAGCAAGTCCGAAGGAGGATTTGGATCGCCCGGTTCAGGCGTCTTCCGTTTCATTGTTGTTTTGTTTTGGGGCCCCGACATAGCCGGAAACCGCCTGTAAGATGCGGAAGGCGGTAGATGCGTCGTTTTCAACCACGGCCATAAACTCGCTTTCACCCAAGCGCAGCATTTCCAGATCGGATTTGGCATACATGTCTAGCGCGCGCTTTTCCTTGCGGATCAGGGCCAATTCGCCCACCAGCGTGCCTGCACCCGCCTCGGCCACCACATGGGATTGGCCATCCGGCGTGCGGTAGCCCAGACCAGCCTCGCCTTCGAGGATCAAATAGGCACCGTCAGAAGGATCATCGCCCATGTGGAAGACGTACTCCCCCGCCGGGGCGCTGTGCCATTGTGCGCCAAAAGCCAATAGGCGCATTTGACGGCGAGACAATCCATTGAACATATCGGCCGAGGCCAACGCCCGCATTTTGCGGCGCAGGTCGGCGCTGGCGGCGTTGTCAGTATCATCCACCGCGGCCACACCGCTGTCTTTCAGGCGACCGTGTTCCAGCTCCAACACCAGATCAAAGCTGTCAGCGTCCTCAAACTCCTCCTCCAGATAGAGGAAGGTGGTGTTGGGCAGCAGTTCGCGTAGGTTGGCGATGGTGTGGGCCGCCTGGCCTTCCTCATAGTTGGCAAGACAGCGGTTAAGGATCATCACATCGGGCTTTTTGATGGCTGCGCGGCTGATGGCGAGCGGTTCGGCAAAGGCAAAGGGCAGCCCTGCGCCGCCTATGCCGGTCGGCACGGCAAACAGCAGCTCGGCCACCTCTTGCTTCATGCCCGCTTCTGCCAAAGTTTGCGCAACGATGTCGCGAATTTGCTCGGCACGGGGGCCCGCGGAGGCGGCAAGTTTACCGAAGATCGCGTTTTCCAGCACGGTCAGGCCGGGGGCGTAGCGGTCTTCGCGCAGGGGGGCAAAATAGACAGCGGTCCATTCCGACAGCTTTTGCGCCTCGGAATGGCGCAGTTCCAGAATGGATTGCTTGAGCTCATCGCTGAAGCCCGCGCCTATGCGTTCTGCCGACACCAGAAGCGGCAGCGAAATCATCTGCTCCAGTTCTTCTTGTGTCATATTGGCCAGCCGCACATCACGGCTCTTGGCAAAAAGCTCCACGTTGCGGGTGAAGTCATCCGGATCAAAGCCAAGCTGTTGGAACAGCGGGTGGTCAGTGCCGTCAACGCCAAAGGTCTGGTTCAGCATTTCCACCACCTCGCGGCTCATGCGAAGGATGCTCTCTTCGATGCCCAGCTCTTGCAGCAGTTTCAGGAACTCGCTGATGCGCTCCTCGCGGCCGTCGGTGATCATCTGCCGCGGGGTGGCAAAGAACAGGTTGGCGGCAACAGGCAGGGCCGGGTTGTACTGCTCGCGATCAAAGCGGAAGTAGGATTTGGTGAGGCCTGCCTTGTCCAGTGCCGCGCGGATTTGTGGACGCAGATCGACAAGTGTTTGCGCCAATTCCGGGTGGTCATTTTCAGCAAACGGCTGATCGAGCCCCTTGCGGAACAGGGCGTTGCCCGCGCCGGTGGCATCCATGACGGCCACCCACCAGGCGTGCACGTCATCTTCACTGGCAAGGCCGCCAAGCGCGGGGTTGACCCAATCCGAAAACAGACGATCGGCGCTGTTGCCGGTGCGGCTTGATTCATAGGCGCGTTTTTTCTCTTCGGCCTCGCCCATTGGGTCGGGCAGATCGGAGAGCGGTTTTTGCTTAAGCGGCATCAGCACGTTGTCGCCAAAGGTGCCTTCAAACACGTAGGGCGATGGGTCGGCGTAGCCCACGCGAGTGGCGATCACCCGTTGGTGCAGGTCGTTAAGCTTGACGTCGCCAATCGAAAGCGAGCCGCTCAAAGGCGTGATCTCTCGCGTGAACAGCTCGGCCACAGCCCGGCGCTCTTCGGCATCTTGGGAGCGGATGCCGATCACCGCGCCTTGGCGCACGGTGGTGGAGATGTTCTCCAGCACACTGTCACCATCGTGATCGCGCACATAGACGTCTTTCAGAACGATGTCCCCGGTCAGCCGTGGGATGTCATCGGGTTCATTGTCGATCAGCTCTTCGTCGACCATGCCAGACGGGCCAAAGCGGTCGCCAATCAGGTGCCACCGCAGGGACAGATCGGCAACGCGGTTGTAGTAGTTCAGCAGTTCTTTCCACGGCGAAGACAGGTCTTTGTACGCCGCCAAAGCCGCCACAAGCGCACCAAGGGTGACTTGCCCACGGATCACCAGAAGGCCGCCAACGAGGTAGAAGAAGAACGGCGTCAGCTGTGTGATGAAGTTGTTGAGGAACTTCATGAAGAACTTCTTCTTGTAGATCGACAGGCGGATCAGGAAGAGCGTTCCCAGGCGGCGGGTGATTTGCGACAGGCGGAAGCGCCAGCCGCCGTTGCCGCGCAGCTCGGGCGTGCCGGTAGCAGTTTCGCCAATCTCAGCGGCCAGATGACGGACCTGCACAATGCGGTCCTTGTTCAACAGGTTGATCTGACGTTGCAGCTTGGGGATGAGCCAAGCTTGCAAGGGGATCAGCGCGATTGCCGCGAGGCCAAACCAAACGTTTTGCAAAAACAGGAAGGTCAGGATGGTGAGCATTTGCCCGGCCTGCATCACCGGCAGGCTGATGGCATCACCCATCATGCCGCCGAGCGGCTCGGCCTCTGCTGTGACCATGCTTACCATCTCACCTTGCGAAGTGCGGCGCAGGTAGGGCTGTGGAAAGCGCGTGATCCGCGAAATCAGCGTGAAGCGGTACCTGCGTAGCATACGCTCAGACAAGACACCTTTCATGGTGTTGATGCGCATCTTCATCAACCCATGGAACAGCACCGCCAACAAGAACAGAAGGCTGAGCATGATCAGGTAGTTTTCCTGCGTCATCTCCCAATCGAGCACATCGATGTAAGACGTGTCCGCGTCAATCGCATCGTTGATTATCCGCTTAGGTAGTTCCAACGTCAGGAATTGCAAAGGAAAAAGACAGACTGTCAGGACCAAAAGCACCATCTGGTCACGTTTTGAGTACTTCCAGATGAAGGCAAATAATGAGCGTTCGATACCGTATACTCCCGGTTTGCAGCGCAGTCCGCGCCGTCCCATTCGGTAAATGCTACCAACCGAAGTGGGGCCTGTTCAAACGGTTTCTTACTGGAAGTTGAAGAGCAAGAAAACACAGGAACGCAGATGCTTGCTCAGTGCACCAAGCCTGCTGGGCTCAAAAGGGATTTAAGAGGATCGAAAAAATGTCGGCAAGGCCCACGTTTTGCAGGCCTTGCCGAGAAACCGAAGCACTGACGCCCATTCTGAGGTCAGGCATTTCGATATGAGCGGCCCAACTTTGGCGCCGCTCACAATTCACTTAAGCAGCGGGCATCCGCTTTTCAACGATCTCCGCCCACCAGGAGCAGCCCGCCGGGATGGCATCGTCGTTAAAGTTATACTCTGGGTGATGCACCATCGCGCCATCTTCGCCGTTGCCAACGAGAATGTAAGCACCCGGACGTTCTTCCAGCATGAAGGCAAAATCCTCACCGCCCATCACCAGCGGAGCTTCGTCGCACTGACCGGAGATCGACTTTGCCACCTCAGCCGCAAACTCTGTTTGCGCCTCAGAGTTCACCATGACCGGGTACCCACGATGGTATTTCACCTCAACGGTGCCACCAAATGTCGCCGCGATGCCGTCACAGATTTCGTTGATCCGCTGCTCTGCCAGTTCGCGCATCTCTTTGGACATCGTGCGGACGGTGCCTTTGATGTGCACTTTCTGCGGGATCACGTTGAATGCCTTTGACGAGGTTTCAAAGCTGGTCACAGACACAACCACCTGATCGATAGGATCCGCGTTGCGGCTGGCAATGGTCTGCAGAGCCAGCACCGCCTGTGCAGACATCACTGTGGTGTCCACAGTGTCGTGCGGTTTCGCGGCGTGACCACCACGGCCTTCAAAGTGGATGTCAAACTGATCGGTTGCCGCAAAGAACGAGCCAGGACGGATCGCAAAGGTGCCCAGAGGCACACCTGGCCAGTTGTGCATGCCATACACTTCCTGAATGCCCCAGCGCTCCATCAGCCCGTCTTCGCACATCTCGCGACCACCGCCGCCACCTTCTTCGGCAGGCTGGAAGATCACAACAACGGTGCCGTCAAAATTGCGGGTCTCTGCCAGATACTTTGCCGCGCCGAGCAGCATCGCCGTGTGGCCATCGTGGCCGCAGGCGTGCATCGCACCCGGTGTTTTAGAAGCATATTGCAGACCGGTCTGTTCGTGAATTGGCAGCGCGTCCATATCGGCACGCAGACCGATGACTTTACCGGAGCCAGTTTCCTTACCCTTGATAACGCCAACAACGCCGGTCCGGCCAATGCCAGTGGTCACTTCGTCCAGCCCAAACTCTTTCAGTTTTTCAGCCACCAGCGCACTGGTGCGGTGGGTTTCAAATAGAATCTCCGGGTTTTCATGCAAATCACGGCGCCAGGCGGTGATTTCGTCATGCAGCTCTGCAAAACGGTTCTTAGTCGGCATAGTCAGTCCTCGCTTAATAGTACATACTTAAGCCGCTGGCATGCGGCGTTCGATCACTTCCGACAGGTAGCTGCTCCCGTGTGGGATCGCGTCGTCGTTAAAGTTGTATTCAGGGTGATGCAACGCGGCGCTGTCGCCGTTGCCAATCATGATGAAAGCACCGGGACGTGCTTGCAGCATGTAAGAAAAATCCTCGCCGCCCATCTTCAAAGGGGCTTCCTGACAGCCTCCCGCCACAGCAGTTACCACCTCTTTGGCAAATTCTGCCTGTTCGTCCCAGTTGATAGTCGCTGGCGTAATGCGCTGGTAATCCACCTTGGCGGTGCCACCAAAGCTCGCTGCCACACCGGCGACAACCTCTTTCATCCGCGCTTCCACCATATCCTGAACATCAGGGTTGAATGTGCGCACGGTGCCTTTGAGCGTCGCCGTGTGTGGGATCACGTTGTACACATCAGAGCCGGTCTGAAATGAGGTCACAGACAGAACCGCGCGCTCCACCGGGTCTGCGTAACGGCTGACAATCGATTGAAGGGCCAAATGAATCTGGCTGCCCATCATCGTCGGATCGATGGTCTTGTTCGGTGCGGCGGCATGCCCGCCTTTGCCTTCAAGCTCGATGGTGAAGAAATCCACCGCCGCCAGAAGAGGCCCTTTGCGCACGGCAAACTCCCCAACCGGCAAACCGGGGTTGTTGTGCATACCGTAAACCTCTTTGATGCCAAAGCGCTCCATCATGCCGTCTTCGACCATCGCCAGGGCGCCATTGCCGCCTTCCTCTGCTGGCTGAAAAATCAGCGCGACCGATCCGTTAAAATTGCGGGTCTCGCTTAAGTACTTGGCCGCTCCCAGCAACATTGCCGTGTGCCCGTCATGGCCGCAGGCGTGCATGGCGCCTTCATGTTTGGACGCATAGTCCAGACCGGTCTGCTCCGCCATCGGCAGCGCGTCCATGTCTGCGCGTAGGCCGATAACATCGCCATTGGTATCCGTCTTCCCTTTGATCAGACCAACAACACCTGTGCGGCCAATGCCGGTGACCACCTCGTCACATCCAAACTCCTTGAGTTTTTCGGCCACCAAAGCAGAAGTGCGATGGGTTTCATACAACACCTCCGGGTGCGCATGGATATCCCGCCGCCATTCTGTGATTTCTGCGTGTAACTCTGCAAAGCGGTTTTTGACCGGCATGTCTCTCTCCCCTGCCCCTGCTCAGTTCGCGCTCGGCATGCGCCGCTCGATCATTTCCACAAACCAGCTGCTGCCCAGCGGGATCGCATCGTCGTTGAAGTTATACTCCGGATGGTGACACTGCGCGCTGTCACCGTTCCCCAGATGAATGTAGGCTCCCGGGCGCTCTTCCAACATGAAAGAGAAGTCTTCTGCTGGCATGATGGGATCAACGTCTGGGTCCACATTGGCCTCCCCCGCCACCGCTTGCGCAGCTTCAACAGCAAACTCGGTTTCGCGATCATGGTTGACCGTGACCGGATAGCCCTCTTCCCAGATCACGTCCGCCGTTGCACCAAAGGCCAAAGCCGTGTGCGTCGCTATCTCGTGAATCCGGCGCTCAGCCAATTCGCGGTTGTTATTGTCGAGCGTGCGCACGGTGCCTTTCATCCGCACGGTATGGGCGATCACATTGGAGGCGTTGCTGTCGGTCTCCAATGTCCCAACCGTCAACACGACCCGTTCGATTGGCTTCACATTGCGTGAGACAATGCTCTGCAAAGACACCAAAATCTGCGCAGCCACCAAAGTGGTGTCCACCGCTGCCGCAGGCTCCGCGGCGTGACCGCCCTTGCCCGTAACCACGATTTCGAATTCATCTGCCGACGCCATGAGCGCCCCGAGACGAATGCCAAATTCTCCAACCGGTACACCCGGTGCATTGTGCATGCCGTAGACTTCCTGAATGTTCCAGCGGTCCATCATCCCGTCACGACACATCTCACGGCCGCCACCGCCACCTTCTTCGGCAGGTTGGAAAATCATCACGGCCGTACCGTCAAAGTTCCGTGTTTCCGCCAGATACTTCGCCGCGCCGAGCAACATCGCCGTATGGCCATCATGCCCACAGGCGTGCATTTTGCCATCTATCTTGGAAGCATAATCCAGCCCGGTCGCCTCATGAATGGGCAGCGCGTCCATATCCGCGCGCAGACCAATCACCCGACCTTCGGTGTCCGTCTTGCCTTTGATGACCGCGACAACGCCGGTGCGCCCAATGCCCGGTGTGATCTCATCCACGCCAAATTCTTGCAAACGCGCCTGCACAAACTCAGCCGTTTCGTGCACATCAAACATCAACTCTGGATTCTCATGCAGGTGACGGCGCCACCCGGTGATCTCTTCGTGCATTTGCGCAATACGATTGCGGACGGGCATGGGCACTTCCTCCAAAATGACATGATGTTCTGATCGCTGCGGCGAGACTGAACCATTGTTCAATGGCTGGCAAGAGCTCCGGCTAAAATAATTCACTTATCAAGCAAACCTTTGATTAACCCTGCGTCAAGATGATCCAGAAATCACGCATCGCGACGCTCGCACCTGCAAAAACAAAGCGCTAATGTCGAGCAATGCGCACATGGATACGCCACCGGGCAACGATTCTTCTTCTCTTCTTCATTCTGCTCTTAGCCCTCGCCAGCGGCGTTTGGCGCTATGGCTATGTACAGGCCCTTGATCAACTGGCCCGGCGGGGCGAAGCCGACCTTGCATTGGCCGCTGACAGGCTCACAGCGCAGCTGCAACGGTATCAAGAACTTGCAGTCCTGATGGCCGAACATCCGACTCTGCTCGCTCTGAGCAAATATCAGACCAACCCACAGCCCAGCGCAGTTTTGCTTTTGGAAGTGGCGGATAAAACTGCGGCGCTGGACCTGATCTACGCCAGCGCCGACGGCACTATATTGGCAACAGCGCAAGAGAACGCCGCTCCCTCACAAAACCTGACCGGCGCGCCTTATTTCACGCGCGCTTTACACGGGGCCATAGGGACCCATCACGCAGTTGACCCGCGCTTCGAACAACGGGCCTTTTACTTCTCCGCCCCAAGTTTTGGCCCTGATGGCAAAGTCGCGGCCGTCCTGACGGTGGTTGTCGACATGGCAGACGTGGAAGGCAATTGGCGCGGCGATGGCCCTGCTGTCTACTTTGTGGATGACGCCAAAGAGGTCTTCATCACCAACCGCTCCGAACTCTTGTTTTGGCAGCGCCCGGAAGGCAGCACCGGCCTCGCTCCTCCCGATGCCCCTGCTCCCGCATTTTCAAGCCAGATCACAGCAGGCTATGAGCTCTGGAAAATGGACTGGGGGCCCTACATTCCCGCTCGCGGCCTGCACATCGTAAAAGACCTGCCGATCATCGACTTGGTCGCAGAAGCCATTGTGGATGTCAGCTTCGCGCGTCGCATCGCTGGCCTTCAAGCCGGAGCCATCGCCGCCGTGGTCATGGTATTCGGCTTGATCCTCCTACAAGTTCTGGAACGCCGCCGCGTGCTCGCGCAGGCCAACGCCGAACTCGAAGAACGCGTAACACACCGCACCAAGGCTCTATCTGCCACCAACGAAGCCTTGCGCCGTGAGATTATTGAACGTGAAGAAGCCGAAGCCGCCCTCAAGAAAGCCCAAGCCGATCTGGTGCAAGCAGGCAAGCTCTCCGCCCTTGGCCAAATGAGTGCCGGCATCAGCCATGAGCTCAACCAGCCCCTTCAGGCCATTCAAACTTTTGCCGACAACGGCACCCGTTTTTTAGCCCGCGAGAACACAGAAAAAGCGGGCGAAAACCTCACCCGCATCTCGCAAATGGCCACCCGCATGGCCCGCATCATCAAAAACCTGCGCGCGTTTGCCCGCAATGAAAACGAGCCTATGGGCAAAGTCGACCTTGTCGCCACCATCAGCCAGGCGGTCGAACTCACCGAGCTCCGCCTCAATCAAGACAACATCAGCCTCAGCTGGGCGGCACATTCCTACAACCACCCAATCTTTGCACTCGGTGGCGAAGTCCGTCTCGCACAGGTCTTTGTCAACCTGATCAACAACGCCGCCGACGCCATGTCAGACAGCGAAACCCGCCAGATTGACATCTCCATCGTCTCAGCCCCGCGCCTCTGCGTGAACATCCGCGACACCGGCCCCGGCATCGACGCCCCCGATAAGATCTTCGAACCATTTTACACCACCAAAGAAGTGGGCAGCTCCGAAGGCATGGGCCTCGGGCTTTCCATCAGCTATGGCTTGGTGCAAAGCTTCGGCGGCAACATCCGTGGCACCAACCTGCCGTCCGGCGGTGCCCTGTTCACCGTCGAGCTGGACCAATGGCAAGAGGAGAGCCAGCCATGACAGCGCCTGTTCTGGTGGTTGATGATGACCCCATCGTGCGCGAAGCCCTGTCTCAGACGCTGGAGCTTGAAGAGTTCCCGGTGATCTCCGCAGGCTCCTTTGTCGAGGCCAAAGACCACATCACCGCGACGTTCGCAGGTGTGATCCTCTCAGACATGCGCATGCCAGGTCGCGATGGCTTTCACCTCTTGCAATTCACCCGCGATACCGACGCGGAACTGCCGGTGATCCTGCTCACCGGCGAAGGCGACATCCCCATGGCCGTACGCGCCATGACCCAGGGCGCCTTTGGTTTCCTGGAAAAACCCTGCGCCCCGGCGGAACTCATCGCCGTGATCGAACGCGCCCAAAAGGCGCGCGCCATGGCGCTGGAAAACCGCCGCCTGAAAGCCCAACTGGAAACCGGCGACGCGGCTGCCCGCATCATCTACGGCACCTCTCCCCAAGCCGAGGCCCTGCGCCACCGCGCCCGCTCGGTCGCCCGCATCAACGCAGAGGTGCTGATCTCTGGCCCGCCCGGCGCGGGCATCTCAAAGGTGGCTGAGGTCATCCACCTCTGTGGCGCCCACCCCGAAGGCCCCTTTGCCAAACACACCGCCGCAGGCATGGACCCGACAACTTTCGCCACCCTTATCGAAGACACGAAGGGCGGCAGTTTGTTTCTGGACGAAGTGCAATCCATGCCGATGCAGACACAATTTGCCCTGCTGACCCTACTGGAAACCGGCGACCACCCGCGCCTGATCTTTGGCAGCGCCGCGCCCCTAGGCGACGCAGTACAATCCGGCGCCCTACACGCCGACCTCTATTACCGCCTCGAGGCGTTGCAAGTCCGCATCCCCGGCCTGTCCGAACGCCCCGAGGACATACCCGTGCTCTTCCGTCACTACGTGGCCCAAGCCGCCGAACAAGCAGGCATCGCTGCGCCCAACATCACGCCCGAAGTGATCTCATCCTTGATGGCACAGGACTGGCCCGGCAACGCCCGCGCCCTGATGAGCGCCGCCATGCGCTTCACCCTTGGCCTGCCCGGCGAGGAAATCCAAACGGCTGGCTTGGGACTGGCCGACCAAATGGCGCAGGTTGAGCGATCTCTACTTGTAGAAGCGCTGCGCAAGCACCAAGGTCGGGCAGCAGCAGCCGCCGAAGCGCTCAAACTGCCGCGCAAAACCATGTATGACAAACTCGCCAAATACGGCCTCAAGCCCGAAAGCTTCCGATGACCGCCACCGCCCCATCGCACGCCCCGGCCCCCGATCACTTGACACGCCGCGCCGGGTGGCTGGCCATTGCCGCCATGTTTGCGATCAACGGCTCGATCTTTGGGTTGTGGGCCAGCCGTATTCCCGCCTTCAAAGCCACACATGATCTCAACCACGCCGAACTCGGCGGGCTTCTGCTCCTGCTGGCCGGCGGCGCGATCTGTGCTTTCCCACTGGCAGGCCGTCTCGCAGACCACTTCGGCGCCGCGCGCGTGACCAAAGGATTTGTCGTTGCCAATTTGCTCCTGGTGTTAGCGCTCGCAATCACACCAAACGTCTGGCTGCTAGGCGCGGTGCTCTTCCTGTTTGGCGCAGCGCACGGCGGCATGGACGTCACCATGAATGCTTGGGGCGCAGAGGTGGAACGCTGGGCCAAAGGCCCGCAAATGTCGTCCTACCACGCGATGTGGAGCCTTGGCGCAGGCATCGGTGCCGCCTCCGGTTTTGCCGCCATCAGCCTCAACGCCGCGCCCCTGACGCACTACGCCGTCGTCGGCATCCCCTTGACCGCTCTACTGTTTTGGCTTGGCAACATCCCATGGACCTCGCCTGTCAACCGCGACAGCAAAGCGCCGATTTTCTCGATCCCCAAGGGCCAGCTCGTGCTGGTCGGCCTACTGGCACTTGGCGCCTCCATGGGCGAAGGTGCCATGGCGGATTGGAGCGCAGTCTATCTTGTGGACATCGGCGGCGCGCCAGAGAACTGGGCTGCTATGGGCTACGCGATTTTCTCTGTGACCATGGTGATCATGCGCCTCTTGGGCGACTGGATCACCCACCACACTTCCCCCCATTTGGCGGCCTGCGTCAGCGGTCTGGTGGCGGCTTGCGGCGCAGCCCTCACCGTCCTGTTCCCGGTGCCACAGGTGATGCTGGTGGGCTTTGCGATGATGGGCATCGGCTACGCCCTGATCTTCCCACTGGCTTTCAGCCGCGCCGCCAACGACCCGAACGAAAGCCCCGGCAAAGCCCTCGCGGGCACCGCCACTTTTGGCTACGGCGGCATGCTGCTTGGCCCGCCCGTGATTGGCTTCATCGCCAATGCAACGTCGCTCAGGTTTTCGTTTGGTGTATTGGCAGTTCTGGCGCTGATGATTGCAGCGTTGAGTGGGGCGTTGAAGCGGGAGGTGTAGTGTTCCTCCGAGCATTACCTGAGCAAAATTCCACCTTTCGCCAACACGTTCAACTGTTAAGCTGCGCCCATGGTTACAAGTAATATGTTTGGTTTTGACTCTGCGTGGACCGATAGGGTTCCCGGCGCAATCTGTTCCATTTGCCTTGAAGACGAAGCCGTCACTAAATTTCATCCCCCTCGACCCTGTCAGTTTGAAGACGCACGCCGGTTCATCGAAAACCAAATGCGCGATGCACAACTCGGAATTGTCGCGATAGACCAACCATTGTTCCAAATGACATAGGAATGCGACCTGTTGAAAGGGTCGCTGCGAGCTTAGTTAGTTCTTTGAAAGGCGGTGTTCAACCAGCCAATCGAAGGAAGGCGTCCATGTTTGGGAAGAACGCACCGATTTGGTCCTTCTTGCATAGATTGGATGCGAGAGAAAACCCCTTCGCAGCTCGCTCTTCGAAAGATAGACTTTTCGTCATGGAATTTTCCAGCGCTCTCACTGCCGTCAATTATTCCTGAGATTTTTGAAAGAAGAAGGGCCGCCAAATACAATCCTGCCACGTCGAAGGTTGTCCTGGATGACTGGCAACTGGTAGCGTCTGGGGTTGCAACTTTTGCGGAACGGCTAGGCGCCACGCCGGTTGCCGAACACGCACAAGAATTGTCCTTTTTGCAATCGCCAACCAAAGGTGATCAGGACAAACTGGACGCCATAATATGCCTTTGCATTGGTCTTAGCTGGAGAAAAGGTCCATCAACGTTGGGGACCGTGATTGGAGACAGCTCTTCTGGCTACATGGTGACAATCACAACACCTGACACAAAGCGTATTTTGACAAAGGCTGCAAAGGATAAGGATGTGGCCATCGAGCAAGCATGGACTGGTGACGGCAAAAGGCAAATCACTCAAACAAGGCACCATGATCCAAGCAGCTACAAACACGCAACCGCTTCTTGCGAACCGTCTCCAACTCTAGCCTCGGATGCCGTCCCAAAAACCTGCCCGGAGTGTGGTTACGTATTTCAAGGGAAGCGTTGGACAGGAATAGACGCCCACTGGAAGGCAAAGCATGATCAAATTATGCCATATGCCGATGCCTGGCCCATTATCCGTCTCGGAGGCAAACCGTCTGACCGCTAAGATCGTGACAAAGCACGCAGCCCCATTAACCTCTCCCCTCTCAAAAACGCACCTCCGCAAAACAGTCGTGATACCAACGTCATACCGACGTGATTTTCGACCGCATAGCGCCCTCAAGCCAAACCTTAACGTTCAGAGCGGTAGCATGCTGGTGGATTTGATTTCTTCCATAGATAACAGGGCGGTAACATTGTGCACCTTCACCTCTGAAATAAGAGCTTGATAAAAGGTGTCATAGGCGCGCGCGTTCTGCACCTGAACTTTCAGGATATAGTCTATGTCCCCCGCCAGCCGATGCGCTTCCAAAACCTCAGGGCGCTCGCGCAGCGCTTTCAGGAACTTCTGCTGCCAGTCCGCCTCATGCTCGCTAGTGCGGATCAGAACAAAGAAACAGGCATCAAAACCAAGGGCTTCGGCGTCAAGTAGCACGGTCTGCTGCCGGATTACCCCAGCCTCTTTGAGTTTGCGAATGCGATTCCACACCGGCGTCTTGGAAGAGCCCACTCGTTTGGCAATTTCATCCAGAGATTGCGCCGCATCCCGTTGCAGCTCGCCGAGAATTTTCTTATCCATATCGTCAATACGCAACGCCATCCCATTTTCCCCGCTCTTTGTGGAACACCGGCGTATTTCCCCAAACACACCGGAACGCACGTTTCTATTTTCGCCAGTATCTGGCGGCTATGGGGAACAATTTCCTATATTCACCTGGAAGTCAAACCCCGGGAGAGTCTCATGCCGCGCGCATTCACACCCAAAGTCATCACCGCCAACGCCCTCATCGAAGGCGACGTGATTTATTTCACCAAAGACGACACTTGGACCCGTGATCTGGCCTGTGCCGAGTATCTCACGGATGAGGCGCACGCGCAGTTGCGGCTGCTCGAAGCTGAACAGCAGGTGGATCTGGTGGTTGGCGCTTATTTGGCGGATGCAGCCGAGGGCGAAAATGGCCCTGAACCGACACACTTCCGCGAAGAATTCCGCCGCACTGGGCCGTCAAACTACTTCCACGGCAAGCAAGCAGAAACACAGCAACAGGATGGTCAGGCCGCCTGATCGGCCTCTCCTGCAGCAAATAAAAGGGTTCCCCCATGTATCAGTACAACGACTTTGACAAAGCCTTTCTGGCAGAGCGCAATCGTCAGTTCCGTGCACAGGTAGAACGCCGCATCGCTGGCAACCTGACTGAAGACGAGTTCAAGCCATTGCGCCTGATGAACGGCCTGTATCTGCAGCTGCACGCCTATATGCTGCGCGTGGCCATTCCCTATGGCACACTAAGCTCCAAGCAAATGGACACGCTGGCGCTGCTGGCTGAGAAGTGGGACAAAGGCTACGGCCATTTCACCACCCGCCAGAACATCCAGTATAACTGGCCCAAGTTGACCGACGTGCCAGATATGCTCGACGCGTTGGGCGAGGTTGGCATGCACGCCATCCAAACCTCTGGCAACACCATCCGCAACGTGACCGCAGATCACTTTGCCGGTGCTGCCGCCGACGAGTTGGAAGACCCACGTCCTATCGCCGAATTGATCCGTCAGTGGTCCACCGACCACCCGGAGTTCCAGTTCATGGGCCGCAAGTTCAAGATCGCCGTCAGCGCAGGTGCACAGGACCGCGCCGTGCTGAAAGCGCACGATCTGGCTGTGCGCATTGTGCAAAACGACGCAGGCGAGATTGGCTATCAGGTGCTGGTGGGCGGCGGCCTTGGCCGCACCCCGATGATTGGCAAAGTTCTCAATGACTTCCTGCCTCGCGAAGACCTGTTGCCTTACATCGAAGCAACTGTCTCGGTGTGGAACCAGATCGGCCGACGTGACAACAAATACAAAGCCCGCATTAAGATCACCGTGCATGAAGCCGGTCTTGAAGAGTTCCGCGCAAAGGTAGAAGAACGCTTTGAAAGCGTGCGTCAAACCTTCTCCGGCAT
>Ga0189275_100447_pt1 | contig 16306 bp, 22 predicted proteins | sample N19A6minimetaG_FD_130329 | JGI IMG/M metagenome (GOLD analysis project Ga0189275, IMG submission 130329) | Marine microbial communities from the Costa Rica Dome - N19 A6 mini metaG | ecosystem: Environmental > Aquatic > Marine > Oceanic > Photic zone | place: Costa Rica: the Eastern Pacific...
CGAGTGGAGCTCGTGGTTTCTGTGTTGCGTTGCTCAGTGCTGGAAGCCATCTGAGTTGCTGCGACAAACCAGTTGTGGCTCAAACCGCTCACGGTTTCAACTGGGCACCAAATCACTGCAGTGCTTTGCCGTAAGCACTGTTCCCATGCGGTTCCCCACTGGGGTTTCGAGAAATGGTTTCAGGCTTGAAGCGATTTCTCTTGTTGATGCAGCCAAACTGCGAGTTCAGCTTGATACAAATAAACGGTATCTGAACGAACCTGTATCAACAACCATCAAGCATCTTGGCGGTTTTCGTTTGTGACCCCTAGCGTCGTGCGGCTTGAAAAGGCTTGTGCCTCTCAAGACTTCTCCACTCTCAGGGCCTTGCCGTGTGACCAATCCCAAACCCAAACGGTGGAGAACCGCCATCAAAGCCCGAGAGAATCAGCTGCTGACTCTTGCCAAGGAAGCTTTGCAAGAGAAGAAGGAAAGAAGAGTGATTAATTTTCTGGACTATATCGATCAAGATATCGCTGCATAGCCAATAGTTCGTGCAATTAATTGAACATATCCGACTGAACTAGCCCTCAACGATTGGGCTGTAGTCCTGAGCGGGAGATTCCCCACCAAGAGACGAAAGGAACACAAAAAGGCCCCTGGAGATCTCACCTCCAGAGGCCCGTGTCCCTCGTTTGACGACAACCTCACTTTCTTCGAGATGCCTGGTGAAAGGAAGTGGGAGAACCGTCGGAGCAGGTCGTGGACACCGGCCATGGTTCGGTCGACCAGAGGCAAAAAAAAGGCGGCAGGGAATGCCGCCCATCAACAAGGGGACGAATGCGTCGAAGGTGCTGGCGTTCCAGCAACACCACCCTCTTCAATCAGCCTGCGGTGCCGTGGGCATCGTTTACGAACTGCCAAAAAAAGGGGGTGTTCCCTAAGCACCCCCGCGTTCGACGCATCGCCCCTTCACCGAAGAAGCACTCGAATGATGACGTGAGGTTCAGCGAAAGGTCGTCGCCATCACGACAAAACGAAGGGTGTGGTCAGCAAGCCAAGAAAAAGACGAGGTTGCCTCGCCGCTGTGGGCAATAGCGCTTATCTATGCACTGTGGTGCCGACCGCTACGACAGCTCTGCTTCAAGCCGAGGCATGACAGGAGCAGGCCACAACACAACCTCCATGGAGTTCGCATTGCTTGCGTTGTTTACCTGCTCGCTTGCTTCAGTCATCGCAACGGTATTCCGCGGAACCTACTGATGAGGAGCACGTCCCATCGGTTGGCCTTGGAGCACCGCTTCGCAAGCACCATGCTTTGGTCGCTTTTTGCGGCTCTGATCTTCCAAGCCCTGGCGGGTCAATAGACCAGTTCATCTGCACAAGAGGCTGAAAACCCCGTCTTTCGACGGGAAAATCTCACTCATTGACCAACTGCCGACTTAAGCAGACGTAGCGTTGAACTCTTGACGGTTCTTCAAGACTTGAGCATTGATGTGCATCAAAACATTATCTGCTTCCTGAATAAATTTTTCCCGACACCATTGATCTATAACCCTTCCAGCCGCATCCATTAGAGTGATGTATTGCTCTTCAAGTGTCACTTATTTAGTGCAGTTAATCAATGATGGCAGGGCTGACACTGGCCGCAGTAGTTGCTGATACCTGAAGCTCGACAACAAGAAAAACCGCTCTTCTCACAACTGGGCAGCCATAAAAAAGACCTCCGCCAAAGGCAGAGGCCCCAAAACAATCTCAGGGATGCGACCTTGTTTCCATCCCATGAGATGTTTTCCTCACAACATCATCGTGACTAGAAGGTGGAAAACAGGGAAGCAACCTATGGACAGCCTGTGGCTTGTCCCTATGCCTGATCGCTCATCAGAAGGCGGTGGGGCGGTATCCCTACGCCCTGGTCCATGTTCAAAGCTTTTCGGACGAACCGTGGGTGATGCCCAAGAAAAAGTCCCGGTGTTCGATGCCGGAACCTCCGCCTCTCATGACGTGTCCCAGTCCTAACAGAGCGACTAAGTATTTATGCGTACGGCTTACACGACCAGCGTGTAACAGTTGGCACGTTTCAGCCTGGTTCGACAGGGCTACGACTGAAGGGCCCCGGGACGGCCCGAACCACTCAGGGGCGGCGGAACCAACTTCGAGCGGTCACCTGACCGATGGTTTCGCCTGGGGAAGAACTGCGGCTCGCCTCAGTTCCGTCCAACGGCCTTGGCTAGGGCCTGCTCCATGCGGACAACCAAGTGAAGCAACTTCGAGGGGACTTGCCTGAGGAACTCCCTTTCAGCTTTCACCGTGGCCAACGCATGGATCAGTTGCCCCTTCTGGTCTTCGTAGGCGAAGACCTCAAGACCTTCTGGTGAGACTTCAGCACCAACCTTGTTCCCGTCCCTGAGCAGAAATCGCGCCACCCTCGAAGCTCCAGCGAAACCAGGCGGTGAAAATTGGTTGTTACCGCTGCATCCCTAGGTTTCCTGATCAGCGTGCCTTCTCCACGGAGTCCATGGATGCTGGGCTTGGGGAGCAGTCTCCTGTTGAAGCGCGATCTGCTGTGCTGTCTCGGCTTTTTGCAGGGCTTGCTGGTCGAGTTCCGCAGAAAGAAACAGCCCTGTAATGAAGATCATCAGGATGCTGAGGAGTGCCGCGACCAGATACATCGTTGACCGAGCGATGGCTTGTTCATGCTCTCTGCTCAGGTCGCCCATGGCTTGGCCCAAATCTGGTCAAGATGTATCAGTCACAACTCTTTGCTGCGATTACAGAGGGTGTTGTTTTGTGTGCTCAGTTCAAGCTGGTGGGTTCTGCCCCGCCCGGGAATCCCAGTGAACCAGAACAAATTTCAAGGGAGAGCCCTACAGACAACGCTGGTCTGACTCCCTGCATCGCCAGAAGGGAGTCAGTGCAGTGACCAGCGCCCAATGGTCAACGGAACAACCATTGGAAAGAAGGAGCCTTCGGCTGCACCTTCCGGTTCCACCATGGCTTAGGTGAAACAAACCAAGGAACGCCAATGAGGCGTTGAGACGGCACAAATGACGTACCGCAATGTTGTGGCGCTGATCAAACGGTTGGAGCAGAGCCATATCGATCTCCTCGCCATCCGCAGGCCTGGATCAGCACCCACGCTGCTGCAACCAAGGTCACCGGCCGAGGGGCATGACTTCAGATCCACCAAGGGTTCTGCCTTTGGTCGCCAAGTCGTACATGTCTTGATGAATATTGTCCGATTCATTGCTGAACCAATTGGTCAACTCTGGCTGCAGAATTGTTTTGGGGCCTAGATCAACGAAGGAATACTCAAGCGTGATGAAGTCACCACCAACCGTGCGATAACCAAGCTCAAGAAGCATCTGGCCGCTCGCAGATGGGGCTTCTATCTGTACTTGCGTTGCCTTGAGGCTGAGCTCCACCAACTTGCTTGCAACCGTGCCATCACCAGATGCGTCCCTGATTCTGATCATTAATACTGACCCCTTGCTTTGCCTCAGCAAGAGCTGAGTTTGCTTCCTCAGAAGCCATTGACATGCAATGACATTGGCCTGAAGCGAGGTCTTAAAAAACGAGAGGTCGTCCTGCAGATCCTGGGTCATTTTGTGCTGCTTGAGTAAACCGAGCTTCGAGAGCAGCCACTTCATTGCATCGTTATCAAACGAGACCGTGAATAGCCCATTTTTGGGCTGGCGCGAAAGATTCTTTTTATCGCTTAACCCGAGTATCTGTTGTTACCAACAAACCTGAGGGAACGACATTGTCGAAGTGTGAGCGTTGTAACGACCAAACGAAAACGATGAAAGCCATGACAGGGGAGATTTGCCAGCAGGCTCCATGGCTCAAGCAGATTTGATCGTGCAGACCCCGCGAGGTTCATCCATCCAAAAAATCGAGACCGGCAAATTTCTGGTGTGCGACAGCGAGAACGCGTGCTTCTTCACGCGCAGCCTCTACCTCGCCGAGGAGCAGCTGGAGGAAATGGAGCTTGGCTACCGGTTCCCGTATTCAACCAATTTCCGCAAAGCGCCCGCATGACATGTGGAGCAATTTGAGTAGCGGATTTCGCTGAATCAACTGGCTCCTATGGCTTATCTGTATCGCGTCCTGGTCTCATGCACCTAGCCCGGGACGCGGACCCATGTCAGCGGCAACTGCTGGGTCCGTTTGTCTAACGAATCCAGCCGTTCTCCCGAGGCCAATCGAGCTTTTAGGCAGTCCGTATCAGTCGAAACCATCGCCGGGATCTACCGAAATTTTTGGCGGATCAGCACATCTTCAGAAATTTCCAGACAAGCCTGCTGAATGGCCGCATCATTGAGCCCTCAGTCGCCCGCATACCAGATGTGGTGCTGAGCAGCACGGGGAGAGCGACCCTGGGGCTGGCAGACGAGTTTCCCCGTTGAGAGCGATCAATGGGGGAACCTCTCTGTGTCTTAAAGCTGTAGACATTCAGTGCATCAGGCACATATCAGTGTGACGTGACGAACGTGTTTATGCGGATACCGCATCGCTCGGGGAGGACTCGCTTCTCCTCGCGGTTTCGTGGCTCCACATCGTTAAGTCGCAGCTTGGTTGAAGGTCAGCCATCGCGGCAGAGGGAGCTGCTCAAAAACCTCGGCCACGCCCCTCCACACCAATCGATTCAATGTGTACTTGATGAGCAAATCATGAAAGAAATATAATTACCTATTTGCGATATTTAAAGCTTTGAAATCAAACAAGCAATCAAGTGCTTAAGTCGTCCCGTTATTTCATGGAGGACAGTATGCACAGTCAGAAGAACTCCCCGGCCTGCTTTTTGCGCTGGTCTGTGAGCAAAGTTGCTGACAAGCTCTATGCGGTTGCGGCAACGGTTGATGGAAAGGAATACGACTTTGTCGGCAATTTTAAAAGCGTTCGAGAAGCGCAACAAGCAGGCCGCCGCTATGCCGAAGACCTGGTTCACAACTCGATGGCTGGCGGTCGCTTGTCGCTGAAACAACAGCCTCTGGCCGCCTGATCAGCTTCATCGCCTCATGACTTAAACACATGCAGGGTTCCCCTGGAGAGTGCGCCTCCAGGGGTTTTTCAGCCTGAATCCATGGAACACTTGGGCACCGCCTGAGATCCAATGGCCAGCTTCGACAAATCCACACCATTCATGTTGCTGGCGCGAATCCACGTCAAACCCGGTTGTGTTGACCAGTACCTGAAGCTCGCCCGCGACACCGACGAAGCCGTTCGAACTTCTGAGCCAGGCATGATTCACCACACCTTTGATCAGGACCCGGACGATCCCCAAGCATTCGTGTGGTCTGAGGTCTACGCCAACGACGCGGCATTCAGCGCCCATGTCTCCAACCCTCCCGTTCAGGAGTATCTGCAGAAGCACGCGGAGCTTGGCGATGGCTTTAGCGTTGAGGTGTACGGAACGGTGGGCGATGACTGCCGGCAGCTGATGGAGTCGTTTGGACTTCCACTAAAGATCTTTGAAACCAAGCTTGGATACAGCAGGGTCTGAACAAGCTGGCGGAAAGAATCCCTCGAGTTTTTGCAATCATGCCTATGGATTGCTCTTGAGTTCATTCTCGAGTTCGTCAAGCCGCGTTTTGAGTTGCTCGGCGTGACGGGTTGTGGTTTTGTCGTCATGGCACTTCAGCGCTGATTTGATCACAGCGATCTCCTTCTCCAGCTTCCGTCTCCTAGTAAAGGAAAGCGCTTCCTGAGCAAGACCAATCAGAAAATCGCCCCGCGGGGCATAACAAGTAGCATCTTCTTTGAAGTCATTGTGTGCGGCCGCGTCCTCAGGATCAATCATGATCCAGGGCTTTTTCGGCGACATCGGCCGCCACAAGAAACACATAGGAGAGTGCGTTCATATGACTGGCAAGATCTTTGATCGATTCAACGATTTCCTTTCGTGATAAACCACTCTCCCGCTGAAGTCGAATGATCTCATGCGTCAGGCGGGTCACATGGTCGCGACCGTAGTTGTAAGCAGTCCCAAAACAATCCTCACTCTCCTCATCAGTCCTGCAGGCTGCAGCAAAGTCTGAGGCAATTTTCTGGGAAAAATCTTCAACTTGACGGCAGGGCATCATTTTCTGGATTTGCCAGAATGTATGCGAGAAAAGAATGAAGCCCCAATAACTTTTTGAACCAATGCGTTGAACTTCGAATCCTTGCTTATCAAGCAACAAAAAAACTTCATGTTTTTTCTTGGAGAAACAAAAAATTGTTCAACATCTTTCCCCAAGGCCTCGATCGATGCATCGACCCATGCAAAGGTTCCCTGCCTTGGCAGGACTGTGGTCGCAAGCCAAGGCCACCAGAAGCTTCTCTCAAGCCTCGTTTTGACTGAGACAAGCTTCTTTTCCTCGAGCACAACAACAACGCATCCATCAATATCCCGTCGGATTCGCCAGCGTCCTTATGGCCTGAACAGCGACCTGCTCGATTTGGCCCACCGTTCAAGCAGCGAATTCGCCATCGTGCTGTCGGGGCAACGCCTCGGCAGCAGATGCTTTGCAGAGCTGTCTTCTGTTTGCCGTCGCACCACCCCTTGCCCCGTTACCGCGCCACCCACGAACCACCAGAACAGCCAAGCGGAGAAGGCTGGCTGGTGAGCGCAGAGCAGCAGAAGGTGGTGCAGTTCAAGCCAGACGCATCTACCGCTCATGCCCAGTGGGTGGCTGTGCGCACCTACAGCTGGACCCCGCCCAGTCCGCCGGTACCCCAGAATCGGCGGCGGATGCTGCGGCACAACGCCATCGAAGCCTGGGACACGATGCTCAAAACAGGCTGGCGACGCTGTCCACCGCCGGTGCGCTGATGAATCTCGGTGACGAGTGCTGGCCCCCTGCGGCCTCTTTCGCCAACGTTATGGAAGTTGCGATCAACCGATGACCAACGGATCCGGCACCTGGGCCAACAATCAGCCCCCAGCAGCAGCCGAAAAACTCTGGAGAGGCCTGGCTCTGGTGGGAGCTTTCCACATCGGAGGAATGCTGATCAACGTCATCTTCCAGATGATGGGCAACAACAGCCTGGATGGAATTCCCGCCAAATTCCTCGGCCTCTGAGCCCATCAGCCACAACAAAACGGTTATGAGCCCCTGCAGCAGGCAGGGGTTTTTTTATTGGATACCTGGGGCGCGCCAAGCGACTCAGAGCCAGGGCAATCAAGACGAGACCCAGCCATCTCGCACTGAGCACAAATGCCCATTGTTAAGCGAGATTGCGCAGCATTAAGTTCTTCCCGCATGCACGAGTCGTTCCCGAGGAGTGGGCTCTTCGGGAACCTTTTTTTGGGTAAGTTCCCATCAGGTGAGTGATGTATCCCGTAGGTGGGCCTGCGGATACATCCCCTCCTATTGAAAGGCCGCTTCTCGCTAACAGCCGAAAGGAGAAGAGCAGGTGAGGGAACCTGCTCCTTTTTCCCTCCAGAAGCGTTTGCAATGGTGCTCGCGCCAGCTTGATCATCAGCCATGCGGGAATGATTCTTATTAAGCAGTAATGCCTATTTGGCTTCCTGAGAGTTCTCTGAGAAACGCTCCAATCGCACCTCGAACGGCCCTCCACTGATCCACTCTTGGACTGAAGGCTGTGGTGCCTTCAATGCGTCAAGCAGGAGCGGGCTGAGGGGCCGGCTCTTTTTTGGATCAGAAGGCCAGCAAAGACCAGCAGTTCACCTCACCAGCCATAAGACTAAAACCAGCCGATCGAACACCGTGCTCTCCAAGCTCAGAGCGTTGCTGCTGGCGCTGAGCCTTTGGAGCAGCCTCCCCGCAGCGGCAGCACCGATCAGTCGCGACGATCCGGAATCCAGCGACACCAGCAGCAGAGGCATCTCCACCGCCCGCGGATCCGCCGTGGTGGTCACCGCCAATCCCCTCGCCAGCACGGCAGCGCTGGCTGCGTTGAAGAACGGCGGCAGTGCCATCGATGCTGTGGTTACAGCCCAGGCGGTGCTGGCGGTGGTGGAACCCCAGAGCTCCGGCCTGGCAGGTGGCGGTTTTCTTCTGCACTGGGAGGCCAAACAACGCCAGCTTTCAGTGCTGGATGGCCGTGAAGTGGCCCCCGAACGCAGCAGACCCGGCGATCTGCTTGATGCCGCGGGGGATCCCCTCCCTTGGCGACAGGCCACCAGCCAAGCCAACGCCATCGGCATTCCCGGCACCGTGGCCCTGCTCTGGGAGGGCCATCAAAACCACGGCCAGCTGCCCTGGAGTCAAACCCTGGAACCGGCGATCCGCCTGGCCAGCGATGGCTTCCTGCCGAGCCCGCGGCTGTTGCGCTCCGTTCGCCTGGCCCAGCGCTTCGGCGTGGCCCACAGCCCTGCGTTTCAAGCGCTCTACCTGCCCGGCGGCCAGCCACCAGCAGCAGATCAACCCTTCCGTAACCCAGCCCTGGCACGCACCCTGAAACTGCTGGCCAGGGAAGGGGGACCAGCCTTTTATCAAGGGCCTATGGCGCAGCAGCTCCTGGACGGGGTGAATGCCCTGCGGGCCAGCGAGCCGAACTTCCACGGCTGGAGCTCCACCGATCTGAGCAGCTATGCCGTGGTCCGCCGCACCCCCCTCTGCAGCCAACAGCTGCAGCATCGGATCTGCACGGTGCCGGCCCCCAGCAGTGGTGGCTTGGCGCTGCTGCAAACCCTGGCGTTGCTGAACCAGACCACCAACCTGGCCAGCTCCAGCGCAGCTAAGCCGCAGGTGTGGCGGCAGCTGGCCCGAGCCCAGGCCTGGGCCGATGCCGACCGCCTCTACTGGGTGCATGACCCCATCGATGGAGCGGTTCCCAGCGCAGCCCTGCTGGATCCGGCCTACATCGCCAGCCGGGCCAGAGCCATGCAGGGCGCAAAAAGCTCAAGGCCAACACCGGGGTTGCCGGCAGGCATCGATCACTATCCCTACGGCCGGCCAGATCGGGGCATCGAACAGGGCACCAGCCAGATCACCATCGTTGATGCCAGAGGCAACATCGCCTCCTACACCTCATCGGTGGAGACGATCTTCGGGAGTCGGCACCTGATAGGAGGCATGGTGATGAACAATCAGCTCACCGATTTCGCCTTCAAGCCCAGCCTTGGAGGCAAACCGATCGCCAACCGCCGGCTGCCTGGACGGCGGCCAATGTCGTCGATGGCGCCGACGCTGGTGTTCCGCAAGGGCGAGCCGGTGCTGGCCCTCGGCAGCCCCGGCGGCCGCAGCATTCCCCATCTGCTCAGCCGGGTGCTGCTGGCATCCCTGATCTGGAACGAACCGCCGGCGCGGGCGGTGGGCCTTCCCCATCTCTCCCGCCGAGGCACAACGCTGGTGCTGGAGAGCGATCCGCCGCTGCCCTGGCCGTTTCCGCTGCAGCAGCTCAAAAGCGAAGCAAACTCCCGGCGTCAGAGCATCGGCAGTGGCACCGCTCTGATTCAAAAAATCGGTGGTGGCTGGCAGGGGGCCGCTGATCCGCGTCGCGAAGGAACGGCCTTGGCCTTGCCCTGATCCAGCCAACCGGCGATCAACCCTTGGAGCGCAGGTGCGTGAAGCTGGGCACACCATTGCCCCAGGCACGGGTGATGGCCAGGATCAACGCCCCGATCAGGGCAAGGTTCATCGCAAAGCCGCTGTCCACCGGGAAGGTGTGGAAGATCAGCGTGGTAGGCACCAGGAACAGCAGCAGCAGTGAGGCCCCTAGCACCGTGTTGCTGCCGAACACCAGCAGGATCGATCCGGCGATCAGCACCACGATCGCCGCCACCAACAACACAGAAGGCAGGGGTTCGGGGATTCCCTTGGAGGCGATGAAGCCTGCGGTTTCAGCGAAGTTGGTGAACTTGGCCGGCAGGGCATTCACAAACACGGCCGCCATCAGCACCCGGCCGAGGAAATCGAACACCTTCGAAGCAGTCATGGGGATCAAGAGCCCGCAGGCATAGCAGTCATGACGTGCACCCTAGAGAGCAACTGTTCAGCATGAACAGTCATGCACCAGCAGAGGATGAGCTGATCCAGGGATGGAGATCAACCGTCAAAGGCGGTAAGACGGAGTTCAGCAGGGTCGGGATGGGCCGAGCTCGATGCTGGAGATCAGCCCCTTCACCCCCGCCGACCTCGACGTGGTCACGGCCCTGGCCCGTGAGCAGGATTTCGCCCCAGGAATCGGCGATATCGAGATCTACGCCAACACCGATCGCCAGGGGATCTGGCTCGCTTGGCAAGACAACGCACCGGTGGGCTGCATCGCGGCGGTCACCTACAACCCCGACTACGCCTTCATCGGGCTGTTCGTGGTGAAGCCGGAGCATCGGGGCCAGGGGATCGGCCGCCGGCTCTGGCAACACGCCTTAAAAACCCTCAGCGGCGTTCAGTGCATCGGCCTGGAGGCCGCTGTGCAGATGGTGGGCTTCTACGAACGAGCTGGATTTCAGAAGGACTGCATCACCACCCGCCGGCAGATGCTGTTCCGCAGCGAGGCATCACTGGACGCAAGCCCCAGCCAGCGCAGCGACGTTGCCGTCGTGCCCTTGCACGAGGTGTCGCTGGAGGCGATTCAGCGCTACGACGAACGCCATGAGATCAGCCCAAGGCCCCACTTCCTTGAGTTATGGCTCCGCCACAGAGCCGGAGATGTGTTCGCGGCGAGGGATGCCGAGGGCGAATGCCATGGCTACGTGCGCATTCGGCCTTGCCTGCTGCCGATCGGCGAGGGCTGGCGGGTGGGCCCCTGGCTCGCCGAAGACCCCGGCATGGCCGTGCTGTTGCTGAACAACGCCCTGGACCACCACAACGGTGTCGTCCTGATCGACACTCCCGGCCACAACCCGAGCGCCAAAACCATCCTCAGCGCCAGGGGCTTCAAACCGATGACGTCAACGGTGCGGATGTACAAGGGCGTGATCCCCAGGGGGCACGACCGCAACATTTACGGCCTGGCCTGCCTCGAGCTTGGTTGATCGCTGAACGATCACTCCACCAGGAATTCGCTGCGCAAAGCCCGCGCATCCTGAATCCGCTGCCCCACCGCGAGCTTGCGGAGACGGGTGTTCAGCCAGGCGCGCAGTCGGGTGGACGACACCGACTTGTTCAGCAGACCGTCCGAAGGCTCAGGCGTGCCGAAGGGAATGGTCATAAACCACGCTCGGTGGTTCAGGCTAATCAGATTGCAGCCACGCCAGCCCCACTTTCAGCCGGTTCTGGCCTGAAAGGCAATGCGTGTTCGTGCTGATTGCCAGGGCCTGGCCCAGCCCCAAGACTGTGTGCATCGAGATCGGAGGCGTCCATGCGAGACGACGGTCCAACCGAGCAGACCTCAGAAGCAAGCTGACTTTCTGGCCCCTGCTCCAACAGTTTTCACACCTCTTGTTGGGTGCGCCCTTCGACAGGCCTTGTGCGAAAGGCCAGGCCGATCGGCACTCCATCTGCACCGTGTCAGGTGCCCTAAGGAGCTCCCATCACCCGACCCCTTGGAACATGGCCCCAGGCGCCATAAGCCAGACGCTTCGACCTTCCTTCAGCCACATCTGATGGATTGCGTCATGCACAAACGAGCGAGTTAGGCCGCCTGTTCAACGGAACGGGACGGCCACACCAACCCTGAACACCATCGTTCAGACACAGACCCCCGGCCCCTCCGTCACAGGGACCGGGGGTCTGCTCTGGTTCAGGCCTTGCGCTTTTGATCGGCCTGCCGCAGTTGCTCCCGCAGGATGATCGGATCATCACAGTGGGATCTGCGATAGAGGGCTTTGATCTTGCGTGACTCCTCATCGAGCAACTCCAGCTCAACCGCGTCTGCCATTCCCACGGTGAAATCTTCGATCTGGCGGTCTTCAAACTGATTCTCAAGAGCCATCAACTCCTTCAACGAATCACTCATATACAGACAACTCGACGCCATCAATTTGAGGTTTTCCCGGATCTTGATATCGGCCTGCTCACGAACATCCCGCGCCTTTTCCAGCGTGGCAATCAGATCACCACTGGCCGCTTCCTCAAGCGTTGCCGCAGACACCGTTGAGGTTGTTGCACAACCGAGCACCAGCACCAGCAGCAACGCCAGAACGGATTGCAGAACCCTCATCGGAACCCCAGAAGACAGGTCACGTTAAAGGGAGTCATCAGACGACTTCCCCTCAGATGAGGGAGACATCGTTTTGGATTACCACTCCACACCCCCTCAAGTGGGTGATGTGTGGCCCTCAGGTTTTGCCGATGCTGATGGAACACGAGGCGAGGAGCACCGAAAACCATGACCAACACAACAGCCAAAGCTCAATTGCTCGATCTGCTGATCGAACCGCTGAAGGGATGCAAAGGGCTTTATGCCCATCGGGAGAACCTGATGCAACGGGTGATGCGCATGCCCGATCTGGAAGTGCGCGATCACCTCGATCGGCTCAAGGCCAGCCATTTCCCAGGCACCTGAACCATCAAGAACTAAAGAGCTCAATTCTTAAGGAATGCTGAGAGACACAAAGAAAGCCAAACCGGTATCGGTTGTCGCAGCCCGGTCCAATCATGGATCCGTAGGACGGCTGCAGTTTCAAACGTGATCCCATGGCCGAAACCCTGCGTCTGCCCTACTCCGTTCAAGGCAATGGAACCGTGGAATCGATCGGCAATCACCTATATCGGGTCTGCGGACCAGCCGGATGCACCGTTGTGATGGGGCTCAGCAACGCCCTCTACCTCAGCCGAAACGTGCCTGAAGTGGAACACAACCACCGCTCACATCGATGACAAAAAAAAATCGCCCCAGCCATGGAGCGAATCATCAAGCCGGAGCAATCCCCATCACCCGGCTCCTAGCACCAGATCTTGATGCGTTGGCTCGATAATACTCATCCAGCCCCAGATCTAGGGGGAGCACGATTACTTATGCAAAGCCCGTTGATTACACATCAACGCTGCATATGGCGGCATTGCTCGTTATATTGAGAGACCCCATCACCCGGCCCGCCTCTTCGGCGGGCTTTTTTATGGCTTTACGCCAGATGTAGCGCAGGGACAAACACTGCAAAGGAAAGCATAAAAAAGGAAGGGTTCCCTAATCCCTCCCCTGTTCGACGCAGTTTCCCCCTGTTCTGAGCTGGGGGTTACCTGTTCATTCTGTATCTCCAGGAACCAAACGGCATCGGTGATTGCACCTAGCGAACGGGCGCATCAGCGATGAAGAAGGCCAGCATCGATCTTGGCGTCGGGATTGAGCTTGATCAGCATCCAAAGCAACATGGCCGAGCAATCGCGATCACTCACGCCGTAGTCATATTTCCAGTCAGCCACCATTCCCTTGAGCTCATGCTGAGCCTGGGTGATGAACTCATCGTTCCATTCCTGCACCAATCGATTCAGTCCTCTTCCAGATCCTCTTCTGTGACGTAGAAGGGCTCATCAGAACCGGGCTGATCGTTCTCCAGCACGAGAACCTTGAGCGAATCATCGCTCTCAAACACAAAGAGGCCGTCCTCATCTGGATGAACCCCCTTCATTTCAGGGTGCTGGTTGACGAGGCGCTTGAGGCGGCGCTTCTCCTTCCAGAACTTGGTCCCTTTTTCAACCAGATAAACCGTCAGAGCCAAGTTCACCAGCACAAGGGCGAGGAACTCCAAGGCCTGCATAGATCAAAACCGGGTTCTGATGACCCTAGCGAGAGAAGCAGGGAGCGCCATAGCAAGCGATACCAAGCGACCAAAGGCACAGGGAGAACGGGGCAGGCCAGCGACGGCGGCTCATAATGAGAATGATTCTCGGATTTAGGGGAGGTTGCGATGGGGCAGGTGTGCCTGATTTCAGGCCCTCCGGGGTGCGGGAAAACAACCTGGGCGCTCCAAAGGCTCCAGCAGCATCAAGGCCCCTGCGCTTACCTGCGGCTGGAGGGAGAGAAGGCAGCGGGGCTTGAACAGGGAGAAGACAGCGGAATCGACCTGACCTGGCTCAAGGACCAGGTGCCCAGGCTTGAGGAACCGGCAACAGCGAACTCGACGGACCTGGAGCAGGACAACGATGGACTGACCCTGATCGAAGTGCAGCAGTTCCATCCCCCCAGCAAGGAAGGAGTTGAAGGGCTCGGAGACGACGTTCGCTCCAAGCTGGAGGCCTTGCAGCTGCACCCCGACCCACTCCTGCACTTCGGGCGAGACCCTGAATTGCCTGCAAAGGACACCCTGGAGTTCAGCAAGCTCGAGTCCTGGCACACCTCTCTTTCGGGTTGTGTCTGGGATCCCAACAGCCTGAGCAGCTTTTGGTTTGAACTCGTGAACGGTGCCTACGGCGATGTGTACCGCGCCAAAGGCCTGATGAATCTTCCTGACGGGCGGGCATTTTTTTGCAATTGGATGGTGAGCCAGGAGTCATCCCAGTTCCTTCCCCTGGACGCCACGGCACCGCCGCAGGGTCGCCCCAGTCGAACCTCAGAGCTCGTTGTTCAGGGCAAGGCACTCAACCCTGAAGGCATTCAAGCCACCATCAGCGACTGCTTGCTCGCGGATGACGTGCTCGCCATGCAGCAACAACAGCTCCAGCAACAACAACCCACCTCGCAAGGCTGATTGACATGAACCACGCCGTCATCTCCTGTTTGCACGCCAACCTTGCCGCCGTGGAGGCCGTGCTCGACGACATTGACTCCCAGGGCATCCAAACCATCACCTGCCTTGGCGATCTTGTGGGCTACGGACCCCAGCCCAATGAAGTGGTGGAACTGGTGCGTCAGCGCGAGATTCCCACCTGCCAGGGCTGCTGGGATGAGGACATCATTGACGGTCTGAATGCCTGTGAATGCAGCTATCCCTCCCAGCTGGCGGAACGACGAGGTCATCGCGCCCATCACTGGACAGCCGATCTGCTGACGGAGGAGAACAAGGCCTTTCTGGCTGAACTTCCGATGACACTGCGGCGCGACAAGATGTTGTTTGTGCATGGCAGTCCGAACAGTCAGCACGAATATCTGTTGCCTGACATGAACGCTTTTGCGGCCCTTGAACGGGTGGAAACAGCAGGAGCGGAAACCTTGTTCTGCGGCCACACTCATCAGCCCTATGTGCGCGAACTACGCCAGGGATCGATTCGGGTGAAGGTGCAACAACGCGATCAAGGCGCACCAACAGAGCAGGAGCTGGAACTGCCGATGCGGCGGATCGTTAACGCTGGTTCAGTGGGGGAACCGCGTCATGGCAGGACCAAGGCCACCTATGTGATCCACAACGACAACACCGGAGAGGTGACAATTCGAGAGGTCGACTACGACGTCGCCAAAACCTGTCGAGCGATCGTTGATGCGGGCTTACCGGAGGTGTTTGCCTGGAGGCTCAGCCAAGGCTTCGAGTACGCCGAGCGGGCTGAAGACGCCAGCCATGTCTGTGAGCGCTGATGGAACGCTGGGCCCTAGTGAGTGGTCTCCAAGGAGACCTGGATCTGTACGAACAGATTCAGAAGGAGTTGAAGCAACAGCGGGGTGTTGCCAATCTCTTTGTTCTCGGTGATCTGATCGGATCACAACGCAAGTGCAATGCACTGCTCGAGCGGCTGAGGCAGCCAAAGCGCGCTGATCTTCAGCCCGACTGCATCTATGGCTGGTGGGAAGAGCAGCTTCTGGCGGAGTGCGGTTACCGCGGCGAACGCAAGGCTGAAGGCCTCAGAGCCGAGCAGGGCGAGGCGGCGGTCGGAGAACTTCTCGCTTCGGTGGACGCTGACCATCTCAACTGGCTGGCATCGCTGCAGTTCGGCTTCATCGAACTCGACTGCGCTTTGATTCATGGCAGCTCCGCCGACGTCGGCGACCGGCTGACGGGAGACACTTCAGCCCTGGTACTGCTGGATCGACTGACACGGCTGGATGTGAACCGGCTGTTTACGGCGCGCTGTCAGCGTCAATTCCGACTGGAGCTTTCCGGTGGATCCATCCAATCCCACGTCAAAGACCATGCCGGTGAACAGCAGAGCGAACAGGCTGTGCCCAAGCGAAGCGTGATCGGCATTGGAGGGGGGAGGCACTACACCCTCTACGCCCCCGCCACGGATCACATCGAATTTCGAATTGCGGGAGGGCCTTCCAACGCTTCGGGGAGGGGCTTTGGCTGACTGCCACGTCTCGAGATGTTGTGTCGCAGCAACTGCTGAGTGAGTTGCTCACCTGAACACAAGAACGTCGTTTCACAACCTTTGATCCCAAAGATCACTTCTGTTTTTCGGACCCAATGACCACTGAACCCTCCACCGCTAACGTTCCCGTCACCATTCTCAGCGGCTTCCTCGGAGCGGGGAAAACGACGCTGCTGAATCACATCCTGAGCAATCAGCAGGGGGTGAAGACCGCGGTGCTGGTGAATGAGTTCGGTGAAATCGGGATCGAC
>Ga0189275_100449_pt1 | contig 16156 bp, 15 predicted proteins | sample N19A6minimetaG_FD_130329 | JGI IMG/M metagenome (GOLD analysis project Ga0189275, IMG submission 130329) | Marine microbial communities from the Costa Rica Dome - N19 A6 mini metaG | ecosystem: Environmental > Aquatic > Marine > Oceanic > Photic zone | place: Costa Rica: the Eastern Pacific...
GCGATTTCGACTCGTTCTTTACCCCTTTTTGTACTGCTAGGACTCTTTGCTTCCTTTTTTAGTGCTTGTAGTCGACCGAACGGAATCTTTACCACTCTTCTGACGGTTTTGTTGCTCCTCTTCCGTAACGACTGAACATTCTTGTGATTCCTTGCGCATTAAACATTTTCATTGAATACTATTTTGCTTTTTCTCGTTGCTTCTGTTAGTTTAAGGCAACTGTTTGCTAACAGTCGACAATCTTTACTCCCTTGATTAGCCAAATACATCTTACTTGCTTGGCAATCGATATCTATGATTCATTTTTCATCAGACAATAAATGTTTGTTGGTGATTTTGCAGTTGCTTCCCTGAAGAATTACTTGATGCGAAAGTCTTGCCTTTAGGTATAAAGACAAAGGTTGGCTACTTTTTAGTAACAACTAGAATAATTTCATCGCTCATCAGTAACCGCTATGTTATAATAATTGCATTCTCTATTAGGCCATGTTAAAAAATACTTTTAAAAGCTTTGATGATTACTTTAGCTCGCAAGTTGAGACTCACCTGGAAAAAATTACTTTATTATGGTTTTGCGGCCTAACTGCACTTCCTTTAAGAGAAGCATCAGAAAGATTGTTGAGAAGACAATCTCTTAGCTTAGTTTGCATGGGCTCGCGCAACGGTATAGAGCCACATCTTTTTCATGATTATGGTTTTGCCCGTGCACTAGGGACTGATATTGCACCTACTGCCAATATTTTCCCTTATATGATGCAACATGATTTTCACGATTTCAGGCCCTCCTATGTAGCTCCTTTTGATGTTTTATATTCGAATTCATTCGACCATTCTTATGATTTTGACAGATTTCTTTTGGCAAGCAGATCATTTTTAAATGACCAAAGCTTGATTATATTTGACTACAGCCCTTCGGATAATTTATATGTTAGCCCAGGCTCTGCTGACTGCCTTGCAATCAGTATGGAGGAGATGATAGAGAGAGTATATTCTGTCTTAGGTTATCAACTTGTCTGCAACGCCTCTGCTGATCCCAATATTGCTTCAGGCTGGAAGCACTATAAAGATTTGCGCCATTTAATTTTTGCGTCTCCATCGGTTTTTAAATCTAATCCCTCTATATGTGATTCTCTGAAATCTGAATATCTCGACTACTCATGCTGCGATAAAAAATTTGTTGACGACTATCTCAGAAAAGTCCAACTGATTGCAAATCATCATTTCTCTTTCTATAAGGCAGATTAAATTCTTATTGGATGTTTTAAAAATGAAATAGATAAAACCTTTCTTTCCCCATCTATACATGGTGTTCCACGATGAAGTCCGTATGTATCTTCAACCCATGCTGTACCTTTGCTTGTTGGCATTTTTATCAAACTTTCTTTTCCATAAATTTTCTCAAGGCTTTTTGCTCTAAATCGTCCTTGATGGAAATGAGTCTCATAAATTGTTTTTGCATCAAATTCAGTAACAAAATCCGTAAACCTTTCATCGTAGTCGCACATAATCTCTCTTTTGTCTGTGTAATTGCTACGTTGAAAATACTCATGGTTTCCACCTTCACTTGTGCTTAAATTTATGAAAATTTTCACAGCTTCAGTGCTGTCTATGTCTCTATGAAAAAGAAAGGCTTGATCTGATAACTCCCTCCTAGTTGGTACACGAGTATAAGGTTTTGAATGTAATATGTCCGGAGTACATATCCATACTTTGTTGGTACCAAGGTATTTTTTGATTGCACGTAAAACGCTTGGCGGGATTAGCTTGAGGAATTCGTATGAGACAGAGGAAGCTAGTTCTGAGTGTTCTGAGGCTTGTAATTTTTCATCGCGTTGCAAAACCCTATTTAACATGTCTTTGTTTATATCAAAATTTGCCCATCCCACATCTTTTAGCTGAAAAAAAATTTTGTTGCTTAACGGGTCGCGTTTCGACTCAAGTGAGTTGAACTCCGTGTTGGGTGTTGTTCTGAGGTATTTTCTCCACTCTCCTCCAGCGGTTAGTCCTATTGAATGCCTAAGTTTATAATAGCCTACAGATTTATCGGCGATACTCGTATCTGAATAACCAAATCCTCTCAATCTATATTGCGATACAAGATCATTGTAGAAATGTTGAGCACCTTCCTTTTCAATTTTTCTTATTTCGTTGATGTCAACCAATACTGAACACCCGTATTCTATTTCAATTATATCACTGCTAGGCTTCGGTGGTCATAAATATTGTTAGTCGTTTCTTCTCAATCGCAGTTCCTCCACCTGCAGCGGTATTCATCTTGATATTGATTAATCATAGCTTACCTTGTCTTTACTAGAGCTATAATAAATCCTAGTCGAATGTCGTGGTTGAGTCATGGCTATAGTGAAACTTCTTTTCGATCCACTTTTCCCAATTTTCTCACACTTCACTTCCATGTTTCATCGGTATGAATATACCTGCTCTGATGATCACAACCCACGTTTAGAGCACAATTCTCCTCTACAAGATACGCTGCCTGTGCGATCTAAAGGGATGCTTTTCAGGCCATGAATAGTGATCGTCTAATTATCAAGATCCTTCAAAAGCCAACCTATGAGAGTGACCTCGGAGGAGACTCAAAATTTCCTTGATTTTGTAGATCATGAGTTGGATTTACAAAATTTTTCCCTCGATAGTTGGAAGGAATATCTTAAAAGACTCCCTACTGTCTATAATAATGATGTCACATTCCGCTTACTTTTTGATTGGCATTGGAATCTGGCCTTAAAGCAAGGTCGAGCAGGCGTCAGGCTTCCCTCTGTTCATTTAGAGGTTTCTATTTTTACAAAGCAAGTCGAGTTGATACAGGCAGTAGGTGAGTATTTCTATCATCTAACATATCAGTATCGTGAGTTAATCCTTTTCCATGCACGAACTAATGTAAGAAATAAGTCACTTCTTGAAATCGGAGGATCACTGCCAAACGACTTGCTATTTGACCATTTAGGGGTTAGATCATACATAAATATTGAATCCCCTGACTATATTGACGCCAGGTCGAGCATCGATATGTCTTTAGGCGGTACAATAACCTCGAAGCATGGCGAACACGAAAGGAGGCGAACCATCTTCTGTAACGCTGAAGATATTGGTGAACATGTTCTCCCTGAATCAATTGATCATATATTTTCTGTTGCATGTTTTGAGCATATTTATGACCTTCCTGCTGCACTTCAAGCGTGTTATGCGTGTAATAAATTTGGTGGCACTCTTTACTCGTATTTTGCACCTATTTATTCATGCATCACTGGAGATCATGGGTCAATTCCTACACACGATAAATTTCAAGAGAAGCCTCACGGCCTCCACTTGCTAACACCGGTGGATCAGAGAAAAAAACTAATTAAAGCAGGAATTAAAGACCCCATGGAGATTCAAAATTTTCTTGGTAAAGTTAATTTTGATAGAGTACCTAATCGTCTTCTTTATGATGACTATGAGAGGATATGTACCGAATCCTTGTATTATGTCTTAGAGCTTGATCGACAAGATGATTATAACTTGTCCAAGGTCTTCCCACGACAGTTTGCGGAAGTACGACGTTCTAATCTCAATATCAATAATATGATGACGTCTGGCTTTCGCATTAATCTTTTAAAACTTCAAGCTCTACAACATATCATGTAAATACATCTTGTTTTTTCGATGTACTTTGTTTTCGCTAGATATATGGTGCATTGGAATTAAAATTAGCTGTTTTGCATAACAATGTTGTTATGCTCTATTTCTTGATATTGTCTACCATTTTGCTTAGTGCTCTTAACTTTTCTTTTTGCTTTCTGGCATTTATACTTTTTTCTTGTTGTTGGTGGCTTTCAGTTCGTTGTGCATTGTTTGTAAGCCTAGAGATTTCTAATTTTTTTGTTGAGCTCAAAGTTTACCGGACACCCAGCCAAGACGATAATCAAGACTATCTCGCCATTTTTCTTGATTAAACGCGTTCCAGCAATCAACATATGTTATGCATTTATCCTGTACCCACCTTTTTTCTCCATCTATTGAATTTGGAATTGTTAGTGATTCGCAAGATGGGCCATAGAGAGGTAGCCATTTAGAAAATGATGAGTTAGATGCAATTACATTTTTCGCGTAAAATAATGTTGCTGCATCCATTTCTATTTTGTCGCTGGATTGGATTACACAATTGATATTTGCTGAACGGCAAAAGGATTGGATCAATCCTGGTACAGGATTTACGCAGAGGTCTTGAGGGTTTTCTGGCTCACAAACTATAACCACATTTTTTGCTTTAGAATTAGATATCGCATCTATATAGTAATTAAGTGGAGGAAGGAATAGGGCACCGATAAATAATGCATCTCCAGCTCTGACGTGCACGACTATAGACTCCGATGAAATATGTATACTTTCGCGAGTTGGCAACTTTGAAAACAATGAGGTGTTGAGCCCCCTTAAAAGGGTTAGTGAGAAGTCCTGTTTGCTTGCAACTTCTAAAACATAATCTCGTAAGGTGCCCTCATCCCCATCATAGACGTTAAATTCTTCATTGAAACAATCTGTGCATGAAAGCATTATGCTTCGATTTTTTGATAGCTTGCAATTTACAAATAATATGAGGTTTAAAGCATGCATTCCATGAACCAATTTTGCTAGCTGGTCCAGAGTGTCGCCAAGCCTGCCATTTAAGAAATTTACCTTTAATCCAAATTCTCTTCTAGGTATCCCTAAAAAGAATAGTACATCTCTTGGCAGAGCAATGCCAAAACCTGATAACTCCTCGATTGTACGCCTCATCTTGTTTTTTTCTGCTGCTGAGGCTGATTTGCAGGTGCTTACTAATGCTTGTAAATACTCACTAGATTCAATCTCCTTTGTGGGAATCCGTTCCATCAATAAACCAAGAGCTCTTGTAGGTCCGCGCAATTCACAATGAGAGAGCGCATCCACGACAATGTCTTGCAGGGTTGTGCGTCTATCCATGGGCTTGCTCATTGATTGAATAATTTGGTGGGATCATAGTGCAAATACTTTTTTATCACTACCAAATCCCATTGTCCCTCGTTGCATGAGCATCTGATGATAAATGATGTTTCTGATGACTGTAGGTTATTAGTTTATTTATTGCTCATTTCACTTTTTCTTCATTTCCATTTGTTCCCTCATTGCATTATCTAGGGCAAGTGCCAAGAGTGCAGGAGGTGCGTTAACGGTTGGTATTCCCGCAGCCCTGCGAGTACCGTCGCTAAATATGAGTTGTCTCCCTTTGGTTCCCTATTGATGCCTTTCCCTTTTTAGCATTCTCAAGATCGTATCTTGAGCGAAATGGTTTTCTCCTATTAGTCTTGACTTCTCTTTTTTGTGATTATGTTTAGCGCTACGGCCCAAAGATGTTATTCGCTCTAAGTCTTATGTATTTGCTGATCCACTTCGAAATTGCTTTCAGGTTGTCCAAGGCAGTGTGAGAGAGTCCAAAGGTGCGTGTCTCGGGCTTCCAGCCTCTCCATTTTTCTTCGGCATCGGAGAGAGATTATTTGTTTGGGAGAGATTTGTTTTATGCTTCAATTCTTCCGAGGAAGCATCTCGTCTGGTGTGCATTCACTTGGATGCCTCGTTTTTGCATTGCTTTTATTGTTTTATGAATGGAACAGTAGGACCAGCCCCTGTTCAACTTGATGAAATTCTCGTTCTTCGCGGCTGAGGTCAAGCCCCACATTTAGCCCTTCTTTGAGTGCTTCCTGAAAGGGCGGCGTTGATGGCGGAGCGCTGTCAATCCAAAGTGCTGCAATACCCACCGCCGTGGCATGCCAACGGAATCGGCTCGTTGTGCCGATGTCCGGTTCATTCAACGCCTCCTCCAGGAGGATGTTGATGGTGAGGTTTGTGCTGGACATGTGCACCAGCATCGTGATCTATGGCTGGCCCTGCAATGAGCTGAGAGACTTCGTAGTGTTTGATTCACTCCATAGGGATGTCTTCGGCTTCGGATGACCTCCCTCAGCGCATCGCTCTTGTTCATGAGTGGTTCTCGCCTCGTTCTGTCGGTGGAGCAGAACAGGTTGTTCAAGAAGTTGATTCCCTTCTGCGCAGCCTCGGCTGCGAGCCGCAGATGGCGGCCCTGATCGACGCCGAATCTCGACAGCTGGGCATTTTGGTGCACTGACGATCCGTCCTCACCAGCCCGATTCAGCGCCTGCCGTGGTGGCGCAGCCATGTGCAGCAGTATTTGCCGCTGTTGCCCTTTGTTATCGAGCAGATCGATCTTGGTGCTGCTGAGATAGTGATCAGCAGCAGCCTCCTGGTTGCCAAGGGTGTGCTGACGTCTCCGGACCAGCTGCACATCAGTTATGTGTACACACCCGTGCGTTACGCCTTGGACCAGATGCACGCTTATCTTCAGCGTTCGGCGCTGGCTCGGCGTGGTTTGGGCCCTTTGATTCGCTGGCAGTTGCATGCTCTGCGGCAATGGGACCATCTCAGTGCTCAGCGGGTGGACCACCTCATTGCCAATTCTCGTTTCACGGCGCGTCGAATTCGCAAGTACTGGGGGCGGGAGGCCCGCGTGATCCATCCCCACCCCTGGAGGTGGAGCGCTTTCGCTGGAATGCCGATCGAGACGACGTCTACCTCTGTCTGTGTCGTTTGGTCCCGTACAAGCGGGTGGATCTGTGGTGGAAGCCTTCAATCGCCTGGGCCTACCCCTGCTTGTGGTGGGGGATGGTCCGGAGAAGGCGCGATTGGAGGCTCTGGCTGGTACCACGGTCACCTTGCTCGGCCGTCAGTCCCAGCAGCAGGTGGAAGAGTTCATGGCCCGTTGTCGGGCCTTTGTGTACGCCGGCCTGGAGGACTTCGGCATTGCTCCGGTGGAAGCAATGGCGTCCGGAGCTCCGGTGATTGGGTTGGGGCGGGGTGGTTTGGTGGACACGGTGCGTTGTGCGGCTGCAGGGATTCCTGAGCCCACTGGGGTGCTGTTCCCTGAACAAAGTGTCGAGTCGTTGGTGCAGGTCGTGGAGTGGTTTGAACAAGACGCATTTGGCATTCTCTGGATGCAGAAGCCATTCGTGCGTGGGCCGAGCGCTTCAGGCCGGAAGCCTTCGCGGCGCGCTTTGAATCGGTTCTGCGAACAGCCTGGAGTGCTCATCAGCGGGGCTGTGCCGTTGCAGCGAGTGGCCCTGCGGAGATGCCAGTGCTGCACCTGTGACGTTGAGTGTGGTGAGTCCCAAGTTGAGCCTTTGATCTCGGCCTCCCGGCCATCGTTGATTCAGTCCGCAGAGCGTGCAGCTCGCCGTGGCAAGTACAAGCCTCACCTTGCGCTGATCTCAGCCCCGCCATCGGATCTTTCGACCGGCACGCTGATCCGCCATCAGAACCGTTGGGGCCGAGTCTTTAAGCGCAGCGGAGACATTGTTTTTTCTCTCGCCGTACTCAGCATCGGTTCTCCGTTGTTGCTGCTTCTGGCGGGATTGGTGAAGCTCAGTTCACCGGGGCCTGTGTTTTACGTTCAGCGTCGGGTGGGCCGGAACTACCAGCGTTTTGGATGTATCAAGTTCCGCACCATGCGGGCCGATGCGGATGCCGTTCTTGCGCGTGTTCTGGAGGCAGATTCCTCGCTGCGTGCTGAGTTCGAGCGTGACTTCAAATTGAAACGTGATCCCCGAATCACTCCCCTGGGTCGTTTCCTGCGCCGCTCGAGTCTTGATGAGCTGCCACAGTTCTTGAATGTTCTGCGTGGGGAGATGAGCGTGGTCGGTCCACGCCCAATCGTCGCGAAAGAACTGGTTCGTTATGGCCCTTACATGGACGAAGTTGCCTCCGTCCGCCCTGGGTTGACCGGCCTTTGGCAAGTGAGTGGCAGAAACAACTTGAGTTACAAGAAACGGGTCAAGCTTGATCTGGCCTATGCCCGGGGTCGTTCGTTCGGCCTGGACTTTGCCATCATCCTGCGCACATTTGGTGTGTTGCTCCTTCCGATGGATCGCGGTGCTTACTGACTTGTGTTCAGCGGCTCGTGGTCCATTGGATGATCCCAAGACCACTGAGCCAGACGATCTCCAGTCGGCTTGATGCCTTCAGGACAGCTTTAACCAATGGCTCGTTTGCCGTTGGTTTGCCGGCCCCAAGCACAGGTTTCTGCACCAAGCGCTCTCCATACCTGTTCTCGCCGCCAAGTTGGATCCCGATGCAGTGGGCATAGATCGCTTCTGAACGACCTGCATTGGGGGATGGATCCGCAGAGCCATCCCGCTCAGCCGCTTGCACCCGCTGCGCCCATTGCGTCCAGGGTGGGCAGACCAGGGGCAGCGTCAGCATGACCAGACGGCAGGGCAGCCAGGTGAGTAGATCATCGAGGCGAGCGCCAGCCGTCCCCAACCAGCGCAGCCGGCCGCTGCGGTACCCGAGCATGGAATCCAGTGTGCTGCTGGCCTTGAAACCCCAGGCCAGCGCCAGCGGACCAGGGCCAGTGGGCAAGACCATCCACAGCAGGGAACCGATCCCCATCCAGAACAGTGGTGCGAACACGCCATCCACAGCATTTTCTGAGGCTGTTTCAGCTGCGGCCCTGAGCATTCCCGTTTGATCCAGGCTCTGAACGTCGCGTCCAACGATCCAGCTCAAGTTCCGGCGGGCTGGTTCGAGATCCCCCTCCGCTGCTGAGGGCAGTGCATCCACCACGGCGAGCACACTGTCCTTGAGGCTGCGAGCCGCCAGGGCGCTGGCGAGGCTCAGGGTCAGTATCGGAATGCTGAGCCATCCCCATGGGGAGGGAAGCCACAGCAGCCGCTCCAGACACCAGCCCGTCAGAACGCTGCCAAGCACAAGGATCAGGCTGATCAAGCCTCCCCCGATGCGCAGCTTGATCGGATGGTCCCCCGCCCATCTCTCGACCCAATGGCGCAACTGCTGAATGCTCCACCCCATCACCACCACGGGGTGGATCCACCTGCGCGGGTCACCGATCAGTCGATCAAGCATGGCTGCCCCGATCACCAGCAGGCCTCCCAACGCTTCTGAACTCATGGGAGGGGCGTGGCCAGAAACCAACAAAAATCCCCGCTCTGCACCGTTAGGGCAACAGAGCGGGGGGTGAGCTGAGTGATGGTGTCTGATGCCACCGGCTGTTCAGCGCTTGCGCTGGGTCAGGCGTCCTTCAGCCAGCTAAACATCGAGCGCAGGCCTTTGCCCACTTTCTCGATCGGATGCTGGGAATCACGGTCGCGCACCTTCTTCATTTCCGGCTTGCCGGCTTCGCATTCGGCCACGAAGTTCCTGGCAAAGGTGCCGTCCTGGATGTCTGCCAGAACGCGCTTCATCTCGGCCTTGGTGTCGGCGGTGATCAGACGGGGGCCGCTGACGTAGTCGCCGTACTCCGCGGTGTTGGAGATCGAATCGCGCATGGAGGTCAGTCCTCCCTTCACCATCAGATCCACAATCAGTTTCACTTCGTGGAGGCACTCGAAGTAAGCCAATTCGGGCTGGTAGCCCGCTTCCACCAGGGTCTCGAAACCAGCCTTCACGAGTTCAGACAGACCGCCACACAGCACAGCCTGCTCACCGAACAGGTCGGTTTCGGTCTCTTCCTTGAAGTTGGTCTCCAGAATGCCGGCACGGGTGCCACCGATTCCCTTGGCATAGGCCATTGCCATGCCGCGGGCGTTGCCGGAGGCGTCCTGTTCGATGGCGAACAAGGCGGGCACGCCCTGGCCGTTCTGGTACTCCCAACGCACGGTGTGGCCAGGGCCCTTCGGGGCGATCATCACCACATCCACATCGGCGGGGGGCTTGATCAGCTCAAAACGGATGTTGAAGCCGTGGGCGAAGCTGAGCACCTTGCCTGCACTCAGGTGGGGTGCGATTTCCTTCTCGTAGACGTCCTTCTGGAATTCATCGGGCAGCAAGACCATGATCCAGTCGGCCTTGGCTGAGGCATCGGCCACGCTCAGCACTTCAAGGCCGTCCGCCTTGGCTTTCTCGGCGGAGCGGCTGCCGTCATACAGGCCCACCACCACATTCACGCCTGAATCCTTCAGGTTCAGAGCGTGGGCATGACCCTGGGAGCCATAACCAATGATGGCCACGGTCTTGCCGTTCAGCAGACCGAGATCGGCGTCGGAGTCGTAAAAGAGCTGGGCCATCCGGGGCGGGCTTGCGGAACACTGCAGTGGACGAGCTTACGCAGCGGCCTGCCCCGTTCAGTTCAGGCCTCGTTCGGATGGGAGATGACGCGGTCGATCAGGCCGTATTCCTTGGCTTCTTCGGCGCTGAGGAAGTAGTCCCTGTCGGTGTCCTTCTCGATCTTCTCGAAGCTCTGGCCACTCATGTCGGCCAGGGAGCGGTTGAGCATCTCCTTCATCCGCAGGATCTCCCGTGCTTCGATCTCGATGTCACTGGCCTGGCGACGGCTGGTGCCGCCGAGGGGCTGGTGAATCATGATCCGGCTGTGGGGCAGGGCGACCCGCTTGCCTTTGGTGCCAGCGGCGAGAAGGAAGGCACCCATGGATGCAGCAAGGCCAACGCAGATGGTCACCACCTCGCTCTTGACGTACTGGATGGTGTCGTAAATCGCCAGTCCAGCCGTGACGGAGCCGCCGGGGGAGTTGATATAGAGGTAGATCGGCTTGCTGCTGTCTTCCGAGTCCAGATAGAGCATCTGGGCCACCAGGCTGTTGGCGATGCCGTCATTGACCTCAGAGCCAAGGAAGAGGATCCTCTCCACCCCGAGACGGGTGTAGATGTCGACCCAGCGCTCCATCTGGCTGCCGGGCAGGCGGTAGGGAACGCTGGGGGTACCGATCGGCATGGTTCAGAACGTTGATGAAGGAAGGGCAGGAGGTTTGGGTCTGAAGCCGTCGGTCAGACGGGGGGATTGCCAGGCAGGTCCTTGCGGCTGCTGAGCACGCGGTCGATCAGTCCGTACTCAACGGCTTGTTGAGGGGTGAGGTAGCTCATCCGGTCGGAGTCCTTGCTCAGCTCCTCCACAGAACGACCTGTGTTGGTGGAGAGGATCTCGAGCATCGCCTGCTTGTTGTGCAGCACTTCTTTGGCCCGGATCTGGATGTCCGTCGCCTGGCCGCGGGCGCCGCTGCGGGGCTGGTGCAGAACGATGGAGGAGTGAGGCAACGCGGCCCGTTGACCTTTGGTCCCTGCCGAAAGAATCACTGCCGCCGTGCCCATGGCCTGGCCGATGCAGATGGTGTGCACCGGAGGCTTCACATAGCGGAGGGTGTCGCAGATGGCGAAGGCTTCGGTCTCGAATCCGATCGCATCACCCGAGTACCAGCTTGTGCCAGTGGAGTTGATATAGAAGTAAATCGGCTTCTCTGGGTTGTCGAACTCCAGATAAAGCAGCTGAGCAATGATCAGCTCAGTCACGTCGATGCCCATCTGACGCTTGGCGTCGTCGTCAGAGAACAGGGGCAAGCCCAGGTAGACGATTCGCTCCTTGAGCAGGAGTGAGGGAAGGTCAGGAGGTGGTGTGCGCATCACGGCGCTGTCGCCGTAGTACGGGGCCGAAGTTGTCATCTCCACCATCGCGGTGGGGGGAGCCTAGCCGGGGTCAGCGGGCTTGCGGTTGCTGGTTTTGGCCGGTTTTCCCTGACTTTTCGATTTGGATGAGGGCTTGGTGTCGGTTGATGCATCGTTCTCGTCCAACCGTGCAAACACCATGCGGCCGGTTGGGGTTTGCAGGGCACCGGTCACCACCACAGGTTTGCGTTGGCCGATCAGCGATTTCGCCTCGTTGACCACCACCATCGTTCCGTCATCGAGGTAGCCGACACCCTGGCTGTCCTCCTTGCCCTCTCGCACGATCTTGAGTTTGAGCTCATCGCCTGGTTGCACTTCAGGCCGCAACGCGATCACTAGCTCACTCAGATTCATCACCTTCAGGTCTTTGACCTGGGCCACCTGCGCGAGGTTGAAGTCTGCGGTCACCAGCGTGCCGCCGGTGTCGGATGCCAACTGCAGCAATCGTTCGTCCGTTCCCTTGCCGTCGTAACGGGTGCTGTTGATCACCAGCCGCCGCCCGTAGGTTTCCCGCAGATCCTTCAGAAGCTTCAGGCCACGTCGGCCCTTGGCCCGCTTTTCGACGTTGGTGGAATCCGACAGCTGCTGCATCTCATCGATCACCGATTCGGCAACGATCACCTGCCCTTCCAGCAATCCGCAGGCGAGCATGCCGCGGATCCGGCCATCGATGATCACGCTCGTGTCCAGGATCTTGGCCGTGGCGGGGGTCAGCACCCCATCAGCCACCAGCAGCGCCTCCGTGCTCGCGGGATTGAACAGGCGAAGCAGCGTGCGGCCGTGAACTTCCGCCAGGTTGCTTCCGAGAATGCCAAAAAAGACATTGCTCACCACCGCCAGAAGGGGTTTGAGCAGAACAATTCCTCCGGAGAACGGAAGCAGCAGAACAGGCAGCAGCAGCAGGTTGGCCACCAGCAACCCCAGGATCAGGCCGACAGCCCGGCTCACCAGCAGATCGGTGGGCATGGTGCGCACCTGTTGCATCAGGCGCACCCGCAGCTTTTTGAACACCAGGCCTGCGATCAAGCCAATGCCACCGCCAGCTCCGCTGAGCTGGAGACGCAACTGTTCAGCATTGGTGGTTGCACTCACCAGGCCGTCGGGCAGCAAGTGAATCCCCATCCACCCGGCAGCTGCACCGGAAACCACAAACAGAAGCAGGATGAGCGGATCCACCATGGGTTCAGGTCGTGGTAGCTCGATCCGGATGCCAGAAGCATGCCTTATCCCATCCCGCCCCGCAGCGCCTACCTCCACATTCCCTTCTGCCACCGGCGCTGTTATTACTGCGATTTCGCCGTGGTTCCCCTGGGGGACCAGGCCCGAGCCGACAACGGGCCTGGCAGTCGCTCGATCCGTGAGTACCTGAGCTCGCTGCATCGGGAAATCGCCTCTGCCCCAGGGGGTCCGCCCTTATCCACCGTGTACATCGGCGGGGGAACGCCATCGCTGTTGTGCCCCGATCAGATCGGAGCACTGATCGATGCCTTGACTAACAAATTCGGTCTTCAACCGGGTGCGGAAATCACCCTGGAGATGGATCCGGCAACCTTTGATGCCGCGCAGTTGGCCTCCGTTCTGGCCCGTGGCGTGAACCGCATCAGCCTGGGGGGGCAGAGCTTTGATGATGCGGTGCTCGAGCAGCTGGGGCGTCGGCATCGCCAGAGCGACCTCCATGCGGCGATCGACTGGCTGGTTCAGGCCTGGCGCGATGGCGCGCTTCGGTCCTGGAGTCTCGATCTCATCCAGAACCTCCCGGGCCAGACCCTGGCCGGGTGGGATGCGCAGTTGGATCAGGCCATTGCCAGTCAGGCTCCCCATCTCTCGATTTACGACCTCTCGGTGGAGCCGGGCACGGTGTTTGATCGCCAACGAACGCTTGGCCTGTTGCAGCTGCCGGAGGACGACCTGGCCGTTGCCTTGATGGAGCGGACCACACAACGGCTGTCGGCTGCTGGACTCAGCCGCTATGAGATTTCCAACCACGCCCGTCCGGGCCATGCCTCCCGTCACAACCGGGTGTACTGGAGCGGTGCCGGCTGGTGGGGTTTTGGCATGGGAGCGACATCAGCACCCTGGGGGGTGCGTTTGGCGCGACCCCGCACCCGCGCCGCTTACGCGGAATGGCTGGATCATCGTCCTGAGGAATCAGTCGCCGAGGCTGGACTCCCCCTGGATGATCAATTGCTGGTGGGTCTGCGGCGCCGGGAAGGGGTGACCCTTCAAGGTCTTGATGCCGATGCCCTGGTGCGCCGCTGGCAACCGCTCGTTGAGCGTGGATGGCTGCAGCAGCGGGCAGGTCGTTGGTGCCTTACCGACCCCGAGGGCATGGCCCTCAGCAATCAGGTGCTGATTGAGGTGATTCTGTGGTGGGAAGAGTGTTGTTCCGTGTCTGCTGGACCCAACCCTTCAATGCGTCGATGAACAGGCGGCGGCCATCCACCAGCGCTGGGCTGAAGGGAGGTTGTTTGGCGGTGAGCCCCAGCAGGTCTGCGGTGACGCGCACCTGGCCGTCGCAGCCGTCACCTGCCCCGATGCCGATCACCGGGATGGTCAGCGCCTGCTGCACCCGGCACGCCAGCTCGGCAGGAACATGTTCCACCACCAGGGAGAAGCAGCCCTTCTGCTCGAGGGTGCGCGCCTGATCGACCAGGCGTTCCTGGCTGATGGCGTCCGTGGCCTGGCGCCTGTACCCCAGGCGATGCACGGCCTGCGGGGTGAGGCCCAGATGCCCCATCACGGGAATGCCCATGCGCACAAGACGGTCGATTACGGCGACAACCTCGGGTTCCGCCCCCTCCAATTTTACCGCCGCTGCGCTGGACTCCTTCAACAAACGCCCTGCAGCCGCCACGGCGCGGTCTTTGCCGCACTGGTAGCTGAGAAAGGGCAGGTCACAGACCAGCAGGGGCTGATCGGCCGGCATGGCCGTCAATCCCCGGGCGACTGCCTGGGTGTGATGGAGCATCTGGTCCAGGCTCACCGGGAGTGTTGTGGCATGGCCCAGCGCCACCATCGCCAGTGAATCACCGATCAGCAGCACGTCTGCACCGGCGGCCTCGGCCAGAGCTGCAGAGAGGCTGTCCCAAGCGGTGAGCACGGCGATGGGTTGGCCCTTCTGCTTGAAGCGGGTCAGATCAGAAGGACGCATGCAGATTCAGAACCCCTCGGGGGCTCATTGCTAGCATTCGGCCGATTCGGGCCCATGCGGCTCTGACGCCCAAATCTGGTCAGGACCGGAAGGGAGCAGCCACACGGGATGCTCAGGGCAGGCGTGGGTTCCGGGTCACCACATTCAAATGAGCTGTCAGACCTCGCGGTCTGACAGCGATTTCACAAGCTGCCGTTGTCCTGTTGCTGACGGCGACGCAGGAACTCAGGAATGCGGGCGCCGTTCTCTTCGGGCTCCCCACGATTCAGCATTCCGGGCGCGGAGCGGCTGCGCTCGCTGCGGTACGGCTGCTTGTTCTCGAAGCCTGTAGCGATCACCGTCACGTGGATCTCCCCTTCGAGGGCCTCATCCACCACAGCGCCAACGATGATGTTGGCTTCGGGATCAACAACGTCGTAAATCACCTCGGAAGCAGTGGTCATGTCCTCCAGGGTCATGTCCTTACCACCGCTGATGTTGATCACACAGCCCTTGGCGCCATCGATGCGCTCGGTTTCCAGCAGCGGGCTTGCAATCGCGGCTTGGGCTGCTTCCACGGCTCTTGAGCGACCGGAACCGATGCCGATGCCCAGCAGTGCTGTGCCTGCTTCGGTCATCACTGAGCGAACGTCAGCAAAGTCAACGTTCACCAGGCCCGGGCAGGTGATGATGTCGCTGATGCCTTTGACGCCCATGCGCAGGACGTCGTCCGCACTCCGGAAGGCTTCCTGAAGGGGAGCTCCGCCGATGGCATCACGCAGGCGGTCGTTGGGGATCACGATCAGGGTGTCAACGTGTTCCGCCAACCGAGCGATGCCTTCGTCGGCCTGACGCATGCGACGACGGCCCTCGAAGCTGAACGGCTTGGTCACGATGCCCACGGTGAGAGCACCGACTTCACGGGCGACTTCGGCCACCACTGGTGCTGCACCAGTCCCCGTTCCACCGCCCATGCCAGCGGCAATGAACACCAGATCTGAGCCCTGCAGTGCATCGTGCAGATCCGTGCGGGATTCTTCAGCTGCCTTCTGGCCGATGGTGGGGTTGCCGCCGGCACCCAGTCCGCGGGTCAGGGTCTGCCCCAACTGCAGCCGTTGCTGAGCCTGCGACTGGATCAGGGCCTGGGCATCGGTGTTGAGAACGCGGTATCCAACCCCCTCAAGGTCGCTGAGGATCATGCGGTTGACGGCATTGCTGCCGCCACCCCCAACGCCGATGACCTCGATGCGGGCGGACTGGCTGGGCTGGATACCAGCTGCCGTGAAAGACCCTGAGCCGCTCACCATCTCCATCGTCGAGGCAGAACCGTGTGGTTGCGTTGCATTATGTCCCTGAAGCCTTGTCTCGGCTTCAACAGATCACAAACCAGGAGCTGAGGTTGTGGTCTCCAGATTTTCCACCCGAAGGTTTCAGGGTTCAGTTTTGGGCTGCTTGGGGGCGGGTTGCGCCGGCAGTTGCAGTTCCGGGCGGTCCGGATTGCTGAGATCAAGGCTGCTGTGATGGGCC
>Ga0189275_100450_pt1 | contig 16092 bp, 18 predicted proteins | sample N19A6minimetaG_FD_130329 | JGI IMG/M metagenome (GOLD analysis project Ga0189275, IMG submission 130329) | Marine microbial communities from the Costa Rica Dome - N19 A6 mini metaG | ecosystem: Environmental > Aquatic > Marine > Oceanic > Photic zone | place: Costa Rica: the Eastern Pacific...
AATGGATGTTGTCCAGTTGATCCGCAATGCGGGCAGCATCATGCAGGTCTTGCAGCGTGCTGTCGCGGTACTCCTGCGTGTCCACGTCCACCATGTGCACAGCAGCGCCAGCGGTGCCGAAGTGGACACGGTTGCCGGAGAGCTTGAGGTCATGTTTAGCGTTACGTCCGGGCAGGGTAAAATCTTTGTTGGCTTTGGCCAGCATGTCCTCAACGAGAGCACGGGGGAAGCGCAGGCGGCCGTCGTCTCCCAAAATGGCACCCGCAGCGGTCATGATGTCGATGCCGGATTGCGGAGCGTCCGCAAGGCCAATCTGTTCCAGAGCATCCAGCGCGGTCTCGTGGATGCGCCTCATGTCGTGGTCGGTGAGCGGCTTGTATTGGCCGCCCTCCATACCGGCGCGGATGGGACGCACGTCTTGAGACAGCGGTGCAGCGCGGGCGGCACGACGGGCGGAGCGACCGCCGGAACGGCGGGAAACAGGGGCATTCATAGTGGTGAGGTCCTTTGCGTGTTGATGAGAATGAGGTCACATCAACAGGCAGGGCGTCCCCGTGCGGCGCGTCCGCGCTCTGCGCCAATGGTCAGAACCACCAGCTGGATTTTGCTGCGTATGGCTTGCATGTCGAACTCCTTGTCTTGGAAGTGTGCGACTCAGTTTGGGTGGCGTCATGTCCAATAGCGACAGATGTCGTTTTTAGAGCATGACGCCACCCAATGGGTTATGAGGTGGATTCTCTGGCCAGTTTTTCTGCATGATCCACAAGGGTTTGCAGGGCCTCTTTGAAGCGGTCATCCGCCACGGTCATTGCCACGCGAATGTGACCATGGGCCGATTGACCAAAGCTTTCGCCCGGCATGGTGGCGATGTGGTGCGTGTCCAGCAGTGAGTTGGCAAAAGCCTCACCCGACAGTCCCGTCGCGCGCACATCTAGCATGATATACATCGCGCCCTGGGCCGGAATGAGGCCGACGGTGTTTTGATTGGCTAGGATGTCTTTGGCAATTTCCCGACGGCGTTGGAAAGGCGCGGCAATCTCGCCTTCCAAGCCTTCACCTTGGGCCAGCGCAAACACAGCGGCGTCCTGAATGAAGCCCGGCACGCCGTAGGTGGTGTGGGTGGCAAGGTTGATCAGGTGGGAGATTACCTCTTTTGGTCCCGCAATCCAGCCAATACGGGACCCTGTCATGGCATGGGATTTGGACATGGACCCCACTACAAGTGTGCGCTCCGCCATATCAGGGAGCGTGCGGGGGCTGATGTGTTCACCTTCCCAAACCTGCGTGTCGTAGACTTCGTCGGAGATCAGCCAGAGGTCGTGGTCTTTGCAGACCTGCGCGATGCCATTGAGCGTGTCGCGGCCATAGACCGTGCCGGTTGGGTTGTTTGGCGTATTGATCAGCAGAGTTGCGGCGCCTTTGGCGGCTTCTTCTGCGATTTCTTCGGGACGTGGCTGGAGCGCGTTGGAAGCGTGGGTGCGGATGGGCACGGGCTCTGCGCCGACGCTGCGAATGGTTCCGGGGTAGGTGGCATAATACGGATCGATGTAGAGCGCGCGATCGCCGGGAGAGCAGGTGGCGACATGAGCGGCAAACAGCGCGGATTGGCCACCAGGGGTGATCAGGATGTTTTCATAGGTTGTCGGCACGCCAGTGCGTTCCGTCAGGCGGGCGGCGACGGCTTCGCGCATTTCTTGAGTGCCTGGCACCATGGCATAGCCTGTGTGGCCACCGCGGGCAGATTCGTCCATGGCGCCAAGGATTACAGGATCGGTGCGAATGTCGTGTTCGCCAATAGTCAATTCTGTCACATCGACGCCTTCGGCGATCATGCGACGTGCTTTGTAGAAGACATCCCAGCCGTCAGAGCCGCCGCCAGTGATGTTGGTGATGCGCTGCGAAAGTTTCATGTCCCGCACTCCCTCATAGTGATTTGCGCTCAGGTGGCAGGGCGTGGAGCGCGATGTCAAATTCAATGTTGTGATACCCCAAATTTCCATTACGGCGCCGTGGGCTCATTGCTGTAGAGAGACCAACACAACATGAGTGCGTCGTCTGGTTCAGGCGTCTTTTCCCAGATCTGAGGGGCTGTCGCCCATCAGGTACCGTGGCCCTGTGCCGCGCGTTTTGGCACGGTCATCCGGGTTGTAGAGCTTGCAGTTGGACAGGCTGAGGCAGCCGCATCCGATACAGCCGTCTAATTGGTCACGTAGCTTGGTCATTTGCGCAATGCGGGTGTCGAGAATTTTGCGGAAGCGTTCGGAGATCGACTGCCAGTCAGCTTTGGTGGGGGTGCGGTTGGACGGCAGGCTGTTTAGCGCCTCGCGGATTTCCGCGATTGAGAACCCCAAGGATTGGGAAATCATCACAAAAGACAGGCGCCGGATGTCTGCACGGTCATAGCGACGTTGACCGGTGTCCGTGCGATGCGGATGCACGATGCCTTCTTCCTCGTAATAGCGGATGGCAGACGTGGCGAGGCCGGTGCGCTCGGCGATTGCACCGATGCTCAAACCCGTGGGGCGTAAGCGGATTTTTTGTTTCTGTTTCATTAGATCATTGTTTTTATTGTGAAAGAAGTTCTTGTGATAAAGTTAACTTGAGAGATTAGTCTAAGTCCATCAAGAATTTCTGAGGAAGGACCTAGAGCGATGAAACTGGAACATGTGAACCTGACTGTGCGCGACCCAAAGGCCACTGCGGCGATGCTGTGTGAGCTGTTTGATTGGCAGATCCGTTGGGAGGGGGACTCGATTTATGGCGGGCACACCGTGCATGTGGGGGATACCGAAAGCTATCTTGCGCTTTATGCGCCGCCCAAGGACATCCAGAACGCGGAAGAGAGCTACTATCGGGCCGGTGGTTTGAACCATATCGGTATTGTGGTGGCGGATTTGGACATGGTGGAAGCGCGCGTTAAGGCGGCAGGATTCGTGCCGGGCAGCCACGCGGACTACGAACCGGGCAAACGGTTTTATTTCGATGGACCAGACGATGTGGAGTATGAGGTGATCAGTTATGCCTGAGGTACGCAACGTGGGCCCTGTCGGGCTGTTGATCTGGTGCGGCGCCCTTTTGGGCGTCGGCTTCCCGCTTAGTAAGATTTCTGCGGCAGCTGGGGTCTCTCCCATAGCTTGTGCTTTGCTTGTGTCGATGGCGGCGAGTTTGAGCTTATTCCCCGTGCTGGCCGCGCAGGGGCATTTGAAACTGCCGAGAGGCAAAATGCTGCGCTATGTGGTGATTTCTGGCCTCGTGAGCTTTGCTGGCATCAATCTGTTGATCTTCGGTCTCGTAACGAAGCTCGGCGCGGGGCAGGTGGGGATGATGTTTGCCCTGTCGCCTGTTGCAACCTTGGCCCTATCGGCGATGTTTGGGCTCAAGACACCTTCCCGTTTGGGCCTTCTGGGGATTGGCTTTGGCCTGGTTGGGGCGTTGATGGTGGCCTTTGGGCGCGGCGGGGTAGATGGCACAGTGCTGTGGTCTTTTGTGGGTCTGACAATTCCGCTCATATTGGCGGCGGGTAATGTGTATCGCACACTGGATTGGCCGAAGGGTGCACATCCCATGGCACTGGCGTTTTGGAGCCATGGGGCGGCGATTGTGGCGCTGGTCGTGGTTCTGGTTGCCCGTGGTGAAGCAGGTGCATTTCTTTCCATCGCGAATGTGCCTTGGGTTGCTGCAGTACAGGTTGTGGCGGCGTCGCTGACCTTCCCGGCCTATTTTAGGCTTCAGAAACTGGGTGGCCCCGTGTTGTTGAGCCAGATTGGTTATGTGGCGGCCGCGGTTGGCCTCGTTGTCGGAGTGGTCTTTCTGGGAGAACGTTACGGCCCGATCAGCTGGATCGGGGCTGTGATCACGGCGATTGGCGTAGCGCTGACGATATTGGCGCAGACCGGTTGGTCGGCCAGTCTTTCGCTGAGATTGCCTTTAGGGCGGTTGACGAGGGCGCGGATGTGGCGCTGAAAATTACGACGGCAAGGCACGCATACCGAAACAAGTGACCCTAATCGCCGCGCGGCGGCAGGGTGTTCTGAAGCTTCTTCGTCAGGCCTGAGCGCACAATATCGTAGGACACTCCCAGACGGTGGCGCAGTTCTTCTGCGTCGCCGTCAAGCGGCATGTGAAACCAGCTGCGGTGAAAATATGGGGCCTTGATGCCTACTCCGGCGTCAATCAGCATTTGCGCGGTTTCTGTGCTGTCGGTTTTCACGGACACGCCGGTTTTGGTGGCGCCAATGCAGGCAAACATTTTGCCACCCACTTTCCAGGCGTCATGTTCGGCGCCCCAAGGGTCGGACAGTTCGGCCCCGGGAAAGGCGGCGCAGATGCTGTTGATGGTGTCGCGGCTCATGACGTTAAACTGCGTCACAGGGGCGAATTGGTCAATTCAGAGATGTCGGGCTTGACCGCCGTTCGTGCCACGCATAGGGTCGCCGCCATGAACACTGTACGCACCATTATTATTTGCTGCTGCATTACCTGCTGACATCGTCAGGCGGGCCGTTCTTCTATTTCAAACATGTTTGAGAATTGGTAAGCCCGCCACGGACCAACCGTGTGCCGAGGAGCCACTTATGACTGAGATCAAGCTGCACAATACGCTGAAACGCCGCAAAGAGGTGTTTCAGCCGATCGATCCTGAAAATGTGCGGATGTATGTCTGTGGGCCAACGGTTTATGATCGCGCGCATATTGGCAATGCGCGGCCTGTGGTGGTTTTTGACGTGCTGTATCGCCTGCTGCGCGAAGTCTATGGCGCCGAAAAGGTGACCTACGTGCGCAACTTCACCGACGTGGATGACAAGATCAACGCACGGGCGGCGGAGAGCGGTCGTGAGATAGGGGACATCACGGCGGAAACCACACAATGGTATCTCGATGACATGGGCGCATTGGGGGCGATGGAGCCCAACCATATGCCACGCGCGACGCAGTATATTGGCGAGATGATCACCATGATCGAAAAACTAATTGCGGATGGCTTTGCCTATGCCCATGACGGCCACGTGTTGTTCCGGGTGCACAAGTATGACGACTACGGCAAGCTCTCGGGCCGGTCTGTGGACGACATGATCGCCGGCGCGCGGGTTGAGGTGGCGAGCTACAAAGAAGATCCAATGGATTTTGTGCTGTGGAAGCCGTCTGATGACAGCATTCCGGGCTGGGACAGCCCCTGGGGACGTGGGCGTCCTGGCTGGCATATCGAGTGCTCGGCGATGTCTTACGAACTGTTGGGCGCGCATTTTGACATCCACGGCGGCGGCAACGATTTGATGTTCCCGCACCATGAAAATGAGATTGCCCAAAGCTGCTGTGCCAATGGCGGGCAGCATATGGCGAATTTTTGGCTGCACAATGAAATGCTCCAGGTGGAAGGCAAGAAGATGTCCAAGTCTTTGGACAACTTCTTCACCGTGCGCGATTTGCTGGATGGGCATGACGGCAATCCAGGCGTGCCGGGCGAGGTGATACGCTTTGTGTTCCTGAGCACACATTACGGCAAACCGATGGACTGGACCGCGAAGAAGGCTGCGGAGGCTGAGGCGACGTTGCGCAAGTGGCGGACGTTGACAGCGGGCGTCGAGCCCGCAGCCACCGTACCTGCACAGGTGTTGGATTGCGTGGCAGATGACCTGAACACAGCTGGTGCAATTGCGGCGCTGCACGGCTTTGCCAGTGCAGGGGAGGCGGCAGAGCTCTTGGCTGGGGCGCAGATGCTGGGTCTGTTGACGGAGGAGTTGGCGGACTGGGTGCAAGCCGGGGATGTTGATTGGGGCGCATTGGCCGACAAACTGGCCGCTTTGCGGGCTACTGCGATGGAGAGCAAAGATTTTGCGCCGGTGGATGCGCTGAAGTCGGCTTTGGTCGACGCCGGTGTCGAAGTTCGTATGAGCAAAGCGGGGGTGGATCTGTCTCCGGCGGCGGGATTTGACGAGAGCAAGCTGGCAGGACTGCTGGACTAAGGCAAACAGGCGTGCGCAGGTAAGCGCGCGCCTTTTTCGTGTGGGCGCTCCGGCCTGCATTTGAGACACAGCGGAAGGCCAAGCTATGCGCAAGGAACGCCTCTTTCTCTACGACACCACGCTGCGCGATGGGCAGCAGACACAGGGTGTGCAGTTTTCCACCAGTGAAAAGGCGCAGATTGCGGCCACGCTGGACGCGATGGGCATCGACTACATCGAAGGCGGCTGGCCCGGGGCGAATCCGACCGACAGCGCGTTTTTTGAGACCAAGCCAAAACTCACCGCCACATTCACGGCCTTTGGCATGACCAAACGCACAGGCATGTCTGCGGAAAACGATGATGTTTTGGCCGCCGTGATGAATGCGGGCACCGAGGCGGTGTGTCTTGTGGGCAAGACCCATGATTTTCACGTGACCACGGCGCTTGGCATCACGCTGGAAGAGAATGCCGACAACATCGCGAAATCTGTGGCCTACATGGTTGCGCAAGGCCGCGAGGCTTTGTTTGACGCGGAGCATTTCTTTGATGGGTATAAGGCCAACCCGGCCTATGCGCTGGAGGCGGTGAAAGCGGCCTATACGGCAGGTGCGCGCTGGGTTGTGTTGTGTGACACCAATGGCGGGGCGTTGCCGCGGGAGGTCTATGAGATCACCAAAGCGGTGATTGCAGCGGGTATTCCGGGCGATCACCTCGGTATTCATACGCATAATGACACCGAACATGCGGTGGCCAACTCATTGGCGGCGGTGGACGCCGGGGCGCGGCAGGTGCAGGGCACCTTGAATGGTTTGGGCGAGCGCTGTGGCAATGCCAACCTGACGACCTTGATCCCGACGCTTTTGTTGAAAGAGCCCTATGCCAGCATGCTCGACATTGGGGTGAGCCTTGAGACGCTGGAAGGGCTGACCCGGGCGAGCCGGATGCTGGACGACATCTTAAACCGCGTGCCGATGCGGCAGGCGGCCTATGTGGGGGCCAGTGCCTTTGCCCATAAGGCGGGGCTGCACGCCAGCGCGATCCTGAAAGATCCGAGCACCTATGAGCATGTAGACCCGTCCGTGGTGGGCAATGAGCGGGTTATTCCGATGTCCAACCAAGCCGGTCAGAGCAATCTGCGCAAGCGGCTGTCGGATGCGGGGCTTGCGATCGAAAAAGGTAACCCGGCCTTGGGCGACATTCTCAACCGCATCAAGGATGCCGAGGACAAAGGTTATTCCTACGACAGCGCGCAGGCGAGTTTTGAGCTTTTGGCGCGGGAGGCTTTGGGGCTCAGCGAGCGCTTCTTTGATGTGGAACGCTATCGTGTGATTTCGGAGCGGCGGCGCAATGCCCGCGGCCATCTGGTAGTGGAAAGCGAGGCGGTGGTGACGGTGCAGCTTCCGAATGGCGATAAGACGACCAGCTATTTCAAAAACGATCATGCGGATGAGATGAGCGATGAAGGGCCGGTGAACGCGCTGTGGCAAGCTCTTAAGTCGGACCTTGGACCGTATCAAAGCGTGATAGATGACGTGCGGCTTGTCGACTTTAAGGTGCGGATCACGAACGGCGGTACCGAGGCTGTCACGCGGGTTATCATAGACTTTGAAGACGACACCGGGCGGCATTGGTCAACGGTGGGCGTGTCCGCTAATATAGTGGATGCGAGCTTTGAGGCGCTGCTCGATGCTTTGAACTGGAAGCTGGTGCACGATGGCGCGCGAGTGGTCCACTAGGCGACGCAGGTCGTACTTCGTGAAACGTAATTCTGAGGGCGAAACGTGAGCCAGCAAGACGTGAATGCCTGTGCCGAATTGGTCCAGCGGGGGGACCCGGATCGCTTTGCCGCCGTTTTGGCTGCGAAACCTGCGGCGCGCGATGTGCTGTTGCCAATCTATGCGTTTAACGTGGAAGTGGCGCGGGCGCCTTGGGTGACGCAGGAAACCATGATTGCCGAGATGCGCCTACAATGGTGGCGTGATGCGCTGGAGGAAATCCGCGAGGGCAAGCCCGTGCGGCGGCATGAGGTTGTATCGCCTTTGGCGGAGGTGCTGAGTGCAGAGGATGCAGAGGTTCTGGACCGGCTGATCGAGGCGCGACGGTGGGATATCTACAAGGATCCGTTTGAGGACTTGGCGCATCAGACGCAGTTTTTACAAGACACTGGCGGTGGGCTTTTGCTGGCCGCTGCGCGCAGTCTGGGACCTTGTGAGGAAGCTATTGCACTGGACGCGGGCTATGCACTGGCGCTGGCAAATTGGCTTGTTGCGATCCCGGCGCTGGAGGCGCAGAAGCGGGTGCCGTTGGTTGATGGACGGCCAGAAGCGGTGTGTGAATTGGCGCAGGATGGTTTGGCGCGGCTTCGTGCGGCGCGCGCCAAGCGACATCAGGTGTCGCGCGTGGCGGCCCAGGCGTTCCTGTGTTGTTGGCAAGTGGACACGGTGTTGTCACAAGCAGCGGCGGAGCCGGAACGCGTGGCGCAAGGCGCGCTTGGCATGAGTGAGTTTGGCAAGCGGGTTGGCTTGCTGTGGCGCGGCATGAGCGGGCGCTGGTAGTAACCGCCCGCCCGTTTGCTCAGGCGGCTTTTTCGTCAGTGGGGCGGAACATCAGCCAAATGAGCGCGCCACCGGCCAGCATCAGGAACGGTGTCATGGCGAGGTTCACGCTGGTCCAACCGGTCACGGCGTCACCGCCGGAACAGTTCATCAGGCCGCCGGACGCCAAAGATGCAAGTGTGACGCCGCCAAAGACAATCACATCGTTCATGCCTTGCATGCGGCCGCGCTCTTCGACGGTATGCGCACCGGCAAGCATGGTGGTGGCACCGATGAAGCCAAAGTTCCAACCCACGCCAAGCAGGATCAGCGCGATAAAGAAGTTTTCAAGGTTCACACCTTGGAGCGCCACGCCGCCGGCAGCGGCAAGGATCAGGATGCCCAAGGCAAGCACTTTCTCGACGCCAAATTTTGCAATCAGATGACCGGTGAAGAACGAGGGCACAAACATCGCCAGCACATGCGCGGTGACCACATCCGCCGCGTCGTTTTTCTCAAAGCCACAGCCGACCACGGCCAACGGTGTCGAGGTCATGACCAGGTTCATCAGCGCATAGGCCACCATGCCGCAGATCACGGATACCGCAAAGCGAGGGCTTGTGAGCAGCTCCCAACGCGTGCGCCCCTTGGGCGCGTCAGCCGAGGGTTCTGGTGGCTTTGGAATGTCAATGAACAGGAACAGCAGAGAACCGATCAGGTTGATGCCGATCACCGCGATGTAGGCGCCCAGGAATGGGATAACCATCGAGTCCGATGTGACCTTGACCAGTTGAGGGCCAATGATGGCCGACAGCAACCCGCCTGCCATGACATAGGAAATCGCCTTAGGACGGAACGCTTCGGAGGCGGTGTCAGCCGCTGCAAAGCGATAGAAGCCCTGGGCTGACATGTAGACGCCGGTCAGGAAAGAGCCCGCGAGGAAGATTGGAAAGCTATTGAGGTAGAGCCCATAGGCGCCGATGGCACCGCCCAAGGCACCGCCAAGCGCGCCCACGATGAAACCTGCACGACGGCCATACTTTTGCATGAAGGACGACAGTGGCGTCGCGGACACCATGGAACCCAAAACAATGAGCGAAATGGGCAGTGTGGCAAAGCACACATTGGACGCGAGGGATTGGCCCGCCAGTCCGCCGATTGTGAAGATTAGGGGCATCTGAGAGCCCAAGAATGCCTGCGCCAGAACCAGAATCAACACATTGCGTTTGGCGCGGCTGTCATCAGCGGGGAGGGTTATAGTATCACTCATGCGCCAAGCGTTAGCTTGTTAAACAGCGCAGGTCTAGAGCTTGGCTCCTCGTGCGGGTGCGACTAACGTGTCGCGGCAACAGAGGGGGCACTCGTGGACGTAGGGCGGATTATCAAAACCGAAGACTGTGTGGCCGAAGGGGCAGCTTGGCTGGCGTCTCAAGATACGCGGATTGCGCGGGCATTGCAGTTGACCGGTCCTTTGCCGCTACGCTTGCGACCCGATGGGTTTGATCAATTGCTTAGCGCGATAGTGAGCCAGCAGGTGAGTGTGGCCTCTGCGGCGGCGATTTGGCAGCGGATGCAAGATGCTGGGCTGATATCGCCTGAGGCCATCACCGCTGCCTCTGATGAGGAGTTGTGCGCGGCAGGTCTGAGTCGGCAAAAAATGCGCTACGCGCGCGCATTGGCATCTGAGGGCATTGATTTTGAAGCCTTGAGAACGGCGCCAAATGAAGTGGTCTTCAAAACGCTGACAAACGTCAGTGGTGTTGGGATCTGGACGGCGGAAATTTATGCGATGTTTTCGCTGGGGCGGGCAGACGTGTTTGCGCCCGGGGACTTGGCGCTGCAAGAAAGTGCGCGAATGCTGTTTGATCTGCCGGAGCGCCCAAAGGAACGTGCTTTGCGCGAGATGGCAGAGAATTGGTCGCCATGGCGATCCGTGGCCGCGCGGCTTTTGTGGGCTTACTATCGCGTCGATAAAGGGCGCGAGGGGGTGCGGTAAGCGCGGATGGAGCGCCTAATAACTCAAAGCCTGCCAAATGCGAAAGGGCGCTCCGAAGAGCGCCCTTTGTTTTTTGATCCGATCCGGATTTAGCAGCTGTAGTACATGCCAAATTCAACTGGGTGTGGGGTGTGCTCGTAGTGCTCAACCTCTTCCATCTTCAGCTCGATGTAGCCTTCGATCTGGTCTTTGGTGAACACGTCGCCAGCCAGCAGGAAGTCGTGATCTGCAGCCAGAGCGTCCAAAGCTTCACGCAGGGAACCACATACGGTTGGGATACCAGCCAGTTCTTCAGCAGGCAGATCGTAGAGGTTCTTATCCATGGCTTCGCCTGGATCGATCTTGTTCTTGATGCCGTCAAGGCCAGCCATAAGCAGGGCTGCGAAGCAGAGGTATGGGTTCGCGGATGGATCCGGGAAACGTGCCTCAACGCGCTTGGCTTTTGGACTTTCAGTCCAAGGGATACGAACACAGCCAGAGCGGTTGCGTGCGGAGTAGGCGCGCAGAACTGGCGCTTCAAAACCCGGGATCAGACGCTTGTAGGAGTTGGTCGATGGGTTGGTGAAGGCGTTCAGGGTCTTCGCGTGCTTCAGGATGCCGCCGATGAAGTACAGAGCTTCGTCAGACAGGTCCGCGTATTTGTCGCCAGCGAACAGTGGTTTGCCGTCTTTCCAGATGGACATGTTGACGTGCATGCCGGTGCCGTTGTCGCCGTAGATCGGCTTTGGCATGAAGGTTGCGGATTTGCCGTAAGACGCGGCCACATTGTGGATCACGTACTTGTACTTCTGCAGCTCGTCCGCTTGCTTGGTCAGGCTGTCAAAGATCAGGCCCAGCTCGTGCTGACAGGACGCCACTTCGTGGTGGTGCTTGTCAGTTTTCATGCCCAGACGCTTCATGGTGGAGAGCATCTCGGAGCGCAGATCGTGGCTGTCGTCGGTTGGGTTTACTGGGAAGTAACCGCCTTTGACGCCAGGGCGGTGGCCCATGTTGCCCATTTCATATTCGGTGTCGGTGTTCCAGGAACCGTCGATTGCATCAACTTCGTAGGATACTTTGTTGATTTTGTTTTCGAAACGAACGTCGTCAAACAGGAAGAATTCCGCTTCTGGACCCATGTAGGCCACATCACCGATGCCGGAGGACTTCAGGTATGCTTCGGCTTTTTCGGCGGTACCGCGTGGGTCACGCTCATATGCTTCGCCTGTGTCTGGCTCAACGATGGAGCAGTGGACGCAAATGGTTTTCTCGGCATAGAACGGATCTACATAGGCAGACGTGGTGTCTGGGATCAGTTTCATGTCGGAGTTTTCGATGGATTTCCAGCCAGCGATGGAGGAGCCGTCAAACATGAAGCCTTCTTCGAGGAAGTCTTCGTCGACAAGATCCACGTCCACGGTCACGTGCTGCAGCTTGCCGCGGGTGTCGGTGAAACGGATGTCGACATAGGCCGCATCTTCGTCTTTGATCAGCTGGAGAACTGCGTCTGCGCTCATTCCCTTAGTCCTTCTGATTGCTTTGAATTCTGGGTGAAATTACAGTGCGTCCGGGCCGGATTCACCGGTACGGATGCGGATGGCTTGCTCCACAGGGGAGACAAAGATCTTGCCGTCGCCGATTTTGTCGGTTTTGGCAGCGCCCACGATGGCCTCAATTGCACCGTCAACCTGATCGGCCTCAAGCACAACTTCGATTTTCACTTTGGGCAGGAAGTCCACAACATATTCCGCACCGCGATACAGCTCCGTGTGGCCTTTTTGGCGGCCGAAACCTTTAACTTCGACAACGCTCAGACCCTGGATGCCGAAATCCTGCAGGGCTTCTTTGACTTCATCAAGTTTGAACGGCTTGATGATGGCTTCGATCTTTTTCATGTGGAGGCTCCTCCTCAGGTGCGTTCTTGAAATCCGACAGACCACTTTCATTCGGAGGCCACAATTAGATAGGGTGACGCAGGGCACTCTGGCTTGGTGGAATTCTGGGGTGTGCTTATAAATTAGGCAAAGTGGCGCAAAACTGCGCTGAATTGAATCGCGGAATGTTTCACAAATGCGCGGATTGTTAACCGCTGCCCAAATACGCGCCATTGAGCAGGTCGCAACTGAGTCGGGCGAGGTAACTGGTCTGAAGCTCATGGAGCGGGCCGGGCAGGGCGTGGTTGAGGCCATTTTTTAGGAGTGGCCGGAGTTGCTTGGCTTTGAGGCAAAGGCTGGGGGGCAGCCCCCAGACCCCCGGGATACTCCTAGAATGAGAATGCGAGCCGTCGTTCTGTGCGGGCCGGGGAACAATGGCGGCGACGGGTTTGTTGTGGCGCGGCTGTTGCAGGGGCGCGGATGGGATGTGGAGGTGTTTCTTTATGGGGATGCCGAGAAGCTGCCGCCTGATGCGCGGGTGAATTATGAGCGGTGGTTGGAGATTGGGGCGGTTGCCCGGCTGGTGGATGACAGGTTTGATGGCTGGCCTGACATAGATAGCGGTGTACACGTCATCTTGGATGCTTTGTTTGGTACGGGCCTGACGCGACCTTTTTTGGATTGTCGCTACGTCGCTATGACGTTGAACTCTTGCTCCTCGCTGGCCGAGAAAACGACGTTTGGTCTACCGGTGTATCGCTTTCCGAAGGTGGTGGCGGTTGATGTGCCGAGCGGGCTTTGCGCGGATTCCGGAATTTGGCTTGGCGATGATCAACCATTGGATTTTGCGAATTTGGCGAACCTAACTGTCACGTTTCACTCTCGAAAGCGGGGGCATGTTTTGGTGAATGGGCCGGAGAGCTGTGGCCGTGTCGTGGTTAAGGATATCGGGCTTGGGCATGCCGATATGGGTGCACAAGTGTCTCGTCAGACTTTTGCTTCGCTAAGCGGCGAGCGGCGTTTGGGGCGGGTTGCATCACGGGAAGTCGTCGTCGATGACTTGTCAGCAGATATCAAAAATCAATCGCAGGGTCACAAGTTCTCGCACGGCCACGCGCTCATCCTCTCTGGCGGCTCTGGCAAAACCGGCGCGGCGCGGGTGGCAGCGCGGGGCGCGCTGCGCATCGGGTCCGGGCTGGTGACATTGGGCGCGCCGCCCAATGCGCAACAAGAAGTGGCCTGTCAGATCACGGCCTTGATGTTGCAGCGGGTTGGGGACGCGCAAGCCTTTGAAAAAAAATCTGGAGGATGAGCGGATCAATGCGCTGTGTCTGGGGCCGGGCATGGGATTTGGGCGGGCTCGGGAATTGGTGCCGGTGGCGTTGTCCTCTAAACGCGCTACGGTTTTAGATGCGGATGCGTTGAGTGCCTTTGAGGACGTTCCCAACGAGTTGTTTGAACTCTTGCATGAGAGCGTTGTGCTCACTCCGCATGGTGGCGAGTTTGCGCGGCTGTTTCCAGATATTGCGGCCAAACTGGGGGAACCACCGACAAAAGGTCCGGCCTATTCCAAGGTAGACGCCACGCGGGAGGCGGCGGCGCGGGCAGGCTGCGTGGTTTTGTTCAAGGGGCCCGATACAGTCATCGCTTCGCCAAACGGCCAATGCGCGGTGAATGCGGCGGTTTATGAGCGCGCGGCGCCTTGGCTGGCAACAGCAGGCGCGGGGGACGTCTTGTCGGGGTTCATCACGGGGCTTTTGGCGCGCGAGTTCAGACCTCAACAGGCGGCGGAAGCAGCAGCCTGGCTGCATGTGGAGTGCGCGCGCGCCTTTGGTCCAGGCTTAATTGACGAGGACCTGCCCGAGATGCTGCCACAGGTGCTCAGAAAGCTTGAGGCATGAGGTGCTTTCAAGAAAGTTGGGGTGACGTCGTTTTTCCTCTCGCATCCCCGAAAAAGCTTTGCTAAGACGCGCGGACCATGCGGGTGTGGCGGAATTGGTAGACGCACCAGATTTAGGTTCTGGCGCCGCGAGGCGTGGGGGTTCAAGTCCCTCCACCCGCACCACATTGAAAGCAAACGACTTTTTGGGGTCGTTCCTTTGTTTAATGTTGGTGTGAAAAACAGGGTTTCACAATAAGGTTCACACTTTCCCGTTTTGTTTTTGTTCCGTTCTGCGGGCCTGTGCCCGCTTGCTAAGTTTCTTCTGATTTGCCTGTTGGCGGTACTTTTGCACCATCGCCAGCGTTTTGTGACCCGTCACAGCTTGGATTTCTGTGTCAGTTGCACCTGAGTCGGCCAGTTGCTTGGCGGCGGTGTAGCGCCAGCCATGGATCACGAATGCAGTGGCGTTGATTTCCTTTCGGACCTCGCCCACCAGGTGCTGAATGCGCCGCTTGGAGATGTGTTGAGTGAGGTTCTTGGCGAGGACGTAGCGACCTTTTCGGGGCAGAGTTGCAAGGTATCCGCGTAGCTTATCCGGGCAGTAGATCCACACGCGTTGCCCGGTCTTCTCTTGAACAACTTCCATAAACTCGCCGTCGAAGTGCGCCCATTCCATGGCTACGACATCGCCAATGCGCTGGCCGGTACCTATGCATAGGTGAAAGGCGGTCAGTTCAGTCGTGAGGGCGTGATTTTCGCAGTAGCGCTCAAAGGCTTTGAGTGTCGTGTCGGGCCATGCTTCGTATTCGCCGGCCTTCAACTTCTCCGTGCCGGAGGCTGGGTTGGCGGTGATCCATTCCAAATCAAACAAGTCAGGTATGCTTCTTCTGCCCTTGCGGCGGCGGCTTTCAGGTCCGAGTCGGCTGGGTTGGTCACACCGGCTAACACTGGAGAGGGCAACAACACGGCAAGTGTGACACCGGCGATCCACGTTCTCATAATTTTCACCTTTGGTAATTTGTTCTAAAGTCCATGTGTGACACTTGATAATCTCAACTTTTGTATCAGAGTTAGTAGTTCATCACGCAACCAGCAAAACCAATGGTCAATGGAGTTTTGCCGAGCTTGTTTCCAATAATTTCGATAAGATCACTTTTGCGAGTACCTCGATCCAAGAGCTCTGACGCCTGAGACGCGAAGGATCGATAATCAGCAATTCTGGATGTGTTATTCGTAAGCCTTGCAGCTTCCTCAAAGCACCCTTCTAGGTCTTTGCCGTAATCCTCAAGAATTTTATCATTGGCCACTACTTGATTAGACAAAAACGTGACCATGAAAAATTCCATGAAAGCGGAAAAAGTTGATACTTTTTGCATTAAATTTACCTATTGAGAATTGGTTTTTACTTGATTGCGCTCCGCGATCGGTGAAATTTTGCGCTTTGAGTTCTTTCTGGCGGAAGTGCAGTGCTGGCGGCGCCATGGTGGACGCTAGCGTGTGGGCAATTAGAGGTCCATCAGAATATCGACAGCGGCAGTTAACCTCGATCGTATGGCTTTTCGGAATTCTGATCACAACGAAGTAACCAACTATCAATTGGTTAAGCTGCATCGCTGCGTCTAGCGGCTTCAACAAAGCTACTTCACGCGTTACGTTAGACTTTGCAATGTCAGCTACCTGCGCAAAGGCGACATTGGCAACTTTCACTGAAGTTTTAAAGGGGAGGCGTCCGAGCGTGCCGCAATACTGACCGAAGCAACGTTGATCAGCCCCACCCAAGTGGTCCAGTTTGATTGTTAGTGCATGATTGGCCTCTGGTCCATCGGGACGACGGTTTCCGGCGCCGGCGGGCGGTAGCCCAGAGCACTATGGGGTCGTTTGGT